>JACCDN010009100.1_pt1 | contig 25619 bp, 25 predicted proteins | sample 7441691 | NCBI WGS metagenome assembly JACCDN01 (sample SAMN15323439, study PRJNA562643) | freshwater metagenome | isolation source: river surface water | place: USA:Blue River Watershed | collected 2017-08-16 | reverse complement strand
GAGCACGAATTTTAGGATATTGATCCATCGTTTTGGTTAATTGCTGATAGTTTAAACGACAAATGGTACTGTTTTCTAAACTCATCACAGTGAAGTTGTGTTTTCCATATTCTAAAGCTTCCAGGCCAATGATCTCACCGGGAAAATAAAAATCAATAATTTTTTCTTGTCCTTGCAGTGTGGTTATCCAGCCTTTAGCGCTTCCGGTCCGTAAGGCATATAAATATTGCAGAGGGTCTTGAGGGTACACCAAGACTTTACCTTTTTCTAATACATAATGTTGGTCAATTGTTTTTTGTAGTTCATGTTGTTCTTCTTCAGTTACGCCTTGAGGAGTGCATAGTGGCGATAACTGACAAAAATGGCAACTGATATTAGTTTTGAATTTGTTTTTTTCCATGAAAAATTGATTTAGATCAGTTTTTTATTTTCTGGGCAATGATAACATCTTCCGCGCTTCAACCCCATACGTAAATTTAAGGAGAAATGAGAATGCGTATCAAGAACATTTTAGTGTTAGGAGTGTCTTCACTGGGTTTAATTTTGGGTACTCAAAGTGCCTTTGCAGATTTAAGTAGTTGGCAGATTGGTATTCGTGGTTTAGATGTTGTTCCAGATGCTAGTAGTTCACCAATCACTGGAATTAATGGCAATGTGACTGATATCGGTTCAGATGTGGTTCCCGAACTTGATATTAACTATTATTTTACCAATAACATTTCCAGTGAGTTGATTTTGGGAACTACACATAATACTGTCCAGGCAACTGGAACAGTAGTAGGAACGGTAAATTTAGGTAGCGTCAATTTGTTGCCACCCACATTAACAGTGCTCTACCATTTCTTGCCCACATCGGTGATTGATCCATATTTGGGTGCTGGGGTAAACTATACGCATTTTTATAATGCAAATAGTGGTCCGACGGCAACTTCAATTTATTACAGTGACAGTTTTGGACCCGCGTTACAGGCAGGATTTGATGTTAATGTTGGTAAAGGCTGGGCTGTGAACGTTGATGTGAAAAAACTGTTTATCAGCAGTAATGTTACCGCAACTGTTCCTGGTGTAGGGAATGTGACCACGAATGTGAAAATTAATCCCTTCATCTATGGTGCAGGTGTTCAGTATCGTTTCCAATAAGATAACTTACACAATAGCCATTCCTGTAGTGATGGGAATGGCTATTTTTATTTTAAGCTTGTTGGCCTTTTGGATCTCGCATAAAAAAGACGCAGGCTGCAGCTAAGGCTAAGTAAGCAATAAGTAAGCTCAAAGCCATACGAAAGTCATGGGTATTAAAGGTCAATACACCAGTATTACTCATACCATGTGCTCCCATATCTAAGAAACGCCCAATTAAAGGTTCAGTGAAAGAACCAAAAATAGCATCACCACTGTTAATCAAGGCAACCACCGTTGCAGTGACAACAAGAGAATTGAGTTCTTTACCAAGTGCAAAACACAACATAAAAGCGCCAATCCCTAAGCCAAATAAAAACAATAAAACGAGTAAAGTACCGTAAGGTAATCCTGGAGTATAAATAACGATAGCAAGTGTTATTAGAGAGAGCAATGTTCCTAAAAACATAACCCCTTTACGATTATTTAGTCGATCAGAAAGGAGTCCTAAAAGAGGTGCCCCTGCTGCCAAACCAAGGAAGGCAGATGAGACTAAACTTGCTGCATGAGTTGTGTCCAAGAAAAAAGCGGTTTTCAAAAAGGGTATACCCCACAAACCTCCGAATACTGAAATAGGCGTAAAAGTTAAGCCACTGAAAGCGGTTAGAATCCAGTTCTGTTTGTTACGAAAAACAGCAAAGATTGCCGACCAAGAAACCCCATATTGTAGGTTTACAGCTAATTGATCTTTAGGTTTGTCTACTACGATCATGTAAAATAACACAGCAAGCATGATACCAGCCCAACCCACAACAAGAAAAGTTTCACGCCAACCAAATTTACCAACGAGTACGGCTATCGGAGCAACACCAAAAACAGCACCAAACATTGCAGCAGTGGCTAAGAGCCCGCTTACAAAGGCGAATTGATTTGGTTTGAACCACATCGAGGTGCTTTTTAAATAACATACGGTGGCAAAGGCTGTTCCTGCACCCATTAAGGCGCGTGCAAGTTCAGCATCGACTAGATGGTACGTTGTGGCGAACCACAAAGCGCCAAAGCCGCTCACTAAAATGGCGAGGCTACTTAGTTTGCGGACACTAAAACGATCTAACAACACACCTACTAAAAGTTGAGTAATGAGATAAGCGTAAAAATAACAAGCAGCTAAATTACCGAGGCTGGCACCATCAATGTGGAACTCTTGCATTAAATTATCAGCGATAATGCCAGGAAAAACCTGTAGAATGTATTTATAAAATAAAAAACTAGCACATAATAACGTGACTAACCAAGGGTAAAAGGATTTTTTCGTTAAACTTTTCAAATTTTACATGTTTTTAAAGAATTCCAGTCAATTGTGCCACAACCACTTTCAATTGCCAACAATCTCGGTTAAGATAGCAAAAATTTTCAAAAGGTCTGATTGATTATGCATCCCAATATTACTATTGCTGTTCGTGCTGTACGTAAAGCCGGGGATATTATTGTTCGTGCACTAGATCGTTTAAGCAGTTTAGATGTACAAGAAAAGCAGGCCAATGATTATGTGACAGATATTGATTTAAAAGCTGAGCAGGCAATTATTGATATTTTACATACAGCTTATCCGACCGATAGCTTTTTAACGGAAGAGCAAGGTGAAATTTGGCATGAAGATCAAGAAGCCATTTGGGTGATTGATCCTATTGATGGCACGTTGAATTTCTTACATGGATTTCCACATTTTGCAGTGTCAATTGCTAAAAAGGTAAAGGGTCGAGTGGAGTTGGGGGTGATTTTTAATCCGGTGACCCAAGATATGTTTACCGTTGTACGTGGAGAGGGGGCAACTTTAAATGATCGCCGAATTCGTGTATCGCAACGGACAGGGTTGCATGGTGCCTTGGTTGCGAGCAATATGCCACGTGCAGGAGATCGCAGTGATTTGTATGCTAAGCTGATGGAAAAGATTGTACCTAAAGTAGGTGCAGTGCGCCGTACCGGCTCATCAGCCTTAGATTTAGCCTATGTAGCAGCAGGATATTTAGATACTTTTGTTTGTAACCATTTTCAAGAATGGGATGTAGCCGCCGGCATTTTGTTAGTGCGTGAAGCAGGTGGGGTGGTAACCGATTTACAAGGGGGAGATGCTATTTTGCAAACCGGTGGCCTTGTTGCAAGCAATATCAAGCTCATTAAGCAGTTTGTGAATTGGTAAGTTTAAAGTCGAGCTTTGTTAAAGTGTATTAGTTCCGACTTGATGTGGCAATGATCTACCCTACCTTTTTGAGACAAATATATTGGCTTAGACGCCGCATTTTCTGTCAATAACCGTGTGAATAACTTCTGTATAATTTAAATTCACGGCTGGCCTCTTAATGAGTACGATAGAAATGGATCAAGTACACGATATTGGCCTTTTTTAAAAGTTGGTATGCATTCATCTTCAAAAGTGACTTGAAACACAAAATTCTACAAATAAAGCTGTTTTATACAATATTTATGATATAATATTAGCGTGTTAATTTATTTTTTTATAAAATTGTATCCGACAGTACAAAAGATGATTTTAATTTATGGAGCTTTGTCAATGATACTGGCCCCAGTAATGGCAGAAGCTGCATCCTTAAATCATTACAGCGATTATGGTGTTTTAGAACAAAGTGATTCTACTTATAGTAGTAAAATTAGTATTAATAACGATCCATTTGGCTATTCTGATGCCTATACTGATAATGAAACAGGAATGCAATATTTGCAAGTACGTTATTACAACCCTTTAATCATGCGCTTTACTCAAATGGACACTTATCCCTTATTAAACCGTTACGCTTATGCTGATGAAAATCCGATTATGAATGACGATCCTACGGGACATAACGCAGAAGCAACTGGTAATTCCTCCTCTCAAGGAACTGGGACATCACAAGGTTTTGGTGATACGGGCTTGGTTTTAGGTGGTGCGATGCTTAGCGTAACCGTAATTGCTTCAGAGCTCATTCGGATAGTAGGGACGGCATACACCATTATTCCTATGATATTGAGTTGTTCTTCCTTGATAACAGGTGGGTTTAGTCATGATAATAATTTCAATAGTGCTACCCGGGGAGCTCTTGGAATTACTTCTTTTATAACAGGGTTGAGTGCTGTCGCGATTAATGGAGTATCTGGCAAAAAATTCTTCGATCTAGTTAATGATGATATAATGAACGTGCCATCATCCAAGTCTATCACTGATCCTACCTTGCAGGAACAGGTTCTTAATGGTATACGTGGGTCGAGTACTAGTGGGACGAATTGTGTTGCTCGAGCAATAAGTGAGAGCGCATATCTTACTAAGGGCCTCTATATAGAGGCACCTGAGGGGTTTGACGCTACTCTAGACAAACGCTTTAGAATGTATATGTTATTCCATGGTACGTTCATTGATGCTGAGGATGCCAATGCTTCATATACCCAAGCTCTGGAGGAGGCAAAGAAACAGGGGGCTGGGGCGTTTCTTATCTATCTGAAGGGTAATGATGTCGGGCATGCAGCACATATAATTACTCAAGAAGTTGAGAATGGGGGGATGCAAGCTGTCTTTTATGATCCACCTTTCCTAAACCACGAAGAGACTATCCAGTATTTCCGGGGGTTAAATGTTAGAGTAAGTTTTATAAAAAAGGTGGGAAACCTTATAAATCAGCCAATGCAGGTACAGGAGTTATAAAATCTATATCCAACTAAGAAGCTGTATTCATAAAATTTCAGGCGCCTCAACTTTATTAAACATAATGGAAAGCATGGCAATACGAATCCAGGATTCAGCATATTTGACGCGTTTTTCAAAATCTTTAGCCAAGCGCCTACAGTTACCAAGCCAGGCAAATGTCTGCTCAACAACCCAACGCTTAGGAAAAACAATTAACCCTTTAATTTTAGGGCTGAGCATAAATTCTTTTTTAAGTACTTTAAAAGCATGAAGAACACTCGTTTCCCGATATCCATCATCCCCACAAAATAACTGAAGGCTGGGATACGCTTTTAAGGCTTCTGTCATCACAGCTGTCCCTGCAATGGTATCGTGAATATTAGCTGGATGAACTTTGACGTAAAGCAAATTCCCCAGACTATCAACCAGGCCATGGTGGTAAATCCTTCGGAAGCATACGCTACTGACAACCCGTTTTCACCACATACAACATGCCATTGAATAAATCTCGTTTCTCGTGCTGGTTCTTTTTACCCCTGGGATCAGCCTTTGTGAATAGGTCTTCTACTAAATCCCATTTCTCTTTGCTGACATCTGTTGGATACATTCAGGCTCCTTCTTAGCTAAAACCCTAGTATATCCTTATTCTTTTATGAATACGGCTTCTTAATTTTTATACAGAGTTTAGCTATTTGAATAATTGCCATTAACTTTTACCCATGCCTGTAAACTTTGCAATTTCAGGCTGCATTTACCATAAGCTTGCATCACACTAATGTTATAGCCAATTAAGTCGGCGGTATTACTACTGTTGCTAGAGTTGAATGTAGGTAAGGCATCACAAGGTGTCATTGCATCTGCTGGCGGTGGAGTACCTGGTTTTAAACTCGTAGAGGTGGCACACCCTGTTAATAACAAGGCACACAAAGACACCCCAAGAAGACGGGACTGCTTCATTTTAACTCTCCTGTATTAAACGTCCAAATTTGTTACGTTTAAGGCATTTTTCTCAATAAAATCACGGCGGGGTTCAACAATATCACCCATTAAAGTTGTGAAAAGCTGATCGGCAGCAATGGCATCGGCAATGCTGACACGTAACATACGACGCACTGCCGGATCCATCGTCGTCTCCCACAATTGCTCAGGATTCATTTCTCCTAAACCTTTATAACGCTGAATAGTTTGACCACGTTTTGCTTCTTTAAAGAGCCAGTCAATAAGTTCTTGTAAATGGTAAATCACATATTCACGCTCACCTCGTTGTAGTGCGCTCTTGCCGATTTGTACCAAGCCTTGTAACTCTTTCACTAAACCTGCAATTTCTTGATATTCATATGATGTGAAGAACTGCTCGGTAAATTGGTATTGTTTCTTAATACCATGTTCGGTGACATCAGCTAATAATAGCAAATTGCCTGATTCACTTGTTTGTGTTGTGAGAGTCATGTGGAATTTAGGTGAGGAAACAATAAAACTTGCTAATTTTTCCCACCAAAGTATCACCTCTTGAGTGTTGTTAAAGTTTGGAGCTAAGCCATGATGTGCCAAGGCCCAAAGTAATGCTTCAGGATAACGGCGTGCTAAACGACTAATGTGAGCCGCAGTACTGCGAATTTGTTTTAAAATTTTCTCTAAAGCCAGACCTGAAATAGATGGTGTATTAGATGAAGGCTTCAGTTCTGCACCTTCTAAAGCCAATTGTAATAAATATTCATCTAAAGCAGCCTCATCTTTAACGTAAGTTTCTTGTTTACCGCGTTTTACTTTATATAAAGGTGGTTGAGCAATGTAAATATGTCCACGTTCGATCAGTTCCTTCATTTGTCGATAGAAGAAAGTGAGCAATAAGGTGCGAATATGTGCGCCATCTACATCCGCATCGGTCATGATAACAATACGATGATAACGGAGTTTATCAGGATCATACTCATCTGAGCCGATACCACAGCCAAGTGCGGTAATCAGCGTTCCTACTTCTTGAGAGGCGAGCATTTTATCAAAACGAGCTTTTTCTACGTTTAAAATTTTGCCTTTAAGCGGCAGAATTGCTTGGGTACGGCGATCACGCGCTTGTTTAGCTGAGCCACCTGCAGAATCTCCCTCTACCAGATAAAGTTCTGATAAGGCAGGATCTTTTTCTTGGCAGTCTGCTAACTTTCCAGGAAGACCTGCGATATCTAATGCACCTTTACGTCGGGTCATTTCCCGCGCTTTACGAGCAGCTTCACGTGCACGTGCAGCATCAATCATTTTTTCGGTAATGGCACGAGCTTCAGCCGGGCGTTCCAGCAAAAAGTCACGCAGTTTGTCAGCTACAACATCTTCTACAACAGGACGTACTTCACTTGATACCAGTTTATCTTTGGTTTGTGAAGAGAATTTTGGATCTGGCACTTTTACAGAAAGCACACAAGTTAAACCTTCGCGAGCATCATCCCCTGAGGTTTGAATCTTGTGCTTTTTAGCCAATCCTTCTGATTCAATAAAATTATTTAAAGTACGTGTGAGTGCAGCGCGAAACCCAGATAAATGGGTACCACCGTCACGCTGTGGAATATTGTTGGTATAGCAGAATAAAGTTTCTTGAAAGCCGTCGTTCCATTGCATGGCCACTTCTACGGTAATGCCATCTTTACTCGCAGTAGCATTAAACACGGAGGGGTGGATGCAAGTTTTGTTGGTATTTAAATATTCTACAAAGGCTTTGATTCCGCCTTTGTACTCGAAAATATCTTCGCGGAGAGAGCGCTCATCTTTTAAGTGGATGCGTACACCAGAATTTAAGAAAGATAATTCACGTAAACGTTTAGCAAGAATGTCATAATTGAACGTGACAACATTGCTGAAAATTTGTAAGGAAGGTTTAAAACGAACCGCTGTGCCCCGTTGTGTTGAATCACCAATGGCTGCAAGTGGAGCTTCCGGATCTCCCAAATGATATACCTGACGATGTTCCTTGCCATTGCGATGAATGGTTAACTCTAAGGTTTCTGATAATGCGTTCACAACCGATACCCCCACGCCATGTAAACCGCCGGAGACTTTATAGGAATTCTGATCAAACTTGCCCCCTGCGTGGAGAATTGTCATGATCACTTCTGCTGCCGAGCGATTTTCAGTAGGATGTATATCGACGGGGATGCCGCGGCCATTATCTTTGACAGTAACAGACTCATCCGTATGAATAATCACATCGATTTGGTCGCAATGACCGGCCAATGCTTCGTCTATGGCATTGTCAACGACTTCAAAGACCATGTGATGTAACCCTGAGCCATCATCGGTATCGCCGATGTACATTCCTGGGCGTTTGCGAACAGCTTCAAGACCTTCTAAAACCTTGATGCTGGATGCATCATAAGCCTGTTCTGCTGGGTTATTCTGAATTTCTTCACTCATGGGCTACAACTCCTCAAAGATTTAAGGAATTTTAACATGAAAAGCGGTGCTTCTGTGAGGGGTGTACAGTTTAAATCCGCACTACTAAAACATCTGATTTTGCATTATGAAGAACGGCATTTGCGGTCGATCCTAATACTGCAGAAGCGAGAGCTTTATGTCCATGACTACCTACGATAATCAGTTCAGCATTTACGTGATTAGCCAATTCTAAAATTTCTTGCTTGGGGAAGCCAATGGGGATGTGAACATCTTTTGAATTCACCGGAATATTTTCTTTGGCGATGAGTTCTTTTATTTGCTTTTTAGCATCCCCACTCAAATCAAATTCGACGGCAGGGTAATAACCCAAAGCAGCTACATCAGCAACTACATGAATGAGATGTAATTTTGCATTGAATTGTTCCGCTAAGGCAATAGCGGTATCGCGAACTTTTTTATTATCAACAAAAAAATCGACGGCCAACACAATATTTTTATAAGGAAAGGGGGCTAGTCGTTTTCCTGATTCGTCAATGCGAATAGTGAGTACATCAACAGAAGAGAGGTGCAAAATACCATTGACTGTAGAGCCCAGCATTAATTGTAAACCATGTTTGCCATGACTACCGCAGACGATTAAATCTGCTTTGATTTCCTTAGCTAAATTAACCACTTCATGTTTGGCAAAACCTTCACGGAGGAAGAGTTGCTCATCTTTAAAACCAAATTGCTTTTTTAGTTCAGCAAATTTATTTTTAGCATGTTGCACAACAGCATCTTGAAAGTCATAGGCAAAAGGTGCCGATGAAATCACATGAGGAGTGACATGTACTAAACTTAACTGACTACCATAAGTTTTAGCAAGGTTCAGTACTTCTTCAATGAGGGCGGTATCGTCTTCATAAACATCGACTGCGAGTAAAAGGTGAGCATATTTTTTCATTAAGATATCTCCAAAAAAGTGAGTGTTTCTATTGTACGCTTCCCGTGTTAGGACTGCAATGTGAGCCTACGCTGTTGTAATAATTCACGTAAACGTTTGGTTTCATCTAAGGTTAACTTGCGGATTTTAGTAAGATTTTGCAAGTCTTCAAGTTCAGATTCAGCGCGGGTACTTAGTTTTTTTAATAAATCATGCCACTCTGCTTCAAAGTCGAATTTATCAGGATAGGGATACAAAGCAAGCTTACTAAAAGCATTAAAATTCGGATCTTCACGAAAATACTCAAGAATTTGACCTGTGGACGTAAGATTTTTTTCACGAATCAACACAAGTAATTGCATTAATAAGTTGTCATTTTCACCTAAACGTATATCCTGCGAGGCCAACTGCGGATACTGCAATAACAAAGCAAGAGCCTTTTGTTCTAAACTTAAATGCGTATCCAGTAAAACAGGAGTTTCAAATTTTTTACTGGGATTATTTAACAGATCTTGAGTTTGCTCAAAGGTAAAATTAAAACGTTTGGCGATCGTATCCAGAAGGAAAGTTCTATAAGGCCCATTGGGTAGCATTTCATAATAAGGTTTGAATGCACTGATCCAACGTGATTTGCCTGAGGTTGATTTTAGATTGAGCCCTTCTTCTAATTTTGTCATGACAAAGTCAGCCAAAGATAGAGCTTCTGTCCGTAAACGTTTTTCAAAAGCAGCTTTACCTTCTTGTTGTACTAAGGTATCAGGATCTTCGCCTTCAGGAAGAAATAGAAAACGAATATCTAATTCACCCGTCATAAAAGGCAGGGCAACTTTCAATGCACGCCAGGCGGCATCACGTCCAGCATTATCACCATCAAAACAGAAAATAATTTCGGGGCATTCTTGTTTTAATAAACGAATGTGATCTGGAGTGGTCGCTGTTCCTAAGGCGCCAACTGCGTAAGTAATTCCATGTTGGGCCAGCATAACCACATCCATATAACCCTCTACCACAAGAAGCTGTTGAAATTTGGTGTGTGCTAGTTTAGCTTCATACAAACCATAGAGCATTTTTCCTTTGTGAAAGAGAGGAGTTTCTGGCGAATTTAAGTATTTAGGCTCACCTTGATCAATCACTCGTCCACCAAACGCAACCACGCGGCCCCTTTTATCGCGAATCGGAAACATAATCCGATCACGAAATTTATCAAAAGTTTTGCCTTTTTCACTCACCGATACCAAGCCAATTTGTTTCAACATATCAATTTCAGCGGGGCTGGGGCTTAAATATTTCAGTAAAGCATCCCAGGCATCAATGGCCAGTCCTAAACCAAATCGTTTGGCCGTAACGCCAGAAAGCCCCCGATTTTTTAAATAATTAACCGCACGATTACGCGAAGGATGATTTTTCAATTGTTCTTCATAAAGTTTGTTCGCTTTTTCCATTAAGGAATAAAGAATTTGGAAATCTTCTTTTTTTTCTTGAAATTTGCCTTGCTCACGGGGGACTTCCAGGCCTTGTTGACGGGCTAACTCCTCTACAGCATCAATAAAATCCAGGCGTTCAAAATCCATCAAAAAACCAATGGCATTACCATGTTTACCACAGCCAAAGCAATGATAAAATTGTTTTGGTTGACTAACCGTGAATGACGGACTTTTTTCTTGATGAAAAGGGCAGACCCCTAAATAGTTTGCACCTTTCTTTTTAATAGCAACTTTGCTTTGGATCAAATCGACGATATCAACACGATTGAGAAGATCTTGAATAAAATATTGAGGAATTTGGGCCATATTCTAAGCCTCAAAAATATTCCCTCTCCCACAAAGGGAGAGGGTGAGGGATTAACCCCTCATCATATCCGAACCACCACGCAATTTTTTCTGATAGCGTTTAACGGCTGCAGCTTTCATGCGTTTACGTTTGGTTGTGGGTTTTTCGTAAGCTTCACGGCTACGGAGTTCAGCCAAAACACCTGCTTTCTCACATGCGCGCTTAAAGCGACGGATTGCACCTTCAACATTTTCATGTTCTTTTAAACGAACGGACGGCATTGCAAATCACCCCCTTATGGTACCGAATTTTGTAACGAAAGGGGGAAATCATGCCACATTCCCCCTTTCATGTCAAATTTAATTGAGGCCTAAATTGGTTGGTGTCCATAAAGGCGCGCCGCTACTTGGGGTTGCATTACAGGTATTTAAAGTGCCATTGGTATTGAGCGTACATTGATATACCTCATGGAAAAAACTACCAACAGTTGCGGTCACATATGCATAGGTTGTGTCATTTACACTGCGAATATGGATCGAAGAAGGAACCCAGCTCGCCGGACTTGCAGGCGCAGTAGCAGTACATGTATTAAATGTTCCATTACTGTTTAAGGTACATTGATAAATACTACCGTCATTATCTGCTACATAACCATATGTTGTTCCATTAATAATTGCAGTTGTAACATCATTAGGCGTCCATAAAGGCGCGCCACTGCTTGGTGTAACAGCACAACTATCTAAAGAGGCATCACTTTTGAGGCCACAACGAAACACTTTCTCGTTAGTGCTATCTGCAATATAGGCATATGTCTTACCTCCGCTATCTCCAAAGGCAATTGCATTGGGCAAAACACCTTCAAGACTATTGGCGGCAAGTTGTAATCCGCAGTGAGCAAAAGCACCCGTAGTATTACTAAAACTACAGAGAAAAACAGCGCCAGCACCCAGAAGATTTGAGGTGACATATGCATAATCATTGCCATTGACTGTAGAAATAGCAAGATCATTAGGTACCCATACCTCACCGCCGGGTAAGGCATCGTTACAATTGCTGAGCGTGCCATTACTATTAACCTGACATTGGCGGACATGGCCATCTACGTTAGTTGTATGATCAGCAACATAAGCGTAAGCAGTCGAACCTGTAGGGCTGGCAAAAGCAATGCCACTTGGTGGATTAAGCACGCCCCAGGGTGCACTGCTACTAGGAGTTGTAGCACAGTTACTGAAGGTTCCATTGCTACTGGAAACAGTACAACTATGAAGGCTACCACCAGAATCAGTCACATAGGCAAAACCTGGTGCATTGGTTGTTGCTGAATAATTAATGGTTTCAGTACCCGTTTGGAGGGAGCCACCACTTGAATAATATGAATAAGCAACAGTGAAAGAACTTGTGGCAATGGGTTCCGTTGGTGAATAAACAAAGTTGATTTGACAGGTTGTACCGCTATTGGTAATGGTTTGGCATGTTGTTGCACCGGGAATCGACCAGCCAACTGGGAAAGAAGCTTGGTTGGTGATAGAGAGTTGAGTTGCACTTCCGGTACTCGTATTAAATGTCATAGGAACGTTAACAGTTGTTCCTGCGCCGGTTGAAAATGAAGAAGCAGCTGTTGTACCTGCCACCGTGTTGTTCGTTGTTACATCACCATTACATGCGGTCAATAAAAGTCCTGTAGCAGCAATAAGGGTAAGGCTTCCCGCCTGAAATGCAACTTTAATAAATTTAGCCATTTTTACATCTCTCCAATTAAATTCTTGCAATTATGCAGAGCAAAAAAATAGCTGTCAATTAAGAGCAATCCATCCAGCTTTTTTATAGCGCTGTGCTTCGGCTAATGGATTTTCAGATCCATAAATGGCGCGGCCGACAATGATAATATCGCAACCATCTTGTTTAATGGCTTGTTCCGGCGTACGATATTGTTGATCTTTGCCATCCCCCGTTTTATCCAAATGCACGCCTGGAGTTAAAGTTATAAATTCATGCTTTGAAGGCAAACGTTCTTGGGCAATGAATCCCATCACAAAATCAGGATGTTGATCCGCCCAGCTGACAATGTTTTTGGCAACATCTGGGGTTAAGAGATTTCCCTTTGAACTCATTTGCGCAAGGAGTAGTAATCCGGTTTCTCGGCGTGCAACGGACTTTAAGCTATCGATAATGCCAGGGCCGGCAACACCGTGCGCGTTGATAATATCCGCCCATTTGCTAATGTGAAAAATACTTTTATTAAATTGATGTTTAACCGTTTCGCCAATATCAGCAAATTTACGATCTTCAAATAAGAGAAAATTATGCTTACGCGCCAAGACTTGTAATTGTTGAATCATATCCTGGTCAAAATCTTCAATCACATCAATATGACTTTTCAACACACAAATTTCTGGGCCCAAAAGATCAGCAATTTTGAGGAATTCTGCTTTGGTCGTGACATCAAGCGACAAACTCAAATTGCTTTGCTTTGCTTGCATAATATTGCGAAGTTTTTGTGTGGTGTGGTGGGTCATAAACTATCAACTTTAAACATTTGTGTGCCAATTTTAGTATACACGGGCCAACCTTTTAGCTTCATACCCTCATAGGGTGACCATCCGGCTTTGCTATAGAGCATTTCTTTGGTAAGTACTTGTTCTTTATTTAAATCGACTAACACAACATCGTCGTTATCCGGCAAATTAAAAATGCGTTTAGGATTGGTATGCATCAATTCGATAATTTTTTCTAAAGTGATTTTACCTTCATGATAAGCATTTAAGAGCAAAGGTAAAGTTGTTTGTACGCCAGGAACTCCAGAAGGGCATTTACAATACTTCTCTTCTTTGTCATGCATAGAATGTGGTGCATGATCCGAGCCAATGGTATCAACCCAACCCATGTTAATCGCTTGCCAGACAAATTCGCGATCGGAGGGCTCGCGTAAAGGCGGATTCATCTGCGCTTTACCCTGTAGATCGGTATAACGTGTTGTATCTAGAAATAAATAATGTGGCGCCACTTCCACCCATACAGGCAGGCCTTCTTGCTTGGCTTGATGGAGGAGTTCTAATTCCAAGCGCGAACCAATATGCAATGCATACAATTTAGTGCCATATTTACGTGTTAAGGCAATTGCTTGTTGTAATGCTTTGGCGGCTACGATGGGCGCACGAATTTCTGAGTGGCAGGCAAAATCATTGCATTTGGAGCGCGCAGTTCGTTCACGAATCAGCGCTTCATTTTCGGCATGTATTGCAACTAATAAGTTCAATTCCGCACAGATTCTAAAGAGTTTATCTAAACTGGGTTCATCATCCATGAGGAGATCGCCAGTGCTGCTGCCCATGAATACTTTGATGCCTGCCAGGCTGTCATTCCCGCGAAGGTGGGAATCCAGTTCGTCGAAATGATTCCGATCTGCGCCAAAAAATAGGCGGTAATGTAAGGGAATACCCGCTTCTTTCAATTGGGTGTCGATTAAATTTTTCTTTTCAATGAGGCGTTCATATGTGGTTGTCACGGGGTTGGTATTGGGCATATCAAAAACCGTGGTCACCCCCCCTGCAATTGCAGATTTGGCGCCGGAAATCCAATCTTCTTTGTGGGTCGCACCAGGCGTACGAAAATGCACGTGTGGATCAATTAAAGCGGGGAGTTCTAATAAATCCAAGCCATCGATGGTGACTGTTTTCATGTACGATATTCTTTAATTTCAGGGCGTAAATACACGCGTTCGCAGTAGTGACAAGAGAGGCGAATATCCCCACGCACTGCAGCCACATGGAATAAAGAATCAATCGGCTCAGAGCGGCTAATGCAATGGGTATTGGGGCAGATTAGAATTTTTTTAAGATGTTCGGGAAGTTGAGCAATGATCTTTTCAATCACTTCATAGTCGCGGATAATATTGATTTTAGCTTCGGGTGCAAACACAGCGATTTCACTTGCTTCATTCTCCGTTAAGAAATGTTCGGCAATTTTGATAATATCTTTTTTGCCAAGGCGTTTGCTATCTAAATTTAAGCCGACGGTCACAGGATGAGTTGTATTTTTGATTTTCAATAGTTCAATAATGCGTAGCGCTTGGCCAGCAGGAATATGGTCAATCACTGTACCATTTTGTATAGCCTCAACTAACAAGGTTTTTTGGGTCATAATGTTATTCCTAAAGCTTTTAACAGAATGGCTTGTCGCACCACTACACCATTTCTAGCTTGGTCAAAATAAGCTGCATGAGGTGTGGTATCGATTTCTGTGGGGAGTTCTTCTTGTCGCGGTAAAGGATGCAAAATTTTTAAAGTTGGCTTAGCTTGCTGCAAAAGTGCTAAATTAATTCCATGGTATTCATGTACAGTTTGTGTCCCTAAACGTTCTTTTTGCAGACGTGTTAAATAGAGGGCATCGATTTTAGCAATGATATCGTGAATATCGCGGTGAAAAGAAAATTTAAGTCCGCGCATTTTTAAAAGTTCACTGAGCTGGTTGGGAAGTGCTAAACCTTCTGCTGCCACGAAATACAGGCGCATATCAAAGAGGGAAGCTGCTTCCACTAAAGAATGTACGGTACGGCCATGTTTCAAATCACCTGTGATGGCAAGATGTAAACCTTCCAAAGAGCCAAAACATTCGCGTAACGTAAATAAATCGAGTAGCGTTTGTGAAGGATGCTGATTTGCGCCATCGCCCGCATTAATGATCGGTATATTGGCAACTTCAGAAGCTAAGCGTGCAGCGCCTTCACGCGGATGGCGTATAATAATCGCATCAGAATATCCTCCTATAATTTTAAGTGTATCTGATAAAGATTCGCCTTTTGCTGTAGAAGTCTGAGCTGTGTCACTAAAGCCCATCACTTTGGCTCCCAAGCGTAAAGCTGCTGCCTCAAAGGATAGACGTGTCCGGGTGGAAGGTTCAAAAAAAGCGAGCGAAATGAGTTTGTCTTTAAGCATGTCCGTGCGAGGCTTCTTTTGTAGTTCTTTGGCAAGATCAAGATAAAAAAGGATATCAGCTTTGGTTAAATCGTGAATGGAAATGAGATGCTTCATTTATTACCTTTATGATTTTGATATTGTTCCATGAGTTTAGCATAGCGGAAAAACGTGTAATCGAAATTACCCATGGCTAATACAAACCCAGGCCAGCCATCGAGAAAACCTAATTTCAAAACATACATATGAAAAAATTTCCAGTATGCATGTACGAGTGTCGACAGGATGCTGGGTCTTTTACCTTTTTGCACCAGGCGCTCGACCCCGAGTGTTGAATAGCGATTCATTTTTCGCATCATTTCTTCGATATTTTGATAAGGCAATTGCCAAATCGCCTGTTTCATAATGCCAAGCGGTTTGTCGCTCTTGTTGATGTAACCTTCGTGGACGGCATCTGGTTTATATTCCATTTTACCTTTACGGAATAATTGGGGTTGGCGATAATCAGGGTAAGGCCATACATGCTTAATCCAACGGCCTAAAAAGATATTTTTGCGGGGAGTTGAATAAACATCTAATGCATTGGGATTATTGATAATTGCCAAAATTTCGGCTTTAGCTTCCGGCGTACAGCGCTCGTCAGAATCCAAGCTAAAAATCCATTCATACGAGCAGGCTTTAAGCGCCTGGTTACGTAAATCACCAAAGCCATTAAAAGGCACTTGCACGACCTTCGCGCCTAGCTCGGTCGCAATTTTAGCGGTGTCATCGATGCTAAAGGAATCAGCAACAATCACTTCATCGGCCCAATCAATCACCGTTTTAATGGAATCAGCAATTTTATTAGCTTCGTTAAAAGCAATGATGTAAACGGAGAGTTTGGCCATGAGGGGTTAACAAAATAATTTGCGCTAGTTTAGCATTTTTGAGATGCTAAATGCGATAGGGGAATTTGTTATTGACGGCAAAAAATTTGACAAAAGAATATAATCGTTTTACAATTGTGGTATCAAATGTAATACCATTGCTATGCGAATTATTTTGGATACCAACGTGCTTGTCAGCGGACTCAGATCAAATCGAGGCGCTTCATTTAAGCTTTTGTCGTTGATTGGATCCGATCATTTTCAAACAGTGATTTCGGTTGCGGTATTTTTGGAGTATGAGGAGGTTTTGTTGAGAGAAAATATTTTGAATGCCAATGATGTAGATACATTGTTGCTTTATTTATACAAGGTCAGTCATAAACAAAGTATTTTCTTTTTGTATAGACCAAATTCGGGGGACCCAAAGGATGAAATGTTTTTTGATTTAGCCATTGCAAGTCAAGCAGACTATTTAGTTACCTATAATCTTAAGGATTATAAAAACGCTTCGCAATATGGCTTCAAGGTGATTGCACCGAAAGAGCTTTTAGAAAAGTTAGGAGAAAATCATGAGTACACTCAGCATTAGGTTACCAGATTCATTACATCAAGCAGTGAAACAAGCTTCAAATGAAGATCATGTTTCCATTAATCAATTTATTATGCTTGCGGTTACAGAGCGTGTAAGTGCTTTACAGCTTGCAAAAAGACTGGAAGCTCGGGCAAACAGAGTCGCTCGAAAAGACTTTTTAGAGGTATTAAAAAAAGTGCCTTCTACACGGCCTGAGCCAGAAGACGAACTTTAATTAACATGCAAATACTCATTCCACGATTTCACCTCGGGCAGAACACCATCAAGCTCCACCAAACAACGCAACATCAACTCAGCGATTTTAACGTTGGTGATGAGGGGAATATGATGGTCGATCGCGAGACGACGAATCGCAAAGCCATCGGTCACCGTTAATCCTTGTGGCAGACTGCCGGGTAGGTTGATAATCAAATCGACGCTGCTATTAGCGATGAGCGTGCCAATATTTGGTTCAATTGCCTCACTCACTTTAAAGACACAGCGTGAGCCAATCCCTGAGCGTGCCATGAAATCATGCGTGCCTTCGGTGGCATAAATTTCAAAACCCTTGGTTTCAAGCTCAACCAGCAATTTGCCAAACCGCTTTTTATGGCCATTGGCCAGGCTCACCAAAATACGTTTGTTTTTAATCGATTGACCGGTTGCCTGCCAAGAAAGATAAAAGGCTTGTAGCAAATCATCGGCAATACAAGCTACTTCGCCTGTAGAGGCCATTTCAACGTGTGCGACCGGATCTGCACCTTTGAAACGATTGTAAGAAAACTGCGGACTTTTGACTGCAACATAGTCCAGTTCCAAAGTGTTATAAGTTCTTTTCTTATATTGATTCATCAGCACTTTGGCAGCAATTTCAATAAAGTTATAAGGCGTAACTTTGCTCACAAAGGGGAAAGAGCGTGAAGCGCGAATATTGCATTCAATCACCATCAAATCATTATCTTTGGCAATGAATTGAATATTGAAAGGACCATGAATTTTTAATGCTTTAGCAAGTTGGCGAGTGATTTGTTTCGCTCGACGAATGGTCTTTAGATAGAGTTTTTCGGGAGGCAGAATAATCGTTGCATCTCCCGAGTGTACCCCCGCATTTTCAACATGTTCAGCAATGGCTTCAATCACAACGATGCCATTTTGCGCTACAGCATCCATTTCTAATTCTTTGGCATTTTCGATAAATTGCGATACTACGACTGGATGCTCTTTGCTGATGCGTGTGACTTGTGACAAGTATTTGTGCAAATGCTCTTCATTTTCAACCACATTCATTGCTGCGCCTGAGAGTACATAAGAAGGGCGCAACAATACCGGGTAACCTACTTGTTTAATAAAAGCTTTGGCATCAGCAAGTGATCCCACTGTTGCCCATTTGGGTTGATCAATGCCGAGTTTATTTAAAAGGCTTGAAAATTTTTCACGATTTTCAGCACAATCAATATCAAGCGGGGAGGTTCCTAAAATGGGGAAGCCTACATTATACAAAGGCATAGCCAAGTTGTTGGCAATTTGTCCGCCTACAGAAATAACTAAACCCTCCGGACTCTCAAATTCAGCAATATCAGCAATGCGCTCAAAGGTTAATTCTTCAAAATAGAGGCGATTAGATTCATCATAATCGGTTGAGACGGTCTCAGGATTATAGTTCACCATAATGACGTTCTGGCCCATTTGCCTGAGAGTGCGCACGGTATTCACCGCACACCAGTCAAATTCTACGGAAGAACCAATGGCATAAGGGCCAGAGCCCAAAATCATCACCGGTTTTTGTGCTGAGGAAGTGATATCGTTTTCTTCACCATGGTAAGTGATGTAAAGATAATTGGTTTCAGCCGCAAACTCTCCTGCCAAGGTATCGATTTGTTTTACGACTGGAATGACGCCCGCTGCTTTACGCATTTCGCGAACTTCTTGAGATGTTTTTTCGAGCCATTTGGCCAATGTGATATCAGAGAATCCTAATTGTTTCGCGCGGCGGAAAGCATCTCCTTTCCTTTCCTTTTCAAATTCTGCAATCTCAAAAACCTGCGATAAAAACCAAGGGTCAATCTGGGAAAGCGTATGCGCTTCTTCAACCGATCCACCTTTTAAAAAGAAATGATATAAGGCAAACACACGTCGATCTGTGGCAAATTGCAATTCGTTTTTAATGTCAAAATCAGCGGGATAATCACTCAATCCATGTTGGCCGATATTCAGCATACGCACCGCTTTTTGTAGTGCTTCGGGAAAGGAGCGGCCGATCGCCATCACTTCACCCACGCTTTTCATTTCTGTGCCGATGCGACGATTGGCAGCTTTGAGTTTATGGGTGTCCCAACGCGGAATTTTAATGACCAAATAATCTAAAGCAGGCTCGAAGAAAGCGCAGGTCTTTTGGGTGACTGAGTTTTTAATTTCGGGCAGGGTATATCCCAAGCCTAATTTCGCTGCAACAAATGCTAAGGGGTATCCCGTTGCTTTGGATGCAAGCGCGCTGGAGCGTGATAAGCGGGCGTTCATTTCAATCACACGGTAATCGCCATTTTTGGGGTTGACCGCATATTGGATATTACACTCGCCGACAATGCCGACCGCACGCGCCACTTTAATTGCTACATCGCGCAGCATTTGGTGTTCGCGATCGGTTAGGGTTTGTGCTGGGGCAACGACAATACTCTCTCCGGTATGAATCCCCATCGGGTCCATGTTTTCCATGTTACAGATGGTAAGCACATTATCAGCGCGGTCACGCACGATTTCATATTCAAATTCTTTCCAACCAAAGAGATATTCTTCGAGCAAAATTTGTGGAACTACGTGCAACACTTCACGTGCAGCTTCACGGAGCTCTTGTTCATTGCTCACTTTGCCGGAACCCAATCCCCCTAAGGAAAAGCCTGAGCGCATCATAACAGGATAGCCAATTTCAGCAGCAGCCTTGAGGGCAGCATCTACGGTGGTGGCGGCAATGCTTTTAGGCGTTTTGACATCAAGCGACAATAATAAATCGCGGAAGAGTTCACGATCTTCGGTAATACGAATACTTTCAACGGGAGTGCCGACTACGCTTACCTGATGCTCTGCAAGTACGCCTGCCTCTTCCAGTTCTAAGCCTAAATTCAATGCTGTTTGACCACCAAAGCCAAGCAGAATAACATCGGGGCGTTCTTTTTTAATAATCTCGGTCACAATCGGCAAACTTAAGGGTTGCAGATATAAGGTATCTGCCATATTGGCATCGGTTTGGACTGTGGCGATATTGGGATTGACCAATACAGTGGTAATACCTTCTTGTTTCAAAGCTTTAATCGCTTGTGAGCCAGAATAATCAAATTCTCCGGCTTGGCCGATCTTCAAACCGCCTGAACCTAAAATGAGGGCTTTTTGAATCTTTTTCATTGTTGCCCGCCTTTTACTAAATTGTAAAACTCTTCAAATAAAAATGTAGTATCCCGTGGTCCGGGTGCAGCTTCCGGGTGAAATTGTACGGCAAAATAAGGCAAGGTTTTATGTTGAATTCCGGCGACAGTTCCGTCATTCAAATGTTTAAAGTTAACGAACCAATCTTTGGGGAGGCTTGATTCATCAATTGCATAGCCATGATTCTGAGAGGTTAAAAAAGCGCGTTGATCATTGAGGCGAATACATGGTTGGTTTTGGCCACGATGCCCAAAGGATAGTTTATAGGTTTTCGCACCGATGGCGAGGGCAAGAATTTGCGCGCCTAGGCAAATCCCAAAAATGGGTTTTTTCAGAGGCAGCACTTTTTGTAAATGTTTGATCGTTTCAACACAACGTTCAGGATCGCCAGGACCATTTGATAAAAACAGGCCGTCCCAATCGGTATCCTTGCTAAAATCATAATCGAAGGGAACAACTTTAATATCGAAGGGAAATTGTTGTAAGTTGCGAAGAATGTTTTCTTTCATGCCGCAATCGACAGCGATGATTTTGTATTTTTTACCGCACCACCCCTCGAAGCATTCTGCTTTTTTACGCGAAACTTCTTTCACTAAATGTTCTTCATTAGGGTCAGGAAAATGGTTGGGAATTTTGGCATCAGCAGGCATAATGACCCCACGGGCAACGCCTTTGCTACGTAGAATTTTAGTGAGCTTACGTGTATCTACACCGCAGAGCAGAGGTACTTTTTCTGTCTCTAACCATTGCGCCAGAGAGCATTTTGCTTGATGGTGGGAAAAATTTTCGATTGCTTGCGACACAACCACCCCACGGGCATGAATTTTTTTAGATTCAAATAAAGATGACTCAGGGACCCCATAATTACCAATGAGTGGATAAGTGAACGTGAGAATTTGCCCTGCAAAAGAAGGATCCGTTAAGGATTCAACATATCCAGACATTCCGGTGGTAAACACAAATTCGCCAAAAAATTGATCTTGTTGCCAAGCGGGCATTTTCCCAAAGATTTTTTCCCCTGTTACAAGGATCAACACTCCATCAACCCATTTAGAATTTTTGTCTGAATTCAGCATTAATCATTCCTGCATTAAATAAATAATCAGCAATTTCTTTGCGTGTGACTGCAGCACGAAAAGGGTATCCGGCTTTTTCCAAATTATCCTGCCCTCCTTGTTCACGATCAACAAAAGCTAAAACCTCTATTACTTTTAAACCTGCTGTTTCTAAGTCGGCAATCGTCTCAAAAATACTTGCGCCTGTGGTTACAACGTCTTCGATAATAATACAGGTTTGGCCGGGGGTGTAGATTCCTTCTACGATTTTTTTAGTACCATACTCTTTGGTTTCTTTGCGTCTCATCACCATCGGCATGTTATGTTTTAATGCGATGGCTGTTGCTATAGGCAATGCAGTATAAGGGACACCGCATATGCAATCTGCGGTTAAAGTATGCTTGGCCCAAATGGATTCAGCAATTTTAGCAAGAAGAAGGGGGCGACTAATAATAGGGCGCAAATCAATATAATTAGAAGATTTAATACCACTTTTAAAAGTAAAATCACCAACTTTAATCGAACCGATACTAAAGAGTTCTTCAACAATATGGGATATCATAAGAGGCCTAATATCGAATTGACATTAGAAGGGCATTATACACGATTTTTTGCTTTTGGAAATAGAGTAATTCTCATGGTAGATGATAAAATACACTGTGATGAAACCAAAATAGAAATATGTTAAAATACAAAAAATATTAATCAAGGAGTTAGTTTATGAAAATTTGGCAAGTTTCTTTATGTGGTTTAGTTTCGATTGGCTTGTTATCGGGATGCACATCTAATATTGATTCGAATTATTATCAAACATCTGATACTCAGCAGGTAGCTATCGTTAAACATGGTACGGTTGTGAGTGCTTCTGCTGTTAAAGTATCTGATTCTGGTCCTAGCAATACCTTGATTGGAACACTTGCTGGGGGAGCTGCAGGTGCTGTAGCAGGTTCAACAGTAGGACAAGGAAGTGGTAGTTTGCTGATGGGCATTGGTGGTGCGGTATTAGGGGGCCTTGCTGGTAGCAAAGCAGAAGAAGCCTTGAGTTCGCAAACCGCAACACAATATATTGTTCAGCTGACAGATGGTTCAACAGTTTCAGTAACGCAGGGTGGAACTCCCCTTGCTGTCGGTACGAAAGTACTATTGCTTGAAGGAAATCCTGCGCGTTTAGTTGTTGATACCACAGTTTCAACAAGTGCTTCTTAATATAAAAGCGGCCTAAGTTAATCTTGGGTCGCATTCCTCTCCAGAGGTTGTTGATTTTTTTTATTAGTATTTCATATGGTGAAAAGGGTTAGCTGATTGGTCGCGATAAAAAGCATCGTCATTGCTGTCAGTAAACTCTTCTGACTCAAGAGGTTCTTCAGCCTCAAGCTCATGGTGAGAAGCTTCGGCAAGATGTGCTTTACGTAAGCAAATTTGTAATGCACGTACCGCGTAGTGGAACTCTTCATTACCGCCTTCCATTTCATAAGCATCGGCAAGAACATCGATAATATCATCTGCTGTGATATTTGTGTCATCGATCAAATCAGCAATGAGCCCTTCCGAATTAGCCCAATCCCAAGTATGAGCATAGCGCATAAGTATTTTTTTTATTTTATCGGTAGATGTACCCTCTTCTTTTTGGAACGCACCTACATATTTGGCGATAATGGTATTCATGATTTGCTCCTCAGATTATTTTTATTTTTTCCATCTTTCTGTGTCTATCAAAACACATGTTTTTGTAGATGTAAACCCTTTAATTTAAAGCGTAATCTAGCATGCAAAATTTGCATGTTATTTTGTTAATGTTCTAAACGCTTAAATTTAATCCGATGTGGTTCGAGTACGGCATCTTCACCCAGACGGCGTTTCTTGTCGTCAAGATAATCAGCGAAGTTACCTTCAAACCAGGTGACTTTACTATCGCCTTCAAAGGCTAAAATATGCGTTGCAATCCGATCTAAAAACCAGCGATCGTGTGAGATCACAAACACACATCCCGGAAAGTTTTGAATTGCAATTTCAAGCGCGCGTAAGGTTTCAACGTCTAAGTCATTGGTAGGCTCATCGAGGAGCAATACGTTACCGCCAGAGCGCAAGAGCTTGGCCAAATGGAGACGATTGCGTTCACCTCCAGATAAATCACCTACGCGCTTTTGTTGTGCATCGCCTTTAAAGTTAAAGCGACCGACATAAGCACGCGAAGGCGTGGTATATCTGCCGACGGTAATCACATCTAAACCATCGGATACCTCTTCCCATACAGTTTTCTTGTCATCTAAATGATCACGGCTTTGATCAACATAGGCGAGTTGAACAGTATCACCAAAAGTAACTGCACCTGAATCGGGCTTTTCAGTTCCAGTGACCATGCGGAAAAAAGTCGTTTTACCCGCACCATTCGGGCCGATAATGCCAATCACAGCACCCGGTGGAACAGTAAAGCTTAAATCATCCACCAAAAGTTTATCGCCAAAACCTTTGCGCAAGTGGTCAATTTCAATGACCTTGTCACCCAAGCGAGGCCCCGGTGGAATATACAATTCACGTGTTTCATTGCGCTCTTGGAAGCTCTCATCGGCCATTTCTGCAAACTTTTGCAAACGCGCTTTGCTTTTGGCATGACGACCTTTTGCACCTTGGCGCACCCATTCCAATTCTTCAGCCAGCGATTTCTGGCGGGCAGCTTCCGATTTCGCTTCAATCCGTAAGCGCTCTTCCTTCTGTTCTAACCAGCGGGTGTAATTGCCTTCAAAAGGGATGCCTTCGCCACGGTCTAATTCGAGAATCCAGCCAGCAACATTATCTAAGAAGTAGCGATCGTGGGTGACGGCAATGACCGTGCCTTTAAATTCTTGCAAGAAACGTTCAAGCCAAGCCACACTTTCGGCATCTAAGTGGTTGGTCGGTTCATCTAGAAGCAGCATATCCGGATTTGACAGCAACAAACGACACAAAGCTACGCGACGGCGCTCCCCTCCGGAGAGTTTGGTCACATCCGCATCCCAAGGCGGAAGCCGTAAAGCATCGGCTGCAATTTCTAATTTACGATCAAGTTCCCAGGCTCCGGCGGCATCAATCTTATTTTGGAGTTCACCTTGCTCTTCCAAAAGTTTATTCATTTCGTCATCAGACAATGGCTCGCAAAATTTGGCACTGATTTCATCAAAACGTACCAGCATATCTTTAATTTCACGCACGCCATCTTCCACGTTTTCTTTGACATTTTTATTAGGATCTAACTGAGGTTCTTGTGGTAAATAACCAATTTTTATGCCTTTGGCCCAAGTGATTTCGCCGACATAATCTTTATCGACCTGTGCCATGATGCGGAGGAGTGAAGATTTCCCTGAACCATTTAAACCGAGAATCCCAATTTTTGCCCCATAATAAAAGGACAAGTAAATATCTTTTAAAATTTCGCGCTTGGGTGGAACTACTTTTCCTACGCGACTCATGGTCATGATATATTGCATGTGTACTCCTAAACAAATCAATGCGCAATTGTATAGAAGAATGGCAAGAGATGCAATTTTCAAACAATCGTCATAAAATGGATTCTCAAATGTATTTTGCTAAAGTAGAATGAATAAACTTTCTGTGGTTATTCTTGCAGGGGGTAGTGGAACGCGGATGGCGTCAAACCTGCCAAAAGTCTTGCATCAGGTGGGGGGCAAAGCTTTATTGGATCATGTGATCGATGCTGTTTTGCCATTACATCCCACAGATATTTTTGTTATCTATGGCCATAAAGGCGATATGGTGCTCGAGGCCATGCAACATCGCAATGAGCAAGTGACCTGGGTCGAGCAAAAAGAGCGCTTGGGAACGGGGCATGCCGTCTTGCAAGTCTTGCCGTATTTACAACAAGATCATCAGGTACTGATTGTGTGTGGAGATGTTCCGCTCATTAGTTCCGAAACTTTACAGCATCTTTT
>JACCDN011086258.1_pt1 | contig 25625 bp, 26 predicted proteins | sample 7441691 | NCBI WGS metagenome assembly JACCDN01 (sample SAMN15323439, study PRJNA562643) | freshwater metagenome | isolation source: river surface water | place: USA:Blue River Watershed | collected 2017-08-16 | reverse complement strand
GGGGCAGGGTCATGACATCGAGGCCGTGGTCATTGCGCTGGCCGACCAGCCGCTGGTCGGGAGCGCCGAGATCGCCGCCTTGCTGGCGGGCTTTGGTTGTCGGCCGCACGGTACGGATGTTGTTTACCCGGTGGTGCGCAGCCAGCGCGGCAATCCGGTCGTGCTGTCGGCCACGCTGGTGACACAGCTGCTGGCATCGGGGCAGGCCGGCGCCGTACGTCAGTTCATCGATGCGCATCCGGCGCAAGTGCATCCACTGCTGACCGATGCGGAGGCGTTCATTACCGACCTCGATACGCGCGACGATATCGCCGCATTCGAGGCGCGCACCGGGGTCCGTATTGCACTGCCGGGGCCGGCCGCCGCCTGATCCGGGATTCCGGTATGCTCTGGCGATTTGCAAAGCTCCTCAACTACGACTTTTCCGAGACATCATGACTTTCACCTCCCGTCCCGCTGTGCTGCTCGCCAGTCTGTTTGCCTGCGCTGTCGGTACCGCTGCCGGCAGTGCCCAGGCAGCCGCACCGGTCGATGCCGACAGCGCCAATGAGCGCCAGGCGCAGCAATCGATCCCGACCCCGCAGAACTTCATTGGCATCGGCGGCGGCGTGCTGCCGAAAGTACCCGGCAGCAGTGGTGTGCGTTTCCTCGCACTGCCGGTGATCCAGTACCAGTACAAGGACGTCGCTTACATCAGCGGCCTGAAGGCCGGTGCCTGGGGCTTCGTCTCGGAAGACGAGTCGCTGCGTATCGGCGTATATGCGGAGCCGCGCTTTGGCTATACCGCGTCCGACAGCACGAAGACGGCCGGCATGGCCGACCGTGATTTCGCGATCGACGCCGGCCCGACGCTGCGCTGGCAGACCGAGGCGGGCGTGCTGAACCTCGAATACGGTTTCGATGTGACCGGCCGCAGCAAAGGGCAGGTGGTGCAGGCGCAATTCATTCGTCCGCTGGTCAAGGAGATGGCATTCCGCCTGAATGGCATCGTCAGCGCCACCTGGCAGGATGCGAAGATGAATGACTACTATTTCGGCGTGCGCAGCAGCGAAGTGGACGTGGGTCGTCCCGCGTATTCGGCCGGCGCCGGCACCGCCTTCAGCATCGGCCTCAGCGGCCTGTTCGCTTTCAACCGCACCGGCGCCGTGTTCTTCGGTGCGACCGTGAATCGCCTGTCGTCAGCCCAAGCCAACAGCCCGATCGTCGAGCGTGATTACACGCCGGTGGTGTATCTCGGCTACGGCTGGCGCCTGTGAGCGGAGAGAAGACCATGCGTGTTTACCTGATCGACCCCAGTACCCGCAGCATTACCGAGCAGCAACTGGATGATGGCGAAGCCGGCATCGCGCGGCTGATTGGTTATGACAGCATCGATTTCGATGAGATCGATGACAACGGCGACCGTCTGTTCTTCGATGAATCCTGCTTCATCCGCCATGGCGCCGATGTCGGCCGCTTCAAGGTCGACAATCTGGCGCCGGTTGCAGGCAAAGGCGTGATCGCCGGCGGCGAGCCGGGCGCGCGTGGCGTGAAGGAGGCCATCGTCAGCGCCGCTGCGCTCGCGGCCCGCGTCAGCTTCCTGTAACACGCTATCGCCCGCGCCTGACCACGGCGCCGGCGCTTTTCAGGCTGCGCTGACTTCGCTGACCCGCTGCGACAGGTGGGCCAGCGCTTCTTCGACCTGATCGACCAGCACCAGGCACTGGTCGCCCGGCTTCAGCATCGACAGGCCGCGGTCGATCGCGATGAATTCGCCGCGAATCTCTTCGATATGGCTGGCGCGGCTTGCGCCCTGCAAGCCTTCGCGCAGCAGGGCCAGCACCTCGCCATCGGCGCGGCCGCGCTGGCAGGCATCTTCGAACAGCACGATATTGTCGAACGCGGCGCCCAGCACGCGCGTCAGTTCACGCAAGTCTTCGTCGCGCCGATCGCCCGCGCCGCTGATGACGACCGTGCGTTTCGTGCTGTCGATGGCCGGCAGCGCATCGAAGGCGGCAACCAGGGCGCGCATTGCATGCGGGTTGTGGCCGTAATCGGCCACCACGGTCGCGTCACGGTAGCGCATCACATTGAAGCGTGCCGGCGCGCCTTTCACATCATTGTTGAAGCCGCAGACGCCATCGACGATCGCGCTCCACGGCAAGTCCAGGGCCCAGCAAGCGCCGACCGCCGCCAGCGTGTTCTCGACCTGGAAGCCGAGCAGGCCGCCATGGGTGAGCGGCACCTGCGCCAGCGGCATGCGCTGCTGGTGTGCGCCTTCCGCCACCACGATGTCGCCGTTGTCAACGAACACCACGCGATGCCCGCGCGCGCGGTGCGTGACCAGCACCGGATGAAAAGCATTCTGCGCAAAGAAGATCACCTTGCCCGGGCAGTGCGGCGCCATGCCGGCCACCAGCGGGTCGGCAGCATTCAGCACTGCATGGCCGGTCGGCGCCACGTTCTGCACGATGATCTGCTTGATGCGCGCGACATCTTCCGGCGTATGCATGTGGTTCAGGCCCAGATGGTCGCCTTCGCCGATATTGGTGACCACGGCCACCGAGCACTTGTCGAAACCCAGCCCCTCGCGCAGCATGCCGCCACGCGCGGTTTCCAGCACCGCTGCCTGCACATGCGGATGCACCAGCACGCTGCGCGCACTCTTCGGGCCGCTGCAGTCGCCGCGATCGGTCTCGCGACCGCCGACATACACGCCGTCAGTATTGGTCATGCCGACGCACAAACCCTGGTTGGCCAGCACATGCGCGATCAGGCGGGTGGTGGTGGTCTTGCCATTCACGCCGGTGACAGCCACCACCGGAATGCGGCCGTCATCGCCTTGCTCGAACATCAGCTGCATCACGGCCTCGCCGATATTGCGGCCCTTGCCGTAAGACGGCGTCAGGTGCATGCGCAAACCGGGCGCGGCATTGACTTCGACGATACCGCCGTTCTGTTCTTCCAGCGGGCGCATGATGCTCTCGCACACCACGTCTACGCCGCACACATGCAAGCCCACCATGGCCGCAGCATCGATCGCGCGTGATGCGACTTCCGGATGCACGTCATCGGTGACATCAGTGGCGCTGCCGCCGGTCGACAGGTTCGCGTTATTGCGCAGCACGACACGGCGACCTTTTTCCGGTACCGAGTCCGGCGTCAGCTTTTGATCCGCGAGGCAGGCGATCGCGATGTCATCGAAACGGATCTTGGTCAGCGAAGTCGCATGGCCGTCGCTGCGGCGCGGGTCGGCATTCACCACCTCGACCAGTTGCTTGACGCTGCTCTTGCCATCGCCGACCACATGCGGCGGGTCACGCCGCGCGGCGGCGATCAGGCGATTGCCAACGACCAGCAGACGGTAGTCGCTGCCGGGGAAAAATTTTTCGACCAGCACCGGGCCCTTGCCGCGCGCCGCTTCCGTCGCGGCGTGGAAGGCATGGTCGAGCTGTTCGCGGGTCTGGATGTTGACCGTCACGCCCTTGCCCTGCGAGCCATTTTGCGGCTTGCATACCACCGGCATGCCGATGCGCTGCGCGACGGCCCACGCCTCGTCCACATCCTTCACCGGCGCACCCATCGGCACCGGCACACCGGCTGCATGCAGCAGGTGCTTGGTGAGGTTCTTATCTTGGGCAATAGTCTCGGCGACGGCGCTGGTGGAATCCACTTCGGCGGCCTGGATGCGGCGCTGGCGGTGGCCCCAGCCCAGCTGCACCAGGCTGCCCTGCGTCAGTCGGCGGAACGGGATGCCGCGCGCCACCGCTGCATTCACGATCGAACCGGTGGACGGGCCGAGGCGCTCGTCTTCGTCCAGCTCGCGCAGTTCGGCCACCATCGCGGCCACGTCCGGCGCGTCGGTGCCCGCAGGCAGCGCGCCACGGGCCTGGGCGCAGGCAAACTCGGACAGTTGCATCGCCATCTTCAACGCCAGCTTGCCCACCACTTCTTCGCTGAACTCGACCACCACCTGGTAGCAATGCGCAACCGGCGTCGGATTGGTAAGGCTGAAGCTGATCGGGCAGCCGGCCTGCGCCTGCAAGGCCAGCAGCGTCGCCTCCAGCACATGGGCCAGTGTCAGCGGACCGTGATAGCCGGGCGCACGCAAATCACCGATGCCGGGGCACAGGCTGCGCAGCTGATCTTCGAAACCGGGCATCTGGTCGATGGTGCACTCGTCGGGTGTGCACAGGACTTCGATTTCAAGCGCCGTGTAGCGGCTCCACAGGTTGGGGCCGCGCAGCACGCGGGTCTGTATCAATTCCATATTCGTGTTCCTGCTGAGGTGTCTGCTATTCCTGCTGGTATTCCCGCTCGTGTTCCTGCGTCAGGCAATCACCAGGGTTTGCGTGTCTACCGTGCCGTAGGTGTCGAGACAAGTGCGGATCAGCTGCGTATCCATGCCCAGCGCCCACGCGCCGGAGATCGCTGCCAGCAGTACATCGGTCGGCAGTTCATGCGCCGCCGGCGACAGGTCGCGTTCAAGGTCGATCGCATCGGCCACATCATTGCCCACCGCGCGGATGATCTTGTTGTCGCTCACATAGCAGACGCGCTTGCCGGCTTCGCGCTGCGCCAGCAGCGCCGGGTGCTGGCCATCGGCCGCGTACAGGATCACGTCGCCATCCGACAATTCGGCCATCGACAACGCGACTTCATCGGTCGCGTTCAGCACTGCGACGCCAGTCTCCACCACCACATCGACTTGGGTGCGCATGATCTTGTAGCGATGCTCGGGCTCGGTCATCAGATGCTCGTCCAGGCCGGGCACCGGCTTCGTGTCGGTCACGATACCGACCCAGCAGCGGTCATAGGCAAGGCCCTCGGTCAGCAGCGTCATCGGGTCGTTTTCGAACACCGCCGCTTCGACGTTGCGGTTGATCAGCAGGCGCTGGCCCGCTTCCCAGTGCGCGGCATTACCGGCTTCGAGGCGGCGCGGGCCGACGAACAGGCCGTCACGGCACGCAACGCCGACGCGCGCGCCGGACAACTGCATGAACCAGGCGACCAGCCGTGCAATCTGGGTCGTGCCTTCGGTGCCGGACACGCCGACGATGGGAATGCGACCGCGCTGGCCTTCGGGGAACAGCGCCGAAACGATCGCGTCGCCGACCGGTTGCGGCTGGCCCTCGGCCGGCTTCAGGTGCATCAGCAGGCTGGGGCCGGCGTTGACTTCAACCACCGCGCCGCCCTGAGGCGCGATCGGCTGGCCGATGTCCTTGCACACCAGGTCGATGCCGGCAATGTCGAGGCCGATCACGCGTGCCGCCAGCGTGCAGGTATGCGCCACTTCCGGGTGGATTTTGTCCGTGCATTCGATCGCATGGTTGCCGTTGGCGGCAATCAGTACGCGCTGGCCGTCGGCCGGCACCGAGTCCGGCGCCAGCTTCTGTCTTTGCAGGTTGGCCATGATCACGCTGTTGGTGCGCGGGTGCAGGGTTTCCAGCGGATGGATGTCGGCATTGCCGCGACGCGGGTCGCTGTTGATCTGTGCATCGACCAGTTGCTCGATGGTGGACTGGCCGTCACCGGTCACCCATGCGCTTTCGCCACGCGCGACGGCGACCACCTTGCCGCCGACCACCAGCACGCGATGCTCGTGGCCTTCGATGAATTGTTCGACGATCACGTCCGGGTCTTCGGCGCGCGCGACTTCATACGCAGCGAGGATGTCTTCCTTCGTGCGCAGGTTCAGCATCACACCGCGCCCGCGGTTGCCATCACGCGGCTTCACCACCACCGGCATGCCGATGTCTTCGGCGGCCGCCCATGCTTCTTCCGGGCTGTGCACCACTTCGCCATACGGCACCGGTACACCGCAGCCACGCAGCAGCGATTTGGTCAGGTCCTTGTTGCCGGCAATGCCTTCGGCGATCGCGCTGGTGAGGTCGGTCTCGGCGGTCCAGATGCGGTTTTGCAGCGCGCCGTAACCGAGCTGCACCAGGTTGCCCTGATTGAGGCGGATGTGCGGGATCTTGCGCTTCTTGGCCGACGCGACGATATGTGCGGTGCTGGGGCCGAGGTAGTGCTCGTCGATCGCCTTGCGTATCTTTGCGAGCTCGGGCTCGACCTCAAAATCTTGTCGGTTGATCACTGCGTGCAGCAGCGCCAGCCCGCTGTCGAGCGCGACGCGGCCTACGGTTTCATCCGGCACGCGGAACACCATGCGGTAGGTGCCGGATCGGGTGGTTTCGCGGGTCTGGCCGAAGCCGGCTTCGAGGCCGGCCATCTCCAGCAGCTCGATGATCACATGTTCGAGGATGTGACCCATCCAGGTGCCGTCGCGCAGTCGCTGCTCGAAGCCATAGGGCACGCCGGGACTGCAGTGATGCGCGGCTACTGCCGGCAATACCGACAACAGGCGGTCGATGAAGCCGGGCTGGCGGTTGCTGGGCCAGGCTTCCAGCACGCCGAGATCGATCCAGGCTTCGATCACCGGGGTGTAGGTCCACATGTTCGGGCCGCGCAGGTAGGTGACGCGCAGAACCTTGATTTCCAGCGGGCCTGCGGGCAGGGTCTGGGCGGTCTCGGGAGAACTCATCGGGAAGAAAATCCGGACAAAAGGGTAAGATAGCGGTTTTGTTGGCCTGCTTTTCACACATGTCGTCCAGCGTCACGCCCAGTTCGCAGCACTCGCCCAGTCACACCACGCCGGAAACCGCCGGCGCTGCGCCGGGCGCTCGCTCGACACCGCCGCTGCAGGCTGGCGAACAGTTACTGGCCACACTGGAACCGGATCTCGACGCATCGCTGCAATTCGCAAACGGTCGTGTTTTGCTGACGACGGAGCGAATCATAAGCGATTCCGATGGCGCAGGGTGGCGCAGCTGGCCCTTGTCGTCGGCATTGACACTGCATCACAGCGACCACGGCGGCGTTGCCATGCTGGCGCTGCATGACGCCGCCGGCGTGCTGGCCAGCTGGCGCTTCACGCTGGAGCAGGAAGTCGGCGCGATCCGCTTCATTCAGCAGTTTGACAAGATCCAGGCCAGCCGTGCAGGTCGCGCGCCGGCCGACGATGATGGCGCCGCGCGTTGCCCGAGCTGCCAGTCAGCGCTGCCGGATGACAGCGAGGAATGCCCGGTCTGCCACCGCGAATTGCTGGAGCCGGTATCGACCTGGGTGCTGTTCCGTCTGTGGCGTTTCGCCCGGCCTTACAAATCGCAGCTGCTGCTGGGTCTGATCCTGACGCTGGCATCGACCGCTGCGCTGATGGTCCCGCCGTATCTGTCGATGCCGCTGATGGATGAAATCCTGATCCCGCAGCAGACCGGCGCCGAGATCGATACCCATGATGTGATCGTTTACCTGTCCGGCCTGCTGGTGGCGGCGCTCGCCGCATGGGGGCTGGGCTGGTGGCGCACTTATCTGCTGGCGCTGGTGTCGGAGCGCATCGGCGCGCATTTGCGCACGGCGACCTTCGACCATTTGATGACGCTGTCGCTTGATTACTTCGGCGCCAAGCGCACCGGCGACTTGATCGCGCGTATTGGCAATGAATCCGACCGCATCTGTGTGTTCCTGTCCTTGCATGCGCTGGACTTTGTCACCGACGTGCTGCTGCTGGCGATGACGACGGTGGTGATGTTCACCATCAATCCCTGGCTGACCGTGGTCACGCTACTGCCGCTGCCACTGATTGTGTGGCTGATCCACAGCGTGCGTGACCGGCTGCGCTACGGCTTTGAAAAAATCGACCGCATCTGGGGTGACGTGACCAATGTGCTGGCCGATACCATCCCCGGCGTGCGCGTGGTGAAAGCGTTTGCGCAGGAAGGCCGCGAATCGCAGCGCTTCAGCGATGCCAACATGCACAACCTCGCGGTGAACGACAAGCTGAACCGCACCTGGAGCCTGTTCGCACCGACGGTCACGATGCTGACCGAAGTGGGCTTGCTGGTCGTGTGGGGCTTTGGCATCTGGCTGGTGATTCATCATGGCGTGACGGTCGGTGTGCTGGTCGCCTTCATTGCGTACATCGGCCGCTTCTATGGTCGCCTCGATTCGATGAGCCGCATCGTGTCGCATACGCAAAAAGCTGCAGCGGGTGCGAAGCGCATTTTCGACATCCTGGATCACAGTTCCAGTGTGCCCGAACCGACGCAGCCGGTGCCGGTGGCGCCGGTGCCCGGCGTGATCTCGATGCGCGATGTCGGCTTCCGTCATGGCAGCCGCCGCATCCTGAAAGGTATTTCGTTCGACATCAAACCGGGCGAGATGATCGGCCTGGTTGGCCACAGTGGTTCCGGCAAAAGCACGCTGATGAACCTGATCTGCCGCTTCTATGATGTGAGCGATGGCGCAATTCTGGTCGATGGCACCGACATCCGCCGCTTTGCGGTCGCGGACTATCGCAAGCACATCGGCCTGGTGCTGCAGGAGCCTTTCCTGTTCCACGGCACGATTGCCGAGAACATCTCTTACGGCAAACCGGGTGCGACACGCGCCGAGATCATCGCCGCTGCGCGTGCGGCACACGCGCATGAATTCATCCTGCGGTTGCGCCATGGCTATGACTCCATCGTGGGTGAGCGCGGGCAGGGCTTGTCGGGAGGCGAGCGCCAGCGTATTTCGATCGCGCGCGCGCTGTTGATCAATCCGCACATCCTGATGCTGGACGAAGCAACGTCCAGCGTCGATACCGAAACCGAAAAAGAAATCCAGCGTGCGCTCGACAATCTGGTGCAGGGTCGCACCACGATCGCGATTGCGCACCGCCTGTCCACGTTGCGCCGCGCCGACCGCCTGATCGTGCTGGAGCGTGGCGAAGTGGTGGAAATCGGGTCGCACCAGGAACTGATGGACAAACGCGGTGCGTACTGGCGCTTGTATGAAGCGCAGGCGCGCAATGTGGACACCGAGGATAGCGAGCCTTCGCGCCTGCATATCCCGCTCGGCAAGGCGGGGGCAGCATGATGGCCGAATCCAGCGCCAAGGCGTGGATGCCAGTCGCGCACCGGCTCCATCGCGACCATTTCGGCAAATTGGTGTTCACCGACGAGCAGGGCGTCGCCCATGTCGGCACGGTACCGGTGCAGGCTTTCCCCATTGATGCGCCGGGCGAAAATGTGTCATTGCTCAGCGCGGATGGTCACGAGCTGGTGTTTATCCCACAGTTGTCGGGCCTCGATGCTGACAGCCGCAGTTTGATTGCGGAAGAGATCGCGCAACGCGAATTCATGCCCGTGATCGATCGGCTGATGTTCGTGTCCACCTTCGCGACGCCCAGCACCTGGCAGGTCAGCACCGATCGGGGCATGACGAGCTTCGTGCTGAAGGGGGAAGAAGACATACGGCGACTGAAGGGCGGCGGACTGCTGATTACCGACAGCCACGGCGTCACGTACCGCGTGCACGACATGCGTGCGCTGGACCGCATGTCGCGCAAGTTGCTGGACCGTTTCCTGTAACGGGCTTATTCGGTCAGCAGATCAGTCAGCAACTAAGCCAGCAGCTGAGTCAGCAACTCAATCAGCAGCTAACTCAGCGGATCACGCATCCTCTCAGGCAGCAGATCAGGCGGTGTCACTGGCTGCCGCCGGCTTGCCCGCCATCAGCAATACCAACGCCCCCAGCACACCCGCCAGCACCGACGCGGCAAACACGGCAAGCTTTGACGCATCCACCAGCAGCGCCTGCTCGTGGAAGGCCAGACCGGTGATGAAGATCGACATCGTGAAACCGATGCCGCCCAGCAGACCGGCGCCGGCCACATGGGTCCAGTTCACTTGATCCGGTAGCCTGCAGATGCCGAGCGTGACCGCGAGCGCGGAAAGCAGCAGGATGCCGATCGGCTTGCCGGCCACCAGCCCGGCGATGATGCCCAGCCCGTTCGGCGCCAGCACCTGGTCAAACAGCGATGCCTGCAATACCACGCCGGTATTCGCGAGTGCAAACACCGGCAGCACGATGAAGGCGACCGGCTTGTGCAGCCAGTTCTCCAGCCGGTACGACGGCGACGGCCGGTCATCACCGGGCGGGTTGAACGGAATCGCAAAGGCGAGCAGCACGCCGGCCAGCGTTGCATGCACGCCTGACTTCAGCATGAACACCCACATCAGCGCGCCGCCCAGCAGGTAGGGCCACAGCACATGCACGCGCCGCGAGCGGTTCAGCCCGAGCAGCACCAGCCACACCGCGAGGCTGCCGAGCAGGTAGGGCACCGACAGCTGCTTGGTATAGAACAGGGCAATCATCACGATCGCGCCGAGGTCGTCGATCACTGCGAATGCGACGACGAACACTTTCAGCGCGGCCGGAATGCGCGCACCGAGCAGGGACAGTGCGCCCAGTGCAAATGCAATATCAGTGGCCATCGGTATGCCCAGACCCGGCTGCGTCGGCAGCCCCTGGTTCAGCGCATAGTGAATCAGTGCCGGTGCCGCCATGCCGCCGATGGCTGCGAAGATTGGCAGCAGCGCATTGCGCAGGTTGGACAATTCACCGACATACAGCTCACGCTCGAGTTCGAGCCCGATCATCAGGAAGAAGATCGCCATCAGACCATCGTTCACCCAATGTTCGACACTCATGCCCGCGAACTCCGATTGCCAGAAACCCTGCCAGACCGGGCCGAACGCGCCATTGGCCAGCAACAGGCTGGCTGCGGTGCACAGCACCAGCAAGATGCCGCCGGCGCGCTCCGATTCGACAAAGCGCGTAAAGGTGCCGCTGAGGACAACGTTCAGGGGCGTGGTGAGCAGGGGAGTTGGCATGGTCGGGTGTTCAGTGGTGGCCGCCGGACGCGATCGCGTTTTCCGGGTTCATGAAGATCGGGCGTCCGTCCGGCGTGTTCAGCGGGATCAGGACTTCCTTCTGGCTGTCATCCCGGAGCAGCGCGCACAGCGTGTGGCTGGACCGCATCTCGCCATTGAGTTCGACTTCGACGTCGGCGATCACGAGTTCGACGCCAGAGAGAATCTGCTTGACCCGCATGGGAGGCTCCTTGTTGTAATTGGGCGATCAGGTAAGACGATCAGGTAATGCGCAATTGGGTAATTCAGTGATTCAGTGATTCGGTGCTGCTGTGATGCAGTGCTGCTGTGATGCAGTGCTGCTGTGATGCGGTGCTGTCGGACGCTCAGGCGCGTGTATCGGACCACAAGCGATAGTGTAGTCAAAGTTCGCAAAACAGGTGGGCGAGCGCGTCATGCTGCCGTGCAGTGTTGCACGCCGGTCTTGCACCTCGGCCTTGCACCTCGGTCTTGCACGCCGGTATTGCCATCTATAATCCTGCCGTGACTGCGATCTCGACATTATTGCTGCGCTGGCCCTTGCCCGCACTGCTGGCCTGGGGCGGCAGCTGGTTGCTGTATGGATGGCTGCTGCGGCTGGCCTGGCCTGCGTGGCTGGCGATCGCGATCGCCACCGCCGTGGGTGCCGGTCTGAGCGCGCTGGCGGGTACCTTCTGGCGCCGGGTCGCGATTGTCGCCGGTTTCCCGTTGTCGCTGCTGCTGTCGGGCAGCGCGGCCGTCATTGCATTGCCTGCCTGGGCGTGGTTGCTGCCGCTGGTGATCGTGGCGCTGGTGTACCCGATGAATGCGTGGCGCGATGCCCCCTTGTTCCCGACCCCCGCGCCCGCGCTGCGCGATCTGCCGCAACGAGCACCCCTGGCAGCCGGTGCCTCCATCCTCGATGCCGGCTGCGGTCTCGGGCACGGACTGCGTGCATTGCATGCGCTGTATCCGCAGGCGGTACTGCATGGGGTGGAATGGAGCTGGCCCTTGCGCATCGCTTGCGCGCTGCTGTGTCCGTGGGCGCGCATACGGCAGGGCGATATGTGGCAGTCGGACTGGTCGGCGCATGACATGGTCTACCTGTTCCAGCGGCCGGAGAGCATGCCGCGCGCGGTCGCGAAAGCGCGCGCGGAACTGAAGCCGGGCGCGTGGCTGGTGAGTCTGGAGTTTGTCGCGCAAGAGTTGCGGCCGACAGCGGTGCTGAAATCCGTGGATGACAAACCGGTGTGGTTGTACCGCGCACCGTTCAAATAACAGGCATCACACGTAGGTGCCCGCATAGGTCAGTACCTGACCGCCCGAACCGATCTTGAAGCGCGAGATGCCGGCCAGGCTGCGGGTGTTGATGCCACCCAGGTCGAGCTGCTGCACGCCGCGCTCGCGCAATTCATGGAACGCACGCCACAGCAGCAAGTTATGCGCATTGGTATCGCGACCCGCCTCATTCGACCAGCCGACATGATAGGTGGCGGCGCTGCCGTGGATCAGGAACAGCATCGCCGCGACCTTGTCCTTGCCCTGTTCGGCGCGCATCACCAGCGCGGTCTTCGTGGTCTGCGCGCGCGTGTGGATGTAGGCTTCAACGAACTCGACCGGCAAGCCGTGGAAGCCACGGCTGGCGCGCTGTGAACGCTCCTCATCCAGCAGCCAGCGATACTGGCCGGGATTGGCGCCGGTACGCACGATGTTCAATCCTGCTTTTTCTGCGGCCACCAGCCGGTTGCGCCAGCGTCCCTCCATGCCGGCCCGGAAAGCGTCGGGCGATTGCGTGAGGTCGATCATCACCGTGGAATGCCCGGTCATCACTCGCGTCAGTCGCGCCAGGCTCGCATCGCCGGGATCGGTGAGGTCGGGTGAGAACAGCGCAAAGCGCGGCCGCCGCAGCGGCAGGCTGCGCTTGAGTTCGACATAGATGCGGGCGCGCTCTGCCGCCGGTACATCCGTCAGCCACATGGGCCCGCGCGAGCACAGCGCAAAGCCGACTGTCCATGCATAGCGGCGGCAGACAAATTGCGCAAGTGCGACGCGCTGCCCATCGAGGAAAACTTCGGCACGGTGGCATTCGATGCCCAGGTTTTTCAGCGCAGTGCCATAGGCCCAGTCCTGCTGCAGCGCGCCGCGCTGTGCGGCATGCGCGGCATCCCAATCAGAGAATTCGACCTGGTTCCAGAGTATGTGCATCGAGGATCAGTAGGGGTTGTCTGCGCGCGTGGCTATAATCCGCGTTAACAAAGGCACCGCATGATAAAGCGTATTTTCACATCCGAAGCACACCCGCCTGTGCTTGGTCATGACATCGACAAGCCGCGCATCACGGCCGCCGGCTGGTTTCTGATCTTTGTTTATCTTGCGATACCGGCGATGCTGGCGGGGGCAGTGATTGATTTGCTGATCCAGCTGGCGACCGGCAAGTGCGTCGGCATCTGGTGCATGCGCTTCTGACGTCCCATCCGAATGTCACCGGCGGGGTTCAGGCCTGGCGCTGAACCGTGTGATTCGTTCCTGGTGTAATCCATTCTTAAATTGGCAATGAATACGTCTCTGCGGCGCTCGTGCCTGCGCGGCGCTCTGCCTGCAGCCGATTAAAAGTGGCTTTCTGCCCCACTTTGTTTCACAATTGCAATAATAACGTCGATCGCAGCACTTGAATATTCGGCGTTCGGGTCGATAACAGCTTCGATACCTCGCAAGTCGTCTGTCCGATGACGCTTGCGCGCGCAAAAGGAGAGGCAGATGTTTTTCTTCGTGGGATTGGCGGTCGTGTTTGGCTGCGTGTTCGGCGGCTACATCATGGCCGGCGGCAAAATGGCCCCGATCATCAAGGCGGCGCCGATCGAGGGCTTCATTATCGTGGGCTCGGCGATTGGTGCGGCGCTGGTCGGTAACAGCCTCGGCATTTTCAAAGGTGCGCTCGGTGGTATTGCCCGTTGCATCAAGGGCCCGACCTACGGTCCGCAGGATTATCTCGACCTGATTCTTCTCGTCGGCAAACTGCTGAACGTGATGAAGAAGGAGGGCGCGGTCGCGCTCGAAGCGCACGTCGAGAATCCTGACTCCTCCGGCATCTTCGGTGAATACCCGAAGCTCGCGAAAGACCATGCGATCGTTCACATGATTTGCGACACGCTGCGGCTGGTCGTCATCGCCCAGGGCAACCTGGATGCGGATGCGGTCGATGACGTGATGAAGAACGCGATCAAGACCCACCATCATGACGAACTGAAGTTCCAGGGCACGCTGGCCTCGATCGCCGGTGCGCTGCCGGCGCTGGGCATCGTGGCCTGCGTGTTGGGCGTTATTAAAACCATGGGCGCGATTGACCAGCCGCCACCGGTGCTCGGTGGCCTGATCGGTTCGGCGCTGGTCGGTACCTTCCTCGGGGTGTTCGTCGCGTACGGTCTGTTCGACCCGCTGGCCAATCGCCTTGGTCAGATCATTGATGAAGATGGTCAGGTGTTCAAGGTGATCAACGAGATGATCGTCAACACGCTGCGTGGCCATCCGGTGCCGCTGGTGATCGAGGCGGCGCGTGGCGTGATTTCGCATCACAACCAGCCTGGCTTCGCTGAAGTGTTCGACGGCCTGCGCGGAAAATAATCGACGCGCTGATAGCGACGCTTATAGACACGCTTGTCGCCACGCACACCGCAAAGCATTTCATGTGCGAAAGGCCTGCCACCCGGCAGGCCTTTTTTATTGCGCCGTTGTGGCGCACTTTGTTTTTATAAAAATAATATTCATGCTGACATCGTTGTCAGTGTCGATATTATTGATTGACCTGCATTCGATTTGCATGAACACTCAAGCCCGCAACATCAAGAGCGGGTCTCGGCAGTTCGGTAGCAACGAGGCGCAACGCGACTAGCGGCCTTTCGAGACAAGCGCCAAGTGCGGGCAAGGGGGACAGTGGCATTGCCCGTGTGGTTGACACAATGATCCGGAGAGATTCATGGGTGACTACACCAATATGTCGTCGTACTACGACCTCATCATGACGTCGGGGTACTACGACTATGAAAAGATTGTGGAAAACATCGTCATGGACGGTGATTTCGACAGCGTGCTGGAAATCGGCTGCGGCACCGGGCTGATCCTGAAAGAGCTGGTACAAAAGCGGCCCGCGGCCGACATCATGGGTGTGGACCTGACCGAAGCGATGCTCAGCATCGCGTCCGAGCGCCTGCAATCCTTCCCGAACATTTCACTGTCGCTGCAGAACGTCACGCAGATCGATCTCGACAAGCAATACGACCTCGCGTTTTCGTATGGCGGCGTCTGGTATTTCGTGATCGACGGCGACAAGGAACCCTTCATGGTCAGCCATCTGTCGGCGGAAGAAGACAACCGTCACGGGCTGGCACGCATCGCAAACCACGTCAGCAGCGGCGGACGACTGATGCTGGGCATACAGGGGCCGCATTTCGATTACGAGAAGCCGGTCAAGAACGGCATGATCTATTCGCAGAAGATCATTCCTTCCGACAGCGGATTCACCAAGCATTACTTCCTCGCCGATGATGCCGACATCGTGATGTCGCAGACCATCGACTATCGCGTGTACAGCTTTGCCGAAGCGCTGGACCTGCTCGGCGAATTCGGTTTCGGTTACGACCCGGCCAGCGGCCGCGGCTCCCACTTCATCGAATTCCGCAAGTCATGAGCCTGCCGAGGCTGTTGTTCATCGGCGTCGGCAACATGGGCAACCCCATGGCGGCGCGGCTGGTGCGCGCCGGCTATCAGCTGCATGTCCATGATCTCGACCGCAGCAAGGCGTCCAATCTGCTCGCGCTCGGCGCACACTGGGCCGACAGCATTGCCGACGGCGCTGCGCATGCGGATGTCGTGATCGCGTCATTGCCGGGGCCGGCCCAGGTACGCGAGGTGATGCTGGGCGAGCGTGGCGTGTTTGCGAGTGTGCGTCCCGGCAGCATCGTGATCGATACCTCGACCAGTGCGATGGACCTCGCGCGGGAACTGGCCGATGCTGCGAATGCCGCTGGCATCGGTTACCTTGAAGCACCGATCACGAATGCGATCGATGCGGCAGCAGAGGGGAGGCTGTCCATCTTCGTCGGCGGCGCTGCGGAACTGTATGCGGAGTGCATGCCGATCTTCAGCGTATTGGGCAACAAAATCTTCCATGTCGGCGCGCATGGTAATGGCGCCACCATCAAATTGCTGACCAACCTGCTGTGGTTCGTCAGCGCAGCAGCCATCGGCGAAGGCCTGATGCTGGGCGCGAAAGCCGGCGTGCCGCTGGAGACGGTGTGGGAAGCGATCAAGTCCAGCGCCGGGAATAGCTGGGTCGCCGAGCATGATGTGCCATCGATCTTCGCCGGTCATTACGATCCGAGCTTTTCGCTTGCGCTGTGCTGCAAGGATTTGCGACTGGTGAACGAGATCGCACAGTCGCAGGGCTACACGCTGCCTATGGGCTCGTATGTACGTGGCCTGTTCGAGCAGGCCAAGGACACCTACGGCGAAGACGCGGCAGAGCTGCACGTGGTGCGACTGCTGGAAGACAAGGTCGGCCTGCTGCTGCGTCCGCCGCATGGCGAGGTGGCGGTCTGACATGACGCGCACCGTGCAATCCGCGCTGATGCGTGAAGCGCACCAGCACATGCCACAAGGCGTCGCCGAGAACTACCGTTACTGGGGTGACGACCGTACCGTATTCATCAAGAGCGCCAAAGGCTGCCGTCTCACCGATGCCGATGGCAAGCACTACATCGACTTCCGCTTGGGCTACGGCCCCATCATCCTTGGCTACCGCGACGAGCGCGTCGATGCCGCGGTGATCGACCAGATCACGCAACGTGGCACCTTGTCCGGTTTTGCAACGGCACTCGATACCGAGGTGGTCGAGCAGGTGAAGTCACTGTGCCTGAATGTCGAGAAAATGCGCTTCGCGAACTCCGGCACCGAGGCCGTGATGGGTGCGGTGCGCACCGCGCGTGGCTACACCCGGCGCGACCGCGTCGCCATTGTCGAAGGCGCGTTCCACGGTCTGTATGACGAAATGATGTGGAAATCCGACATCGAGCGCTGGGACCCGGACAGCGGCACCGCACCCGACGTGATCCCGTTCGGCGGCGGCATACCGACGCGCGCGCGAGAACTGCTCGACATCATCGTGATGAACGATGACGAAATGCTGGAGCGCCTGTTCAAAGAGAAGGGCGAGCAGCTGGCCTGCGTGGTGCTGGAGCCCATCATCGGCAATGCCGGCAGCATCTCGGCCACGCCCGAGTGGCTGGGGCGGCTGCGTTCGCTGTGCACGCAGCACGGCACGCTATTAATCATCGACGAGGTCAAGACGGGTTTTCGAGTCGCGAAGGGCGGGGCGCAGCAGCTGTACGGCATCATGGGCGATCTCGCGACGTACGCGAAGGCGATGGGCAACGGCTATCCGGTCGCGGGCTTTGGTGGCCGTGCCGATGTGATGGACGTGGTCGGCTCGCATCCCGGCGGCGTCGTGCATGGCGGCACCTACACAGCCAACCTGGTCGCGTTGTCAGCTGCGCATGCCACACTGGAAATCTTGTCGAACACCGATGCGCTGGCCACCGTCGATCGCGTGGGCGAGAACATCAAGCAGGTACTTGGCCGCGTTTTCACTGCAGCCGGCATCGCGCACGCATTCGCCGGGCCACCGGCGATGATAGGGATTCATTTCACGCCTGACGTGCCGACCAATTACCGCGACTGGCGCCGCACTAACAGCGATCTGTACCGGGCTTTTGCCTGGCAGCTGATTGAACATGGCCTGATGCTGGAACCGGATTCGCGCGAGCCCTGGTTCGTCTGCGAGGCACATCAAGAGATGGACCTGGGGTGGTTGGAAGATGTGGCCACCCGGTCTATCCGCAACGCCCTCGACGCGTCAGTCGGTCAGCACCGCTGAGCCGTCGCCGCCGCGCCCCCGACCCCCACAGGCAGCAAGCCTGAACAGCTGCCTCGGGTGCGCGCCGGCAGCTGCATGCCCGCACTTCGTTCCCCTTGGTCCTATGGCCCGCTTCTGCGCGATCAGGCTTGAAGCGGCAAATTTCTGCCGCTTTTCCGTCACTTGCGCTTGCGGCCACGCATCACTGCCCGCTCCGCAGAGCGCTGGCGGCCAACCCGGCACCGGGCCGGAGGTGCCCGGATTCATTGAATTTCCAAGGATTTCAAGGACTTGCCGGATTTCCGCCAGTCTGACTGGCACAGCTTTTGCAGATGCTTATGCCGTCAATAACGTTTTTTCTCAGGAGTAAAGCAGCCATGAGAGAGCAAGCTGAAAAGATCATCGAAGTAACCAGCCAATCGCTGGGGGTCGCTCATCTGCCGCGTCCGGCCGCGCGCCCGCTGGTGCGCCGCCCGGCAACCGACAATGTCCAGGACCTGTGGCGCCGCTATGGCTGGGTACCGCCGACCGAGATGCACAAGAATTTCCGCGCTACTCTGCGCACAACTGCCAATGTGTAAAGGGTAGCCTTACCGGTGTCTCCTCCCTGTTCTTCCTAGCCGAAGATTCGGGTTAGCCCGCGCACTGCGCGGGCTTTTTTTTCCTCGTGATCAGTGATCCCGCAAACAGCGCGATTTCACGTCCTGCTGTCCGCGCTGCCGGCGATCAAATTTCCCCGGGCCATGTGATGGAATTTTTTCCGCTACCATGGAGAAATTCAATGATCAGGAATGGAGATTCAACATGCGAGCAACGCGATTCATCACGCGCATTCTGACCCCAATCATCACTGCAGCCTGTGTGCTGGCAGCCGGCGCAGGCCAAGCGCATGACCATGGCCCCGGGGTGGATTTCATCCAGCCAAAGAACGGTGACACGGTGGCATCGACCTTCGTGGTCAAGTTCGCGGTCAAGGGTATGAAGGTCGCGCCGGCCGGCGACATGACCGCGGACACCGGCCATCATCATCTGTTGATCGATGTGCCCGATGTCGCGGAAGGCGACGTGATTCCGATGGATGACAAGCACCGTCATTTCGGCAAGGGTCAGACCGAGACCGAGATCACGCTGCCGCCGGGCCGGCACCGTCTGACCATGCAGTTTGCCGATGGTGCGCACCGCTCCTATGGCGCGCAATACCGCAAGACTATCGAAGTGAACGTCAAGTAGACGGCCACTATCATTCGCTCACCTGTCGTCGTGACCCGGTGCTGCGCCGACCACGAGCGGATCACGAGCGGATCACAGATCGATTAAGAGCCGATCACGAGCCGATCACGAGCCGATGAGCCCCGGATGCGCCAACGTATGAACCATGCCTGAGCTGTCGCGCCGCCGCTTCCTCGCAAGGACAGGCCAGCTCGCGGTCGGCACGCTGGCGGCCGGCGCGCTGCTGGGCACGGCGGGCTGTGCGACCCCGCGTGTGGCCGGCGTTGCCGTCGTCGATCATGACTGGGTCGATGTGCCGCGTTCGCGCGCGGTGCCATCGCGCCTGTACCTGCCGGCGGCCGCGCACGATGCAGCGCTGCCGCTGCTGGTGTTCTCGCACGGTATCGGTGGCTCGCGCGAGGGTTACAGCTATCTGGGCACTTATCTGGCCAGCGAAGGCATCGCATCACTGCATGTGCAGCATGTGGGCAGCGACCGTCGGCTATGGTGGCAAGGCGCGCCGTTCGGTGTGGTGGACCGCTTGCGCCGCGCGGCGATGGAGGCCGAGGCGAGGGCGCGGGTCGATGACGTCCGTTTTGCGCTGGACCAGGTGCTGGGCGGCCCGTATCGCGGGCTGCTCGACGAGCAGCGCGTGTTCGCTGCCGGGCACTCGTACGGTGCCAACACGACCTTGCTGCTGGCCGGCGCGCGCATCGAGCGTGAGGGCCGTGCACTGCCACTGCGCGATGAACGTGTGCGGGCCATCATGCTGATTTCGGCGCCACCGTTTTACGGCGAGCCTTCTCTGCGCGACATTCTGCTGCCGGTCGCCGTACCCAGTCTCCACGTCAGCGCGACCGATGACGTGATCCGCATCCCCGGCTACTACAGCGATGTGCGCGATCGTCTGTCCATCTACGACATGATAGGCAGCCGTCGCAAGGCCCTGGCCATTTTTGAAGGCGGGTCACACAGTGTGTTCACCGATCGCAGCCTGACCGGCGGGCTGGTGCGCAATGGGGAATTGAAGCGCGCAACGCGTGAGCTGACGCTGGCATTCCTGCGTGAGCAGCTGCACGTAGATACGCGGGCAATGGATGCCTGGCGTGAACGACACCAGCTGCTGCTGGCGCGCTTCGAGGGATGAAGGTTCGCCGCAGCCGTCCGGGCGGCGGCGCGGGTTCAGGGAGTCGTTAGCGAGTCTTCAGGAAGACTGCAGGAAGCCGCCCGTAATTTTTCAGTAGGTCTTCAGGAAGTAGAGCACCGTCAGCAATGCGCCGACCACGATCACCAGGCGCTTCAACCACAGGTTGGGCAGCTTGCGCGCGAGCGCCGCGCCGACATAGCCGCCGATCGCGGCCGTGAACAGCGCCACCAGGGTATGCGGCCAGCTGATCGCACCGGCGATGATGAAGGTCAGCGCTGCCACCGTATAGTTCATCGCGGACGTCATGTTCTTCAGCGCATTGATCTCCTGCACATCGTCGAAACCCTGAATCGACAAGGCGGCCAGTGTCAGGATGCCCATGCCGGCGCCGAAGAAGCCGCCATAGATCGCAACCACCAGCTGGAACAACGCGCCGCCCTTGCTGCCGGGCTGGTCAGAGGTGGCCATCTTCATATGCCGTTTCATCCAGGCGATCAGGCGGCTGACCTGCGGCGCGAATGCAAACAGCGTGGTGGCCACCAGCAGCAGCCAGGGCACCAGCCTGGAGAAGGTTTCATTCGACACCGCCAGCAGCAGCAAGCCGCCGAGCAGGCCGCCGAGCAGCGAGATCACCGCCAGCAGTGCCGCCCAGCGACCGTGGCGCATCGCTTCGTGCCGGTACGCCCACGCGCTGGAGATCGAGGCCGGCCACAGCGCAACCGTGTTGCTGGCATTGGCCATCACCGGCGGCACGCCGGCCGCCAGCATCGCGGGGAAGGAGAAGAAGGTACCGCCGCCGGCCATCGCATTCATCGCGCCGGCCGCAAACGCGCCTGCGCCGACCAGCAGCGCATCAGTCAACAACATGGGAATCCAGGCAGAAGGGGCCCGCGTGACGGGCAGGGGTCATTCCTCGTCGCCGTCCTTGAACAGCAGCGAGATCAGGTAGATCGCGCCAATCGACAGGGCGGCGACCAGCGTCATCACGATAGGAATCAGGTAGAGATTGTCCATGGTCTGCAGGCGGTGTCGCGCTTACCTATGGGTTCGGGAGCTGACCGGATTGTACACAAAGTCCGACGCACCGGGTCGTCTCGGACGGACGCGGCACGCCAGCGACGACGGCACCTGTCGTCGCTGCCTGCCTGTCGTCTGAACAGCGTCAGCGCCCGAGGTCCTTGGCCGAGGTGCCGCCGATGCCCCAGTTCGTGTTCGGGACTTCGGAGATCAGGATGCGGATGGTTTCTTTCGGTGCGCCGACAGCTTCGTGCAGCGCCTGTGTCACTTTCTCGATCACGGCGCGCTTCTGTTCTTCGGTGCGTCCCTGGATCATGTGAATCTGTGCGAACGGCATGGGTTCTCCTTCGTGGGGTGGGGGCCGGCCGCCGCAGGGCGGCAGCCGGGGACCGGCATCATCGGGTGGGACGGGCTCAGGCCGCTTTCGCCGCCTTGTTCTGCCGCTCGCGCGACATGGTCAGTGCAGTGTCTTCGATCATGTCTTCCTGGCCGCCGACCATCTTGCGACGGCCGAGCTCGATCAGCAGTTCGCGCGCCGGGATGCCGTACTTGGCCTCGGCACGCTTCGCGAACAACAGGAAGGAACCGTACACGCCGGCATAACCCAGGGTCAGCGAGTCGCGGTCGATACGGATCGGGAAGTCCATGATCGGGAACACCTGTTCCTCGGCCACGTCCTGGATCTTCCACACATCGACGCCGGTATCGACGCCCATGCGGTCCAGCACCGCGACCAGCACTTCCATCGGTGTGTTGCCGGCACCGGCACCGAGGCCCGCAGCGGCAGCATCGATGCGGTTGGCGCCGCACTCGATCGCAGCCACGCTGTTGGCCACGCCCATCGCGAGGTTATGGTGGCCATGGAAGCCGAGCTCGGTCTTCGGGTCCAGCGCCTGGCGCACCGCGTCCAGACGCACACGCACATCATCCGGCAGCATGTAGCCCGCCGAGTCGGTCACGTAGATGCAGTTCGCGCCATAGCTTTCCATCAGTTTCGCCTGCTTCACCAGACCTTCCGGCGAATTCATGTGCGCCATCATCAGGAAGCCGACCACGTCCATGTCCAGCTTGCGCGCATAGGTGATGTGCTGCTCCGAGACATCCGCTTCGGTGCAGTGGGTCGCGACCCGGATGGTATGGACGCCGAGGCCATGCGCCATTTTCAGGTGATCGACCGTGCCGATGCCCGGCAACAGCAGGGCCGACACTTTCGCCTGCTTCATCAGCGGGATCACGGTGCCCAGGTATTCTTCATCGGTATGCGCGGGGAAGCCGTAGTTGACCGACGACCCGCCCAGGCCATCGCCATGCGTGACTTCGATCAGCGGGACACCCGCATTGTCGAGGCCCATCGCAATCGCCTTCATCTGTTCCAGCGACATGAGGTGACGCTTCGGGTGCATGCCGTCGCGCAGTGTCATGTCATGCAGGGTGATTTTTTTGCCCTTGATATCCATGTTCATTCTCCTTGGGTGTCTCGCGGCAATTACGCAGCGACGGTCGGCTCAAGCACGAGGCGACCGGCAATCATTTCTTCGGCAAACATCTCGGCGGTACGGGCGGCGGCGGCGGTCATGATGTCGAGGTTGCCCGCGTATTTCGGCAGGTAGTCACCGAGGCCTTCGACTTCGAGGAACACCGACACGCGGTTGCCGTCGAACACGGGGCCGTTGACCAGTTTGTAGCCCGGCACATACTTCTGCACTTCCTTGATCATGTCGTGGATCGATTGCGTGATCTTCGCCTGATCCGGCGTGCCTTCGACCAGGCAGTGCACGGTGTCGCGCATGATCAGCGGCGGGTCGGCCGGGTTAATGATGATGATGGCCTTGCCTTTTTACGCGCCGCCGACTTTCTCGATCGCGCCGGCCGTGGTGCGGGTGAATTCATCGATGTTCTTGCGGGTGCCGGGACCGGCGCTGCGCGATGACACGGTCGCGACGATTTCGCCATAGCTGACCGGCTGCACGCGTGACACCGCGGCCACCATCGGGATCGTCGCCTGGCCACCGCAGGTCACCATGTTGACGTTCATCTCGCCCTTGCCGACATGCTCCTTCAGGTTCACCGGCGGCACGCAGTACGGGCCGATCGCCGCCGGCGTCAGGTCAATCATCAGCACGCCCAGCTCATTGAGCTTGCGCGAGTTTTCGGCATGTACATAGGCCGAGGTCGCGTCGAACGCGATCTGCACGCCATCTTCCAGCACATGCGGCAGCAGGCCGTCCACGCCTTCAGCGGTAGTCTTCAGGCCCATCTCGCGTGCGCGCTTCAGGCCGTCGGATTCAGGGTCGATGCCAACCATCCAGACCGGCTCGAGGACCGGCGAACGTTGCAGCTTGGCGAGCAGGTCGGTGCCAATATTGCCGGGACCAATCAGCGCGCATTTGATTTTCTTGCTCATGTCGGGACTCCTTGACTGCAAAAGATGAAGGTTACTCAGTGTTGTCGGTCAAATCAGGCTGCGCACCACGCCACCATCGACGCGCAGCGCAGCACCATTGGTGGCGGCCGAAAGCGGACTGCACACATAGGCGACCATCACCGCGACTTCATCGGGCTCGATGAAGCGCTGCAGCAGCGAGGTCGGTCTTGCATGGGCGAAGAAGGCCTTCGCGGCCTCGTCGAAGCTGATGCCTTGTTGCGCCGCCAGCTTGTCGAAGAAATCTTTCGCACCCTCGGTCAGCGTCGGCCCGGGCAGCACGCTGTTGACCGTGACGGCGGTACCGGCACAGGTCTCGGCCAGACCGCGCGACACCGACAGCTGCGCAGACTTGGTCATGCCGTAATGGACCATTTCGGCCGGCGGGCAGATACCCGATTCACTCGAGATGAACACGATGCGGCCGCGATTGCGCTGCTTCATGCCCGGCAGCAGCGCACGCGACAGGCGCACGCCGCTCATCACATTGGTTTCGAAGAAGCGCATCCAGTCCGAATCCGGAATGTCGTCGAAGGGCTTGGGATCGAAGATGCCCATGTTGTTGACCAGGATGTCGACCGGTGGTCCACCGGCCGTCAATTGCTCGCAACCCTTCGCCGTCGCTGCGTCGGCAGCGACACCGCGCAGGCTGGCCTCGGGCAGCAGCGCTTGCAGCCGCTGCAAAGCCTGGCCGACGCTGGTTTCACTGCGGCCATTGATCGTGACGGTGGCGCCTTCGGCCGCGAGCGCCTTCGCGATCGCAAAGCCGATGCCGGCGGTGGAGCCGGTCACCAGTGCGTGCTGTCCCTGCAATTGCAAATTCATCGGTATCTCCGTGATGCTTTTTCTGTGATGCGTTGTCGTTCAGTGCTTGTGCCCGGCGTGCAGCCAGGGCCTGAGCCAGCGCGTCAGCTGCGGGCCGACGATCCAGGTCATGATGCAAACCACCATCACCGTGAAAAGCAGGGTGCGCGGCACCAGCGGCCACGGCGCCATCACATCGCCCAGCAGCGTGAAGAGCAGCAGCACGGTCGGGAAAATGCCAATCCAGCTGACGATCGCCACTTTCCAGCGTGGCGGCGGTGTCTGCTGCGTGCCCGTCATGAACCAGTGCGCCATACCGATCACCTGCTGCATCTGCGCCGGGCCTTCGGCCAGCGGTTCGATGGCGGCCAGCCCCAGCGAACGCGCCGGAGAATCCTTCCACGCCTGCAGGTGCGCATCCGAATCGAACGCAAACACCACCTGGTACAGGCCGGGCTCGGCGTCATCCTGTTCACCCGGGCGCACCAGTTGCGCACCCAAGTGACCAGGGTAGGTCGCGGCAGCCGCGATCATGTCGCTCATCAGTTTTTCGAATGTTGCTTCCATACCCGGCTTGATGCGGCGAGTCACCAGCACCGTGACCGCGCCGGCATGCGGCGCAGCGGGTCGTGCAGCAGTGGAAGCGGTTGCGCTCATCGTGGATCAGCCAAATCAGAAAAATCAGACAAATTAAACAAAGCGCATCGACACCGAACCCAGGTCCTGGAAGCGCACGTTCACGCTGTCGCCCGCTGCCACCGCAATCGCTTCGGTCACGCCGCCGGTCATGATGAAGGTGCCGGCCGGGATTTCCTGGCCACGCGCACCGAGGTGGTTAGCCATCATCGCGATTGCCGCCGCCGGATGGCCGAGCACCGCAGCGCCGGCCGCCATCGCGACTACCTGGCCATTTTTTTCCAGTACCACGCCCAGCGTGCGCAGGTCGAGCTCTTCCACATTGCGCGAGCGGCCGCCGATCACGAAGCGCGACGCCGACGTGTTGTCAGCCACCACGCTCTTCAGGTCGAACTTGAAATCACGATAGCGGCTGTCGATGATCTCCACGGCCGGAATCACGAAATCAATCGCGGCCATCACCGCGCCCACATGGCAGCCCGGCCCCTTCAGCGGCGCCTTGGTGACCACGCAGATCTCGGCTTCCACTTTCGGATGAATGAGTTCCGAGGTTTTGATGTCGCTGCCGTCCGGACGGGACATGTAGTCGGACACGAAGCCGAAGCAGGGTACGTCGACGCCCATCTGCTTCATCTTCGCGAACGAGGTCAGGCCGGCCTTCAGGCCGACGGTCTTGTTGCCGCGTGCTTCCTTGCGCGCGCGTATGGCTTCCTGGATCGCATACGCATCGTCCCAGTCCATCTGCGGATAGTCGTCGGTGATCTTCAGCACGTCGCGTGCTTCGAGCTC
>JACCDN010350515.1_pt1 | contig 25630 bp, 20 predicted proteins | sample 7441691 | NCBI WGS metagenome assembly JACCDN01 (sample SAMN15323439, study PRJNA562643) | freshwater metagenome | isolation source: river surface water | place: USA:Blue River Watershed | collected 2017-08-16 | reverse complement strand
GGGTTTAAAGCAAAAGCTGTCTTGGCTGAAAAAGGGTATGACGCAGACTATATCATAGATGCTGCCCAGAAGATGGGGGCGCAGGCAGTTATTCCGCCCAAAAAGACCAGATCTTCTACCAGATCATAGGGCAAAAAACTCTACAAAGAACGCAATCTGATTGAGTGTTTATTTGGCAAACTCAAGCATTTCCGAAGAGTCGCAACACGTTACGATAAAACCGCCTCCTCCTTCCTTGCGTTTGTCACTATAGCTGGAATATTCCTATGGTTAAAATAAATGTCGACAGACCCTAGATAAAACCTCTTTTTTCATATCGATTTGGAATACCCCTGCCAAATAATGACGATGTTCAGCAATCCTTGATATGCACGGCCAAAGAAGGAAATGCGGGATTCACAGAAAAACGAAAAATAACTTCCTTGATAAGTTAAGTTTTTTATCTATTTAACCCTTCTTTAAGAACTGCCGTGTTAATTTTTGATGGTGTGTAAATATCATCAATATGAAAGATACGAAGTATGGTTTCAAGGGTCAAGACAATTGCATTTTCAGGAATTGAAGCGCTTGATGTAGATGTTCAGGTACAAGTTTTACCTACCGGAAAACAAGAAATTGTAATTGTTGGATTGCCGGATAAAACAGTTGGTGAATCAAGGGAGCGTATTAGAGCATGTTTTCACTCTATTGGACTATCTCTACCCTACAGCAGAATTTCAGTGAACCTTGCGCCTGCGGATGTAATGAAAGAAGGGACACATTATGACCTCCCCATTGCTCTTGGAATCTTATCTCAAATTGGCGTTATTAAAGAAGGAGATCTTGATAAATATCTTGTGATTGGAGAGCTGGCGCTCGATGGGACCTTAGCCCCAATTGCTGGAGTTTTAGCAGCAGCGCTTCACGCAGGTGGATCAAACCTTGGGCTTATTTGCCCGCAAGCTTGTGGCCCAGAAGCAGCTTGGGGGGGAGATTTAGAAATTCTGGCCCCGGCCAACATTATTAATCTTATTAACCATTTTAAAGGATCTCAAGTTCTCACACAGCCAACACCTTTGATGAGTGAAGAAAAAATTATAGGACTTAATTTAAAAGATATTAAAGGACAAGAAAGTGCAAAACGAGTTTTAGAAATTGCCGCTGCAGGCGGACATAATATGATGATGATTGGGTCCCCTGGCGCTGGAAAATCAATGCTTGCTGCAAGACTTTCCGGAATACTCCCTCCTCTTGAGCCAAGAGAAGCTTTGGAAGTCACAATGATTCATAGTATTGCTGGAAAATTACCAGATGGAAAACTTATTCGCACAAGACCTTTTAGAGACCCTCATCATTCATCATCACTTCCTGCTCTTGTAGGAGGAGGCATCAAATCACAACCAGGAGAAATATCGCTTGCCCATCAAGGAGTTTTATTTTTGGATGAATTACCAGAATTCAAAAGATCCACCCTTGAGTCTTTGAGGCAGCCCCTTGAAACAGGATATGTCACTATTGCAAGAGCAAATAGCCATATCACCTACCCCTCCAGATTTCAACTTATCGCCGCTATGAACCCTTGCAAATGCGGTTATTTAGACGACACATCAAGAAGCTGCGGCAGAGCTCCTAAATGCGCCCTTGACTATCAAGGCAAAATCTCAGGACCTTTATTCGACCGCATAGATTTACACATAGACGTCCCAGAGGTATCAATTTCTGAGCTTACCTCGCAAGGAACAGGAGAAACTTCCGGGGAAATTTTAAAAAGAGTTTTCAATGCCCGAGAGATCCAAAAAGAAAGGTGTAAAAACCAGACTTTCACCTTAAATTCTTATGCAGATGGTCCATTTTTAGAAGAAATTTTGCACTTGACTCATGACGCAAAAGAACTAATCAATAGCGCCATCAAAAAAATAAAATTTTCAGCAAGAGGTTACACAAGGCTTTTAAGAGTCGCAAGAACGATTGCTGATTTAGAAGGATCAGATAGCGTTTCAAGGCATCATGTAAGTGAAGCCATTAGCTATAGAAGGATGTATTTTAAATAATGATCTTAATATTATTAATTTTACTTATACTCATCATTCAAGATATCAAATCACGCACAATCTCTTTATATAGTCTTGCATCTTTAACCACATGCGCAATTTTTTTGAACCTATTTTCACTTGAAAGCGCTTTTATCGGGTTTTTTGCTTTAACATCAATTTGTGCATATGCTCGCTTTGGACTTAAAAAACCAATTTTAAATTGCTTAGGAAATGGAGATATTCTTCTTTTGGGACTTATCTGCTCAATCACCCCTTTTGAATACGTTCCTGGCGTCATTTTTTTATCTGGCGCTCTAGGGAGTCTTTGGTATGTATTTTTAAAACATCACCACATTCCACTTGGCGCTGGAATTGCAAGCGCCTATGCCATCACTTTATTTTTCTAAATTTTTTCTGGCTGTAATATAAAGGTGCTTTGATCTCAAAAAACAAGGTTTTACATTTTCCTGGGTCACTTCATCAATCCCACTTTGCCATGCAGCACAGTCTTGAGATGTTGCAAGATTTTCTTGCACAGCCTTACCACACAGTTCCGCAAGATTCATTTTTTCAAGCTTTTTCATCTTTTCAAGAGGTATTGTGTCTGTTTCAAAAGATTCTTGAACATTTAAAAAATTGGCTTTCTTATAAAGATCGGTCAATTGATTTTCAATTTCGTAATCTAGTCCACGTTTTTCAAAAAGCTTAGATACAACATCAACATGACCTTGCGCTTGCTCTTGATCACACATTTCCGACATACTTTCTTGAGAAAGAATCACTCCTCCATTCTTAAGAATATTTTTCATTTTCAATATAACAAAAAAAGGATCTTCCACATGCATTAAGAAAAAACGCGAATATACAAAATCTGCTTTTTCAATATTCAAATCAGTCTTCATGTCACTTTGAATAAAAATAACATTATGAATCCCTTGATCTTGACATTTCTTTTTTGCAATATTAAGCTGATCCGCGCTAATATCGATGGCATAAACACGGCCCTTAGGTCCCACAATTTTTGCAAGCTCTATTGTCATCGTCCCGTTACCACAACCAACATCGCATACAATATGCCCCTTAGAAAGTCCTGCCCTATAAACATGTTGAAGCGAGCCAATTCTTGATAATTCATGCTGAAAATCAAGTCTTTCTGAGCCTTGTTCTCCTGTTTGAAGCGTATAAAAACCTTGCCCACAGACATCAAAAGAACTTATTAAAAATGCAAAGATTTTTATTATAATTTTTCAAGAACCACTTCTGGAATTTTAAAATCTGTTAATCGTTGTATTTTTGCCAAAAACTCATCCGAATCACTGCTACAATAAAATTTTACGCTTCCTGTGCAATCATTGGAGATGTTTCCTTTGGAAACCTCACGCGCGATAAAGCTAGAAGGGTCTATATATTTAATATTGGGTAAAAAAGATTCAATTGTATTTTTGATGAAAGGATAATGAGTGCAGCCATAAATCAAGGTATCAATGTCATATCCTTCAAACGCTGATAAGTATTCTTTTGCGGCATTTTCTATTTCAGGTCCTTCTATTTTTCCGCTCTCTATTAAAGGCACAAAATCTGGGCATGATGCATAAACAACCTTGCCTTTAAATCCATTTTTTATAAAAATACTCTCATGCATCATACTTTGAACCGAAGCTGGAGTTGCAATAATTCCAATTGTGCAAGAGCCCATAATTTCATCTAAGATTGGATAAATGGTCCCAATTACAGGAATTTTACACACCAACTCATCAAGCGCTATAGCAGAACTTGTGTTACACGCAGCAATCACCATTTTTGCATCCACAACACTTTCAAACCAAGTCACAATATTTTTTGAGTATTCTTTAATTTGATCTGATGTTTTATCACCATAGGGCAAATTCTGGGTATCAGCAAAATATACAAAATCTTCACAAGGAAAATACTTCACCAACTCTTTTAAAACAGTAAGTCCCCCTACCCCACTATCATAAACGCCAATTGGTTTTTTTAAAGGATTGTTCACGTTATCTCACTTAATACTTTTTGCATCTCATTTAGCTCAACATCTTCAGTCAAACATGATGTCACAAAACGATAAAGTCCAGACCCTGGAAAAGCCCACTCATAAAAACCAGCTCCTTTTTCCTGTAGAAAACTTGCAACAGTTAAAGGGAGATTTACGAAAACTTCATTAGATTGAACAGGATACTTTAATTCAAAATTAAAATTTATAAAAATTTGAGCAAGTTTTAAAGCCATATTATTTGCATAAAGCGCATTTTCAAGCCATAGATCATCTTTAAAATAAGCCAAAAATTGAGATGAAAAAAAGCGCATTTTCGACATCAACTGCCCACCCCTCTTGTGCGCATAATCAAAATTTTGTGCATATTTCTGATTAAAGAATATAATAGATTCAGCTGCCATTGCCCCATTTTTTGTGGCACCAAAGCTCATCACATCAACTCCCATTTTCCAAGTTGCCTGCGCGGGAGAACACCCTAAATGAACCAAACTTCCTGCAAAACGGGCGCCATCCATATGTATAGGTAATTCATACTTTGCACCAATTTTTCGAATTACATCAAGCTCATCCAATGAATACACAGTACCACATTCTGTAGTTTGAGTAATGCTTATGCACCCAGGTTTTGCGCAATGCGGGCGAAGAGACAAACACGTCTCAATCGCACTTACAAGCGCATCAGGATTCATTTTACCATTTTCGCCATCAACAGCAATCAACTTCGCGCCACCTGTAAAAAACTCCGGCGCATTTGCTTCATCTGTTTGAATATGGGCTTCTTTGTGACAAAAAATGGCCTCAAATGGAGCCACTAACGCTGACAATCCTAAAGAGTTAGCAGCTGTTCCAGTTGAGGTTAAATAAACGCTGACTTGTGTTTCAAATATGCTTCCAAAATTTTTTGTGAGCTCTTGTGAGTAAAAATCATTCCCGTAAGATGGCTGAGTTCCCAAATTTGCATCCAAAATTCCTTGCATGATTTTTGGATGAATACGAGTAATGTTATCACTTTTAAAATTCATTGAAACTCTCTATTGGCTCTTAATTTGCGCCAAATCATTTAATGTTGTTTTGTCCTGAAGTTCTTTTAAAATTGAAGCAAAAGATCCACCATTGTTTGCAATAATTTCAACAAAAGCTTTTTGCAAATTAAGGCTGAAATTTAAAAACTGATCAATCACAACATTGACAATTTTAAGCTCTGTTTTTCCTTGAACAACTTTCCACTCAAGCATAATGTCAGGCTTATCTTTTTGGGATACAATCGTTGTCACCCAAACACCATCATCATCCTCTCTTGCTCCAGTTACCACAATATTGGTCACTTTATAGGATTTAAAATGAGCAGCATACACATCCACAAAGAAATTCTCGAAAAGCTCATGGAATTTATTTTTTTCGTCTTCACTTGACTCACCCCAAAAACGCCCAACAGATGCCTTCCCGATTGATTTCATCGCAATTCCTTTATGCAAAAACTCACGGAATTTTTTCATACGATCATCAATCGACATTTTATCGTTTTCTTTGACTTCCAAAACAGTCAAAACATCTTTGGAAAAAATTCTGGCAAAGTCTTTGGCTTTTTCCATATCAAGTTTCACTTGTGAAAATAAAGAAAAGCCACATAATATAATTGTAAAAAAGATTTTCATTTTTCAGTCCTCTATTGAAATTTTTGGGGATTCATACGCTGATTTTTGCCCCTGTTTACGTTTTTGAAAATACCCTTCGCGCAACGATACATAAAAATCAAGCTTTTGGCGCAAAGATGTATCTGCTCCATACTTATCAATTGCATCTGCATAAGCCAAACCAAAGCCAATACCAGTCCTAATCATTCCTGATTTTTTATCAATATACGCATTAGTTGCAATATTAACCGGATCAATAAATGTTTCTGATCCAAATGCGAAAAGATGTCGCGCGGTCATTCCTCCTAAAATGGGCAACACAATATAAGGTCCTTCTGGAATACCCATCTTTGCAAAAGCTTTATCCAAATCATAAGGAATAGACGGGCCAAGCCCCACAGCTTGGGATGCATCCATCAAACCAAATATTCCAAACGTGCTGTTTGCAAAGAACCTTGAAAGTTCTTCAAACCCTTTGTCCGGGTCACCACCAACCATATACGCAATTGACTGCACAGGAAGGGTGAGGTTATAAAACACATTCGACACACCATGGCGCACGGCTGACGGAAGAAATGTTTGATACATCAACGCCAAAGGTTTAATCAAAATCACCTCTAGAAATTCATTTACATCAAGCATAACCCTGTTAAAAGGCTCGAGCGGGTCAGCATCGTTATAAGAAGGGCTAACATGTTGCACACCTGAAGGATCAGAACACCCGGCCATCAAACACCCTATTAAAACTACTAGTTTTGTTGTTTTCATAAGTCTTGCCTCATATTAAATCGTTTACGTGTTAGCCCTAAAATCATCCCCATCATAATCCCAAGGGCCAGTAAAGATGATCCCCCATAACTGATGAAAGGCAATGTCATTCCTTTTGTCGGGATAAGTTTTAAAGACGAGGACATATTAATTAATGCCTGAAGGCCAAATCCACTAGCAAGTCCCCCAACGCTCAAAATAAGATATAAATTCTCAGTCATGATTACTCGCATAAATGCTCTTATCACAATAAATGAAAAAAGCACAGCAATTAGTGCGCACAAGAAAAATCCAAATTCTTCTCCAGCAACAGCAAAAATGAAGTCAGCATGCGCATCAGGAAGATATTTTTTAACCACACCTTCTCCTGGGCCTTGTCCCAATAATCCACCATTGGCAAATGCGTCTAAAGACTGATTAATCTGATAAAAATCACTATATTTATCACCGCTGGTTGCCAAAAATCGGTCAATACGGCTTGAAACATGGGGGAAAAAGAAATATGCTCCTAGAAGGCCTGAAGTTCCTGCCCCACCAAACACAATTACAACCCATAAAGGAAGACCTGTTAAGAAGAATTGGCCACACCAAACACACGAAATCATCACAACCATCCCCAAGTCAGGCTGTAGCAACAATAAGAGTAGCATTGCGCCCAAAGATCCAAGCGAAATCCACAACCAAGGGTAGTCTGGCTCTTTTTTATAAAGATATAAAAACCAGGCACTTGCAACAGCAAATGTTGGTTTTAAAAATTCAGATGCCTGAAGCGAGAAACCAAAAATATTAACCCACCTGCGCGCACCTTTAATTTCAACTCCAATAAGTGGCGTTAAAACCAAAAAAATAACAGATAGCCCAAAACCAACAAAAGCAAGTATACGAATCTGCTTTAAACTTAAAAAGGAAATCCCAAGCATAAGCCCAATTGTTGGAACGATCATCAAAACATGCCTTCTTGCAAAATAAAAAGAATCAAGCTTCAAACGGTCGGCCACAGCAGGACTTCCGGCCATGATCAATAAAATTCCAATACCAAGCAATAACAAAATTGAGATCACCAATAACCGATCCAGCGACCACCACCACCTTCCAATATACGATGCATCTCTTTTGATAATATTAAACATTAATTCTTAACTCTTTATTACAACTGTTAGTTAATTTATAACAATTTTAAACAAAAATGTCAACTTATTTTGTCAAGAGAGTCTTTTTTCTCCATTCTTAAACTGTTAAAACCGGTCAAATCCCTCTTTAGAACTTAGAATGGACCTTCACTAATGGGAAGATTTTCAAAAAAAGACCATTCACTCATTTTCACTTCGATCAGGACAGCCAACTAAAAAATAAAATTTCTTGTCATTTTGAAGGCTAAAATCTGAAAAACATCTTTCATTTTGAATAAGCTGAATCGAAAGAATGGCAAATTATTTTATCTTTATTAAAAATAATTATTGACAAAATGTTTCTCACATGATAAGCTCTTCATATCATTTAAGAAAAAATGATCTTTTACAGACTTATAAAACCAGTTAACCTTTTTTTAAGAATGTCATGAAATGATCAAAATAAGATAAAGCTATAAATGGAGTTAAGGCGTTATGAAGATATGGATATTAGCAAGTGTCGCAAGTTTTGTTTTACTAGGGGAAAATGCTTGGGGGGCCGATGAGCAACCAGGTAAAGGAAAACCAGTAGAAAACGTGACCGAAGAATCTTTTAACACCATGTTAACTGACGCAGGAATTACTACTGAAAGCACAGTCACAAAAATAAGAAGCCAACATACCTCACTTGTTGCAAAAGCTGAAGCAAAAGGAAGAGAAGCAGGAATTGAGGACTATTGCCCCAACTTACAAAAAGCCAAAGACAATGATTTTATCAAAATAATATTAACTCATGCCCAGAAAGCCAAAGCTAAAATATTAGCAAAATCAGAAACACTCAACTATAAAGGGAAGAAAGATATCAAACATGAGGCTAAGAATAAGACAGCCATAGATCCAACCACAATCGATCAACCAGGTGTAAAATATTTCTCAGGCTTACGTCGCAGATACAACGGTGTGTTTAGACTGTTACCAAATGCCCAACTATCTCCATGGGAAGGCCTTGTTATATCAACAGGTGCCAACAGTTTACAGCTTGAAATAGATTCAAATGATGCCACGTATTGGGATCAATATAAAACGACAGATACACAAAATTCCCATACTGGTAAGGTTTATCTTTATGATACATTCAATATTGCAGGGATCAATTTATCCCAATTTATGGATAAAATTAGCTTTTCCTCAAAAGATGAAACAGACGACAGTACCGCGCAAACAAAAGCAAAACCCAAGGCAAAAAAACCTAGCGGCAAAAAAACATGGAGAGATCTGCCCCTTCGCAAAAGACAGACCAAACTTTTAATATGTAACATGAGCATGAAGACAAACTGTTACAATTTGGAAGGATGGAAGAAAAATATTAAGGGATGCCCTTTTACAAAGGTTGAAATATGCCTTCGTCAAGCACAAGAATTAAAATCCACGTGGCTAACCAAAATGCTAGAACAGTACTTTGATTACGCCATGTCAAGAATCAAAGAAACGGGAAGAGTTAAAACCTTATCAGGTACAGAAAAAATAACTTTATTTGCGCAATTCTACAGCTATACATTTCCAAGATTTGCAGCAAATGGGGAAAATATAGACACAACTAACCCATTATATGCTCGAGCAAAAGCAGACTTTGTGAATAATCCAACAATAAGACAAAATGCTGTATATGCACTTGTTTTGGATGAGGCGTCAAAACGTCATATTGATCAAACAGGAAAATTGGAAGATAAGAAATTCCTCAAAGAACAGCTAGAGCTTTTACTTCAAGATGCGGGCAAAATTATTGCACAAATACAATACAAACGACAAGAAGTGAACAGCAGTTTGGGCAATTTAATTGGATCTGGAGGCATGGATAGAATATCTCATGAAATACTCAGAAAAATTATAAAAGATGAGGTTACAAAACTTCATAACGCAGACAAGGAAAAAGCTACTGGAAAAGGAGACACTGGGAACGCTGAATCCACGACCAAGCCCACTAAGAAAGAAGAAGAAGAAGAAAAACAATGAGGAACATGAACATGAGAGGATGGAAAATTTTAGGGGTGGTCTTTGCATCTTCTGTGGGGCTTATGGCAAGTGAGCTCTCCTCCCCTCCTGTTGTTGATAAAGAGATAATCGAATCAGCACCCAAGATATCGAAGAAAGAACGTAAAGCTTTAAGAAGGTCAGAAACCCAAAGAAACAAGGTTCCGCCGCCGTCTTTTGAATTCTCAAGAGAACCTACGGTGATAGAAATTGACACAATCATTGAAAAATTATCCAAAGCCTTGTCACGAGAAAACAGCATTCCTGATGAGAATAAAAGAAAAATTATGACTGAAATGGTGAATATTCACTCTAGAGAAAAAATGAAAGCGCAAACATCCACCATCGGATATTATTGCCCCGCAATTGCAAAAAGCAAAGATACGCCTTTAATGCAAAAGATTCTTAAAAACCCAAGCAGATCTGTTGTTCCTGGGATTTATCATTTCTCAAACTTACGCGAAAGATTTAATGGGATTTTACGTGTAAAAGATAAAGAATCAGAAAAATCAATTATAAATCTGAATCTTGGAAAAATTCTTGATGGGACAGGAAGTGGAAACAGTGAAAATGAAAGACGCTTGAACACCCCTAACCGAAAAGGAACGATTTATTTTGATGAAACATTTAATATTGCCGGAATTTCCATTCAAGAAGTCCTGAAACTTATAAAGTTCACTTATCCTAAATCTCCGAATGGATTAAGCTGGGACGAGTTACCTCCAAATAAATTTATACCCGGACTTACGTGTTCATTTGCGGAGAGGAATTTTGCGTGCGGAAAAGATTTTAATATATTTTTAAAACACCTCAGAAGCTGCAGATTATCAAAAATGCAAAGATGTGCTTCTGATGCAAAAGAGTCTCCTCAAATCAGAGAAATGCTTTCCGAGTTCTGGGATTATTTTTGGAAAGATGCCGATCAAGCACCGCCAGAGCAAGCCGTTTTTTCTGAAACAGGAGATATCCCTACGAATGCCCATTTAATTGAAAATAAGCGTTTAGTAGAGCCAAATCAAAAAAGGGCTATGCTAACCATCACAAAACAAAGATATCCAAATAAAGAAGCATTTTTAAATGATGACACGGTCAGGGAAAATGCTGTTGGCATCATCATAATGGAACATCTTGTTGGTCTTGATCTGTCTTACGGACTTCAGGTTTACAAGCGAAATCATCAAGCCCTGCGAGACGTTATGACAAAAATGGTTCAAGACCTTGCAACCAGCCTTGCAAAAATAAAAATAGAACTTGATAAAGCAAGAGTCAACGGAATGATCAGCAACACTCTTACTGGCGGAATTTCAAGAGAAGCTTCAAGGATTTTGGACAAGTCAATTGATGCAGAAGAAAAGAAATTAAAAGAAGAGGCAGCTTTGCGTGAGAAGGCTTATAAAACAGATGAACATGAAAAAAAGCGAAAACAAGAATTAAATAAAGAAATAGAGTCAACAGATATCAAATTAACAAAAGAAGCGGAGCAAAAAGATAAAAGCGACTCTGTCGATAAAGTAGAAGCTTCACGAAAAGCTTATGAAGAAAGAAAGGCTAAGGCTGTTAATACTGAATCAAGCAAGCGTTCTTTTGCAGAGCTTCAGATGGGGGTCGAATAACATAATTATGAAGGGAGCACCTCTAATAATAAGTAAATATTGACTTTGTGTTAGGAAAGGCGGGGTTATTTTTTGGTGTTGGGTTGTGATGAGGGGGTGCTGTGGTAGAAAAGGTAGCGTTTTTGGTAAATATGTGTGGGTTTAGATCGGATTTTTAAGGGTTTTGGGGCTTTGTACCTGATTTAAGTCTTTAGTTTCTGACTGGTTTGTAAGAAAGCAAAACGCCACATGTTGTAAGCCAGGTTTTTGAAAGTGATTTTTACTTTTGCTCTGGCCAAAGTAAGCGTGTGAATCATCAAGCCTCCCATGCTTGTTTTTATGTGACCAAAAACATGTTCTACCCTTGCCCTGATTCTTGACTTTTCTTTGTTACTTTTCTTTTGTTCGAGCGTTAAAGGCATGCCTTTATACCCACGCTCGCACACATGGGAAATAAATCCTTTCTCGTGCAACATTTTCTCCTTATGAACACTGCGATAAGCTGAATCTGCCCAAACACCTCTTCCTTTGTCTTTGTCGTTATCATCATCTGAAGGAGTGTTCTGCGTCAAAAGATCTTCAAAAACCCTGCTATCATGCACACTTGCTGTTGTGACATCAAAACGCCAAATGATCTTATGTTTTACATCAATGACCATATGGTTTTTATATCCATGATGAGTCGCTCCCCCTTTTTTAGTAAAAGTTGCATCTGTGTCTTGTTGACGTTCTTGGTGGGGACTTAAAAGACTCCCTTCTTGTTGTTGCTTCTTATGTTTGCCTGTTGGCTTGTGTGTTGGGACAAAAGTTGCATCAATGATTTGGCCTTCTTTGGCCATATATCCTGCTTGCAAAACTTGGTCTGAAAACCATTTGAAAATCTCTTCTTCAAGTTTTAAAACCTTCACACGTTCACGCCAAACCCAAATTGTTTTTGCATCAGGTGATTTCTTTCCAACTGGAATATTTAAGAACTTTTTAAAACTTAACCGATCCTCAATCATAAACTCCATTGTATCATCGCAAAGATTGTAAAGTGATTGTAAAATAAAAATCTTGGCCATCATCAATCCACATAAAGGCTTTCTACCACCTTTCCCCCCGTTCTTATCCACATTGAACGAAACCTTTTTCATGATGCTTTCAAGTCCGCTCCAGTTGATGTGTTCTTGAATCTTTTTTAACGGATTGTTCACATCAATTCGAGCATAAGACTCCTCAACCTCAAAAAACCCCATCTGATACATCTGACCTTACCCCCCCCAACTCATGATAAACAACTGAGTAAAAATATACCAGAAATACACAAAAAAATCAATCAAAACCCACTGTGAATAAGCCTTTTATGAAAAATAATATTTAAAAAAACTAACCTAAATCACAATACCTCAATCAACCCCTTTGAGCCAGAACCTAATTTAGTTATTAGAGGTGCCCAAGGATGAATCTTTTAAATCAAAATACAAGATTCATCTTTCATACTAATTTTTCCAACATTACGACCGAATCCCTTTGCAAAATTCTTTAAAATCTGTTATTTAAGACCTTTACGCAAAAAGAGAGCTCAAAAAGGAATTTATAACATGCCCGCAAGCAAAAGTTGGAAATCAAATCTAGCACAAATCCCCTTTACCATTTGGATGCTTTCGCTTGTAAGCCTTTTAATGAACATCTCCTCTGTTATGATCACCATTTTAACACCCATTTTCATCACAACCGTTTTAGGGGCAACATATACAGTTGCTGCAACTATTGATGGGATTGTCGAAGCCCTTTCCTCTTTTTTAAAGGTGTTTTCCGGAACATTAAGCGATAAGCTTAAAAAACGTAAGTTTCTAATTGTTATTGGTTACGGTATGGGCGTTGCGGTAAAGCCATTATTTGCCATGGCTCAAAGCGTGACATGGATTTTTACCGCAAGAATTATTGACCGCATCAGTAACGGTATGCGCGATACGCCAAGAGACGCCCTGATGGCCGATTCGGCGCCTGCGCACATTAAGGGGAAATGCTTTGGCGTGCGTATAGCAATGAGCTCTGTTGGATCTCTTATTGGTGCGATATTAACATTTTTCCTTATGTGGCTTTGGGTCATGGATTTTAGAACCGTATTTTGGATCAGCTTAATCCCCTCTACCCTTGCCTTGGTTTTGTTGATATTTTTTGTAAAAGACAAGCATAATCAAAAAGACATCCCAACTGCAACTGGCCCTGAATTCCATTTAAGTGAAATCAAATCATTATCAAAATCATTTTGGTTTTTGATTTTAATTGCTTTTATTTTTATGCTTGGGAAAACTTCTGAATCCTTGCTCGTTTTGCGCACGTTCCAAATTATAAAGACAGATGTAACTCTTGGATCTTGGCTTATTTCCGCAAATGAAAATATGGGCGCAAATATCGGCCTTGTGTGCGGCGTGATGATTTTAATGAATTTGGTTTATTCATCTTCAGCCTACCCTATGGGGAAAATTTCGGATAAATTCGACAGACGAATCTTTTTATTTGTTGGAGGAATCGTATTAATCTGCGCAAACTTATTACTCGCTTTTAGCACCACAACATTATCAGTATCTTTAGGTGTTGCCCTATGGGGACTTCATATGGGAATCGTACAAGGATTGTTTGCATCCATGATTGCAGAACGTGCACCATCTCACCTTAAAGGAACCGCATTTGGTGCATTCCATTTGGTCTCTGGACTTGCTGCAATTATTGGTGTACCAACATCTGGATACATCTGGCAGAATTATGGAGCCGAATATTCATTCCTTGCTGAAGTCGCAGCCGTCACACTTTCCCTTGTTTTTGCAATATTTTTACCAAAATATAAAGAGAAATCTTCAGATGTATCTTAATTTTAGACTTGAATTATCAAAACCAAACCCTTAATTATAAATTAAGAATTATAAATAAGGAGTTAAGAAATGAGATCACCACAAATTGTTTTAATTATCGGCAGCTTTCTAGCTTTAACCATATGCCTTCAATGCTGCAAAAACCCTTGCGGGGAAATTTTAGAATGCACTCTGACACAAAAAAAGGATTGTAAAAAACATGGATTCTGTCCCATCCCTTGAGAGAAAATCACTTATTGGTCTTTCTAAGCCAGAGTTGATCGAAGTTTTAAGCCAGTATGATATTGCCAAATTCAGAGCCAATCAAGTTTGGAACTGGATTTATTTTCAAGGTGTAAAATCATTTGACAAAATGACTAACCTTCCCAAAAGCCTCAGGGAACAACTTGAGTCAACTTTTCCTTTTGCACGTCCGGAAATTTCACATCATCAAAAATCAATTGACGGAACACAAAAATGGCTTTTGAAATTTCAAGATGGGCAAGAAATTGAAACTGTTTTCATCCCAGAAGACCACAGAGGAACTTTGTGCATTTCCTCACAAGTTGGATGCACACTTACCTGTAAATTCTGCCACACTGGAACACAACTTTTAGTACGTAACTTAACCCCAGAGGAAATAATTTTCCAAGTTATGGTCGCACGCGATATTCTAGAAGATTGGCCCACAAAAACAGAAGGACGAAAATTAACTAATATTGTTCTTATGGGAATGGGTGAACCTCTTTATAATTATGATAATGTCTCCAAAGCACTTAAAATCTTAATGGATGAAGATGGTGTCGGTTTTTCAAAAAAGCGCATAACACTTTCCACATCTGGTGTTGTTCCCATGATCGAACAATGCGGAAAAGATCTTGGGGTAAATCTTGCCATTTCTCTTCACGGAACAAACGATGCTTTGCGAACAAGCATAATTCCTTTAAATAACAAATATCCTTTAAAAGAATTAATGGATGTTTGCAGGAATTATCCAGGGACAGAAAAAGGCAATAAAATCACATTTGAATATGTTATGCTCAAAGATGTTAACGATTCAAATCAAAACGCCCATGAACTGATTAAATTAATTAAAGGCATTCCTTCCAAAATTAACATCATCCCTTTTAACTCATGGCCAGGATCTGGATTCGAGCGATCTCCTCTTCCAAGAATAAAAGAGTTTTGCGCCATTTTAGAAAAAGCAGGATACATGGCCCCGGTTCGCAGACCAAGAGGCGAAGATATTTTAGCTGCATGTGGCCAGCTTAAATCTGAATCAAAACGTATAGTTAAACACAAACGCGACCCTTTTGCTTTTGAAAATGTATAAACTTGTAATTGATACCTGTTCCAGAATTTGTCAAGTTGCTCTTATTAAAGATGATCACACGATCTCACATTTAATAAAAGAAACGTCCATGGGTATTGGTGAAATTTTACTTGATTTAATCATCCAGTTAATATCCAACCACTGCAAAAAAGAAGACTTAAGTGAAATTTACGTAACTGTGGGCCCCGGGTCTTTCACAGGGGTTCGAATTGGAATTGCAACCGCATTAGGTCTCAAGCTTGGTCTTGGAATACCTCTTTTTGGGATCTCATCCTTCAAAGCGCACGCCAAACAAAAAAATCACCCTCTTCCTGCACTGGTTATTTTAGATGCAAAAAGACAAGATTTCTATGTTCAAGAGTTTGATGAAAATGGAGTTCCTGTTGACATACCTTTAAACATTTCTCTTGAAACACTTACGAAAATGTTTAAAGATAGATCTTATTTTGTATGCGGTGATTATGTGCAAGACACGCAAAGCTCAAAATGGGTCTTAGATAAAAGCAGATTTCTAGACCCTTTGATCATCACTCAAACGAAACCAGAACAAGGAACACAGCCGCTTTATGTAAGACCACCAGATGTGGGTTTGCCAAAAAAATAATAGGAGACTAGAAAATGATCCGACAACGTCAAGCTAAAATCATCACAACTCTTGGACCCAGCACCTCCAGCCTTGAGATGATCGAAAAATTATTCTTAGAAGGCGCGGACATCTTTCGTTTGAACTTCTCTCATGGGACACATGAACTACATAAACAAAACTATAACAATATCAGAGAAATTGAAAAAAAATACAACACTCCCATTGGAATTTTAATGGATTTACAAGGGCCAAAACTGCGAATTGGCACTTTTGAAAATGATAAAATAACTCTTCACCAAGATCAGCCATTCAACCTTGATTTGGATAACGCCCCAGGAAATGACAAAAGAGTTCAATTACCCCATCCAGAATTATTTAAAGCCCTCAAACAAGGCGCAACATTATTACTTGATGATGGAAAATTAAAATTAAAAGTAAACCAAGTTACCGAATCTGAAATCTTCACAACTGTTCAAATAGGCGGGGTCTTGTCTAATAAAAAAGGAGTTAATATCCCCGATGTTCTCCTTCCAATTTCCGCTATTACAAAAAAAGATATGATTGATCTTGAGTTTGGTCTCTCACTGGGAATTGACTGCGTAGGCCTCTCATTTGTTCAATCACCAGAAGATGTTTTGATGGCGCAAGAATTAATAAAAAATCGAGCCAAAATCATATCAAAGCTTGAAAAACCAATGGCTATTGAGCACTTAGAAAGTATCATCGAACTTTCAGACGGCGTTATGGTTGCGCGCGGAGATTTAGGTGTTGAAATGCCCATCGAAACAGTGCCTAGCATTCAAAAACGTATCATACATTTATGCAGAACTCTCGGGAAACCGGTCATTGTGGCCACGCAAATGCTTGAATCTATGATTCTTGCTCCAACTCCCACAAGAGCAGAAGCATCAGACGTTGCAACAGCCGTATATGACGGGGCAGATGCCGTCATGCTATCTGCTGAATCCGCATCTGGACAATATCCTATAGAGTCAGTCATGATGATGAATAAAATTATACAAACAACGGAACAAGACCCATACGCAAAAGTCATGTGGGATGCCCACAGAGCAGCAACACAAATTCTAGAAGTTGATCCTGTTGTTTTAGCTGCAAGAGAGATTGCAAACCTTTCAAAATGCATTGGAATTGCAACCTTCACATCTTCTGGTAGAACAGTTCTGCGCGTTGTTCGTGAAAGACCTTATTCCCCTATATTTGGACTAACTCACCATTTGAATACGGCCAGATTTATGACTTTTTTATGGGGTGTAAGACCTGCTGTTGTGGATACAATACAAAATCTAGATCACATGGTTGATATTGCATGTGATGCGGTTAAATCCTTAATCCCAAATAAAACAGGGCAAATCGTCATCATGGCTGGCATCCCCTTTGGAAATTTTGGCCCACCCAATATTTTACGGATTGTGCAAATTTAAAACAACTCCAACATACCTTCTAAAGTTGGCTTTGGAGCAACATAAACTTTTTTATATTCCTTCTTCAAATGTTTTGCAATTTCAATACTTAATACAAAGACTTCAATATCTTTCGTGTTATTTGAAAGATTCTCGAAAATTTCTGCCGTGCGTTTTGAAAAAAGCAAAACCGCATCAAAATCAGCTGGCAAGCGATCTGCTGGTTTGGTTGTATACACAACCCTTGAGTCATGATAAATATCCAAAAGCTCATCAGTGACATACTCTCCACGCAAATATAAATAATACCCTTCATGGTTAAGCGCAAGTTTAAGATCTTTGATGTTTGAAAAGACATATGAAGTTGGAAAAATCGTGTTCAAACTATCCCCCACCACAAAAATTTCCTTATCATAAGAAGTAAGATAAGCAGATGCATAAAAAGACGTTATAATCACTCCATCATAGTCTTGAATATCAAATGGTCTAAAATCAATAGGAAGAACCTCAAATAAAGGGTGTGAAACGCAAAGATACCCCCTACTTTCTAAATGTGATTGAAGAGGTTGAATGCGATCTTTCGGTCTTGTAATAAGGATTTTCAATTATTTAAATCTGCAACTAAAATTCATATGGCTTTTTCCACATTCAGATCCTAAACGTTGTTTTTTTTCTTCTTCATCAAATTTTTTTAAAGTATCTTCCACTCTTTTTTCCTTTTGATCTTTATCCAACATCGCAGAATCAACTAAGAAATCATCATATTTTTTTTTTGCTTTCACGCTTTTTAATTCCTGAAGACCTTGCTCAATGGCTTTTGAAAATTCATTAGTCTCCTGAGGACTTTTCTGGGCACACACATCTCTTCCCACAAAAGCAAAAACAGCTATCCACAATAAATACATCTTCATTCCTTTACTAAAACTTTGCGCGAAGAGTTTCTATAAGCCGGGTTCTGTATCAAAAGGTTTCCCTTTCCAGTGATCATTCATCTTGAATAAAAGTTACCTTTTATTTCTAGCAACCGACCCGGATATTTAAATGAGCGGAAACACTCACAAGAATTTCTTCTTAAAATATCCCTATTTGGTTTTGCTCCCGGTGGGGTTTTCCATTCCCTGATCAATTACTTGACAGGAGGGGGTCTCTTACACCGCCGTTTCACCCTTACCCTTTAAAAAAGGGCGGTTTACTTTCTGTTGCACTTTCCCTAAAGCATTTGCATACTTCGCCGGACGTTATCCGGCACCGTGTTCCCGTGGAGCCCGGACTTTCCTCACCTTTTAAGGCGCGATCACACAAAACCCTTCGCAAAAATACTGTTACATGAAAAATCCTCATATGTGAAGCAAAAAAATGATAAAAAATAAAAATAATTAACCATATTTTTATCCACATATGATCTAATTCTGATTAACTGCATGAAAGGATAAGTAATGATTAAAGTTTTCGGCTATATATCAATATTTATTTTTAGTTTCAAATCACACGGAGAAGTCCCATTTTGGGAGATTAAGGGTATGCATGAAATTGTGAAAAATCCCATATTTTCTCCTGTAGAAGGATTTTTATCTTTAAAAACACGAACTCTTGAACGAATTCGGTTTTATGGACCTTATGAATTGGACGGAAACTCCACCCCTGATAAAAACTGGATACACCCGGCGTTTTTAGCAAAAGAAAACGATCCTCATACATTTTTTAAAAGATTTGAATATCCGTTTGATCCAATCTCCGCCCTTCTTCAATGGCTGTTTCCAAGTATGGATGGTGCTCTTTTTGTGGCAAATGAAAGAGATAAAGATATTATTGGAAATATGGGGAGACATTTGAAAAATGTATCTAATTTGCCTTTAGTTCGGTCTGAATTAAAACTTTTACAAAGTCAATTTAAAAAAGTATTCGCTCAAGAAAGCCTCGTCACAGATCTTGATTCTAAAATGGATAAATTAAGAGAAGAGCGTAAAGCATTCACAGGAAAACTAACTGATTATCAAATAACTCAAAAAAATAAAATTGGACAAGATTTAAAAGATCTAGCCAAACAAAAAGATAAACTAAAGACCCAAGAAAGCATAAGATTTTCTCAAGATCTTAACAAACAAATAGAACAAAAAATAAAACTAATCGAAAAATTAGAACTTATGCCAAGAATCTTGAAATGTATTCATGAAGGAATATTGCACCCATCATACGAGCTTTTTCAAAGCTGCTTGAAGGATAGCGTCACAAGCACACAATCAGCTCAGCAACAAAATCAAAAAACAACTTTTATACAGATTCTTTACAAAGCATTGCTCATGGATGGAACTTTTAGCGAAAATCACAATTCTCTTTACCCTAAGCACATAGCACTTCACGCCTTGCTTGGTTATATGTGGCATATTTGCGATAATAAATCCCAATTTATTTCTGTCATGAGAGAAGCTGAGATTTTGAAAAAATCAACGGTTCGTGACCATAAACTAACGTCCGCAATTGTAGAAAGCGATAAATACACAAGAGTTGATTATGAATCTATTAAAACATCCACTAATCCAACATTTGAACAATTGGCTTATGCTGGATACGGATATGAAGCATATGAAAACCCCAATCCTGAAATGATCATTTATGGACAATCAGATATCAATGTATCTGAAAAAGATTTGATAAAATACCCATATCTTATAAGTCATACCCCTTACCCTGATTGTGGCGAAACAGCTTTAAGAAATTTATTTAATCTTGTTGCGTTTAAAGGAGCAGGAGAATTTAATTCGAATATTTTGCCAGATATAGACACACCCTATATGAAGAAAATACGACAATTTTATCATGATTTTCCTAACATATCAGCTCAAAAAACCAGCCTTGCAAGAATTGCCTGGAGTACAATCGTTTCGAACTTAAACAAAACATCCAATTCCTCAAATTCCCAAAATCCTATGGATGTCCAATACTACGGATATACCAATATTAAAGGTTCTTTGGGAATAAAAAATATTTTAAATGTAATGGCAAAATTAACAGGTGATTCTGCCCTAAGTGAGCTTTGGGAAACAGGCGAGCAAGAAAAAAGTCATATTGCCCAAAAATTAAATCATTTGTGTCAAATATTCTCAAGAGGACAAGGCTTTGAAATCACTTGGGAAATAGATGGGCAAAATCATACAGCCCCTATTCATGGAGATTTTAAATTTATCATAAAAAAACAAAATATTCCTTATGTTTTCATTTTTTCTATTACAAACGGTCATTTCGCTCTACACCCTCCATTGGATCAAAAAAATGATTGGCGCACAACAAAGATGCACTCTATAGACATAGAAAGCGATCTTTTAAAATCATTTTATGATTATAATCCATCTCTTTTTCTAAACCCCTTGGTATCGCAAAACCATGATATACTTCGATTTTGGAGACATAAAGATTCCCCAGACATTTTTACCCTCAGATTTTTATATAAAAATTTTGGATCTGTGATAAATGATGAAAATGCTCAAAGAGCTATTATGAAAATATTAAATCTAACTAGAACGCCCTCCCTGGCCACAAGAAATTGGTTAAAAGCTTTGTTTGTAGATAAATCAACAGACATAAATAAAAAAGATGAAAATGGAATAACCCCATTAATGAAGCATGCACGGAATGGCCACAAGGAAATTATAGAAATTCTTTTAGAACACGGCGCAAATATAAATGAGAAAGATGATAATAATAAAACCGCATTAATACACGCTTTCACGAATAATCGCAAAAACGTTATAGAAAGTCTTTTACGTAAAGGAGCAAATGCAAATGATGAAGATGAATATGGGAGCACTGCATTAATCTACTTTTCACCAAAGAATTACAAAGAAACGGTAAAAATTCTTTTAGAACACGGCGCAAATATAGAAGCAAAAAATAAAGAAGGCAATACTGCACTCATGCTCGCTTCGGCATTCCAGAATATAGAAATCGTAGAAATTCTTTTAGAGAACGGTGCAAATATAGAAACAAAAAATAAAGAAGGCAATACTGCACTAATATTGGCCTCATGGCGCGGCAACGCAAAAATTATCCAAATGCTTGAAGAAGAGAAAAAAAGACGTGCTATAATAGCCGCTAGAAAAATTCAAAAAATGATGCGAAAAAAAGGTTAAAATAATTATTCTCTACGGCCAAATGCGCAATTCTAGACTCTCACCAGAGAAAATTTTCAAATACACTATTTTAGCACTTGACTATATAGAGTGCTAATGGTAGATTTATATCATATAGAATAATTATTCAAGAAAGGATAAAACGATTATGGATATCGAAAAATATACCAGCAGAGTTCAAACGATCATACAGAATGCGCAAAATTATACACTCACTTGTGGGCATCAACAAGTTTTGCCTGAGCACCTGCTTCATGTTATGCTTCAGGGGAAAAAATCTGCAATTGTGGAACTTTTGATCAAGGCGCAAATCGATATGACGGCACTTCGAGGCCAGCTTCAGATAAAACTGGATAAGGTTCCAAAAGTTGAAGGAGGGCAGATTTTTTTAAGCACCGAACTTGCAAAAGTATTTGCGCAAAGTGAAATGTTATCGCAAAAAAACAATGATACATTTGTATCTGAAGATATGCTTCTATTGGCACTCATTGTAACACCTTCAACAGGAGTTCATTCTATCTTTAAAGATTTAGGAACAAAAGTTGATACAATCAATCAAATTATTCAAGACACACGAAAGGGGCGAAAGATTACGACTCAAAATGGAGAAGAAACACTAGATTCTTTAGAAAAATATGCTAAAAATTTAACACAAATTGCAAAATCTGGAAAAATTGATCCTGTAATTGGGCGGGATGAAGAAATAAGACGCACCATACAAGTTTTATCCAGAAGAACAAAAAACAATCCTGTTTTAATTGGAGAACCTGGCGTTGGAAAAACAGCAATCGTTGAAGGGCTTGCGCAAAGAATTATAAATGGAGATGTTCCAGAATCTTTAAAAAATACACAAGTTTATTCGCTTGATCTGGGATCTCTTCTAGCAGGTGCAAAATTCAGAGGAGAATTCGAAGAACGTCTAAAGGCTGTTTTGGAAGAAATAACAAATGCTGATGGCGATATTATCCTATTCATCGATGAGCTTCACACTCTTGTTGGCGCCGGGAAAACAGACGGCGCCTTGGATGCTTCGAACATGTTAAAACCTGCCCTTGCAAGAGGAGAGCTGCACTGTGTTGGAGCTACAACTTTAGCAGAGTACAGAAAATATATAGAAAAAGATGCAGCCCTTGCAAGACGTTTCCAAACAGTATTCGTTCCAGAACCCGGGCTCGAAGAAACCATTTCTATCTTGAGAGGGCTTAAAGAAAAATATGAACTACATCATGGAATTCGAATTACTGATAACGCGATTGTTGCCGCCGCAACACTTTCAAATCGATATATCACAGACAGATTCCTGCCAGACAAAGCCATTGATTTAGTCGACGAAGCGGCCAGCAGAATTCGCATGGAAGTTGATTCAAAGCCTGAAGAAATTGATGAACTTGATAGACGCATATTACAACTCAAAATTGAAAAAGGAGCGCTTGCAAAAGAAACTGACGAAGCATCAAAGGACAGGCTTATTAAAATTCAAGCAGAGTTATCTGATTTGGAAGAAAAATCTGCACAGCTTACGCAAGAGTGGATGAAAGAAAAAGCCCAAATACAAGGTGCTCAAAAAATTAAAGAAAAACTAGATCACGCAAGAATTGAACTTGAGCAAGCTCAAAGGCAAGGTAATTTAAGCAAAGCTGGAGAACTTATGTACGGCCTTATTCCGCAATTGGAAAAAGATCTCAAAGATCAAGAACAGGTCCAAGAATCAAAGATTTTACGAGAACAGGTCACAGAAGAAGATATTGCCTCTGTCATTTCCAGATGGACAGGAATCCCCATTGAAAAAATGATGGGAGCTGAAAAAGATAAATTGTTGCAACTTGAAGCCCATCTTGGAAAGCGGGTCATAGGACAGATTCCGGCAATTCAAGCTGTCAGTAACGCTGTAAGACGGGCAAGAGCAGGCCTTCAAGACCCTAATAAGCCCCTTGGATCATTCTTATTCTTAGGGCCAACGGGTGTTGGGAAAACAGAATTATGCAAAGCCTTGGCTGAATTCTTATTTGATGATGAACATGCCATTTTACGCATAGATATGTCTGAATACATGGAAAAACATTCGGTTTCAAGACTTATCGGAGCACCTCCTGGATATGTTGGATATGAAGAAGGTGGAACTTTAACAGAAGCCGTTCGAAGAAGGCCTTACCAAGTCATCTTATTCGATGAAATTGAAAAAGCGCACCTTGATGTATTTAATATATTGTTGCAAGTTTTGGATGATGGAAGATTAACTGATTCACAAGGACATACCGTTGATTTTAAAAATACAATCATCATTTTAACATCAAACCTTGGAAGTCAGCTATTGTCAGACTTGCCCGAAGGCATTGACACCGACACTGTTCGTGATAACGTTATGGAAATCGTTAAAAACTCTTTTAGGCCCGAATTTTTGAACCGTCTTGACGAAATACTTCTTTTCTCACGGTTACAAAAAATTCAAATGCGCGGAATTGTTGATATTCAGCTCACACGTTTGCGCGAACTATTAGCTGCAAGAAATATGACCATAGAAACGCCAACGAATGTTTTAGATTTTCTAGGAGAACAAGGTTATGATCCAGCCTATGGAGCAAGGCCCTTAAAAAGAGTCATCCAACGCTCTCTTCAAAACCCGCTTGCAGGATTAATTCTGGAAGGAAAAGTAAAAGATGGTGATTGCATAACAGTCTCTCTAGAAAATAATTTATTGAATTTTTTAATTAAATAAACAGTGGATTGGAGGGGATTCCTAAAATTTATATAAAATTTAAGGTATTTATTAAGAAACTATTTCCTTTTTGAGGTTATACATGAAAAGTGTGTGTTTTTTCAAGGAAGATTTTAAATATGAAAATAGGTATGATTTCTTTATTTTTACTAAGCAGTCAAATCCCCTCTAAAGCAAGCGATGAATATATGCTTGTTGCAGGAATAGAAGAAGATGAAGATTACTACATAATAGAGCCCACCATCAAACCACCGGCACCGTCAGAAAAAGAAGAACCCAAAACTCCTGAACAATGTTGGGACCTGGTTCGATATTCACCTCCCTTGTTTCCAAAAATAGATACTTTTCCACTTTGGTGGCCACTAACACGAAAAATTCATAAAATGACAAGGATAGGAAAATAAGATATACAACTTACAATCCTGATTGCCCAGAGAGTAAAGATAGGTTAACTTACAAGCACAATCAAAATAAAAAGGGTTAAAAACATGAAGCAGCTAATAAAAAAAATCGCACTTTTAAATCTTCTTTTTCTTCTATCTCCCCTACAGGCAAGTGAACATCGATTTAGTGGTTACGATCTTGACCCCGAAGCTCAATCTAAAAGGTACTTAGGTCAGGTTCAAAACTTTATCGCCTCTAAACGTGACGTAAGCATAATTCACATTACAACTAAAATAGATGTCATCATGAAATCTCCTGGGCGCTTTAGAGAAAAAATAGAACTTTTAGAATGGTTTGAAAAAAGCTCTCACGCAAAAAAAAGAACAGCTCAAAATCAACTTCCTCAGTTTAAAGCCCTCCTTCTTTCAGATGCTCCTGGAATGCTTAAAGATAAATCTCAATCTTTCAAACCAAGACTCAGAATGTATGATTGGACCGATACGCTAGAAACAGAAAAAGAAAAAAAGAAACTACTGCTCGACATCCTTTTTGAAGAACTCTCTTTACTTTCTATGGAAGAGAAAAGAATGTTATCCGCAAGATATAAAAAGCTAGATCTTGATCCAAGCACAAACCCCAGAAAAACTATACTGGAATCCATTTTTAATGATTCTAGTGCTAAGAATTGTGACCGTGAAAAATCCTGTGAGGAATTAAGACTCTTAGGGTTTGAAGACGATGCTAATATACTTGTAAGGCTTTACGAAGAAAAACAATATCAACTCGAACAAGAAGCTCTCAGGAAAGAAGAAGCACGAATAAAAGCAGAGGCTGAAAAAGAAACACAAAGACTAGAGGCAGAACGTCTTCAAGCTGAAGAAGAGGAATCTCATAGGATAGAGGCAGCACGAATCAAAGCTGCAGCTGAAGAAAAACAAAGACTAGAAGCAGAACGCACTCAAGCTGAAGAAAAACAAAAACTAGAAGCAGAGCGCATGCAAGCTGAAGAAAAACAAAAACTAGAAGCAGAGCGCATGCAAGCTGAAGAAAAACAAAAACTAGAAGC
>JACCDN010183884.1_pt1 | contig 25643 bp, 26 predicted proteins | sample 7441691 | NCBI WGS metagenome assembly JACCDN01 (sample SAMN15323439, study PRJNA562643) | freshwater metagenome | isolation source: river surface water | place: USA:Blue River Watershed | collected 2017-08-16 | reverse complement strand
AAGGTGCCGATACCATATTTACCCGGTAGGCCCGTACGGCTCCAGATCGCCAATTTATCTTCCGGCGGCGAGAAGCGTTCAAGGCTGATGCCATGGGGTACAACCCGTTTGGTATTTGGTACAAAGCTCGCTGCCTCTGGTGTGGTCGAAACCACGCCATCCATTTTGCTGATCAGCCAGCGCGGAAACCAGGAATGTCGATGCTTCGCTGCCGATGTAAAGACGATCTTGATAGGAAAGCGCAAAACATCACGCAGAAAAATAGTCAGCATCATTTCCGGATCACGACGCACGTGCCAGATACGTGGTTTTCCATTTGGCAGACGCTTGCGGCTGATCCAGATCGCATGCCAGATACTGAGGTGGCAAAAGGTATCGGGATGACTAGCTCGAGCAAGTTGTGCGCCCGGCAAATCAGTGCCTACAAAACCGATACTCAGCGTTTTCGCCTGAACGGGTAGCAGAGCGTTGATGGTTCCAGAAACGCCAGAGTAGCGTTTCTTCATGTTGGTGATGATGACTTCTGGATTCATTTTATATTGCTTGCTCAGATTTTATCCAATGAGCCGGACGGGCCAGTCAGTCTGTAATTCAGGCTGACCTTAAAAACTATCATCACATCAAAATAATATCGTACTGTTCCTGATGAAATCCATTCTCAACTTGAAGAGAAATCGGCTTACCGATGAAATCTCCAAGCATGGTCAGATGCTGAGACTCTTCTTCCAGAAATAGATCGATCACCAGTTGCGAAGCCAGAATTCTGAATTCGCGTGGATTGAATTGTTTTGCCTCGCGCAGCAGTTCGCGCAAGATTTCATAAGCGATGGTGCGGGCAGTTTTGACTTGTCCTTTGCCCTGACACGCTGGGCAGGTCTCACAAAGAATATGCGCGAGTGATTCACGTGTACGCTTTCGGGTCATCTCGACCAAGCCCAGCGCAGAAAAATCAGACACGGTGACCTTGGTTCGGTCTCGTGCCAACGCTTTATGTAACTCGGTTAGTACGGCGGCACGATGTTCGATATTCTCCATATCGATAAAATCGAGAATGATGATGCCACCAAGGTTGCGAAGACGCAGTTGGCGTGCGATCGCGTGCGCTGCTTCCAGATTGGTTTTGAAAATCGTATCGTCAAAATTACGACCGGTGACATAGCTACCGGTATTGACGTCAATCGTTGTCATGGCCTCTGTCTGCTCGATTATCAGGTAGCCACCCGATTTTAGATCAACGCGTTTACCGAGAGCCTTTTCTATTTCCGTTTCAATGCCATGCAAATCAAACAAGGGGCGCTCGCCCGTGTAGTGCATCAGCTTGGGCATAACAGACGGTGTGTAGCTTTCTGCAAATTCGCTGAGCTTGAGAAAATTTTCACGCGAATCAATTTGTATTGTGGTGGTTTCTTCACCCACAAAATCCCTTAGCACGCGTTGCGACAAGCTAAGATCCTGGTACAGCAAGGATGGTGGAGGTACTTTGCGAGATTGCTCAAGCAGATGTTCCCAGGTCTTGCGGAGGTAGGCGATATCACTGGTCAGGTCTGTGTCGCTGGCGCCCTCGGCCATGGTGCGGATGATGAAGCCCCCTTTCTCATCAGAAGGTAAGAGGCCCTGTACCTTCTCGCGCAGCGCTTCGCGCTCGGTCTCATCACCGATCCGCTGCGAAACACCAATATGCGGATCCTGAGGCAGGTAGACCAGCATGCGACCTGCGATCGATATCTGTGTGGAAAGGCGGGCACCCTTAGTACTAATAGGATCTTTAATCACTTGAACTAGAAGCGATTGACCATCGAACAGCAGTTTTTCAATAGGCGTCGGTGGGCTAGCCGGATTACCTGCGCCGCTTTGCACACGGGCCTCCCAGATATCGGCCACATGCAAGAATGCAGCGCGCTCAAGACCAATATCGATGAACGCAGATTGCATTCCCGGCAGTACACGCGCTACTTTTCCCAGATAGATGTTCCCGGTGCGGCCACGTGAGGCGGTGCGCTCGATATGTAATTCCTGCACCGCACCGTGCTGCATTAGCGCGACGCGCGTCTCTTGGGGCGTGATATTGACCAGCAGATCTTCTGTCATAGTGTCTTTATACCTGCATGCTGTAACAATCGTGCGGTTTCAAACAGTGGCAGACCCATGATGCCCGAGTGGCTGCCACTGATATGTTCGATGAATTGTGCCGCATGGCCTTGTATGCCATAGCTGCCCGCTTTGTCATACGGCTCTGACGAGTCACAATAGGCTTGCAGCGTGGCGTCGCTCAGTTCTGCAAATCTGACATCCGAACGGTGCAGTACTTCATTGAATTGATCTTCATAGCGAACAGCTACGGCAGTCAAGACCTGATGCGTACGCCCCGACAGCAAGCGCAGCATGGCCATGGCCTCTGTGTGACTTGTGGGTTTGCCCAGTATTTTTCCATCAATCGTCACCGTGGTGTCAGCAGCCAGTACTGGACGCTTTGGCAATTGACGCCACAAGACAGCGGCCCAGCCGCTATCTGCTTTTTCACGTGCGACCCGCGCCACGTAAATGTCCGGCACTTCGCCTTCGTGCGGTATCTCCGACACCGCACCGTGACTACCCGGTTCTTCTTTCAGTTCAAGCACTTCGAAAGCAATGCCCACCTGCTGCAGCAATTCACGCCGGCGAGGACTTTTGGAGGCCAGGTAAATGGTTTGATCTGCCAATGTCATGCTTCCCGTGTTAACGATCAGAGTCCATCAATCAAGGCTGTCAGAACTGTCAGAGTGATGTGCGGTGATAAGGATGATTTTTAGTAATCGTCCATGCGCGATAGAGCTGTTCCGCCAGCAGCACCCTGACCATCCCATGCGGCAGGGTCAGGCTGGACACGCGCAACAGCATGTCGGCATTTTTCTTGAAGTCCGCATCCAGACCATCCGCACCGCCGATGACGAATGTAACATCCCCACCTTGCTGTTGCCAAAGTGTCAGATGTTGCGATAACTGCAGCGTGGTTAGGTCCTTGCCGTGTTCGTCCAGAGCGATGACATGGCCGCCTTTGGGCAGCACAGCCTCAATGCGCTGTCTCTCCTGTCCCATCACGGTCTCCGCGCTACGGCTCGATGAACGCTCAACAGGCTTGATTTCTTTCAGCATCATCCGGCATTCGGGGGGCATGCGTTTCGCATATTCCTGAAAACCTGCCTCAATCCATGCAGGCATTTTGTGGCCGACAGCTGCAACGATGAGTTGCATGGGCTGGAATTAACCGCCCGACTTGATCGTGGCGCGGCGCCCCGTGCCTGATCGACTGGCGGAAGTTTTGCCACCGGTCGAGCTAGTTTTTCTTGCGGGGGCTTTTTTGGCGGCAGATTTTTTCGGTGTCGTTTTTTTCGCGACGACTTTTTTAATGATCGCTTTTTTAGCCACCGCTTTTTTGGCGACTACTTTTTTGGCTGGGGTTTTGGCCGAGTTTTGGTTTGCTGCAGTTTTAGTCGCCGCTGTCTTTTCGGTCGCCGCTTTTTTCGCCGGGGCTTTTGGATTGCTGACTTTGATATCGCTGGCCTTGGTGCGCGCCGTTTTTTTCACGGCGGTCTTGGTGATATGCGACGAGGCTTTGACCAGTGTGGTTTTCGCGCCAGTAGCCGAGCGAGTCGCAGCACCGAGTTTGATTTCTTTCTCGCCCCACAATTCTTCGAGACGGTAGTAAGCGCGGATAGCAGGTTGCATGATGTGGACGACCATGTCGCCCAGATCGACCAGTACCCATTCGCCGGTACCTTCACCTTCCATACTGAGAATCTCTCCGCCAGCGGCTTTGACGGAGTCACGCACGGAAGATGCCAGTGCTTTCGTTTGTCGGTTCGAGGTACCGGAGGCGATGGCGATGCGGTCAAACATGCTTGTGAGGTGGCTGGTGTCGAAGATGCGAATATCCTGCGCCTTCACGTCTTCGAGTGCGTTGACTACGATACCCTGCAATTTTTTGATGTCCATTAATCAGTCTGGTAAAGGTGATGTTGTTGAATATAGTCTAGCACCGGCACCGGAAGCAGGTCGACAGTGCCGCCTGACCTTGCAATGGCCTCACGGATGCTGGTCGACGACACTTCCAGTGCCAGCTGCGTCGCGATGCAGACCAGACCCGAGGGTGTCTGCCGTAATTGATCTGCGCTGGCCAGCCGGCGGGTGATTTGTGCTGCGACCGCTTTGTCCAGAGCTGCATCGTCCATTGTGAAACCAGGCCGCGCGGCAATGCACAGGTGGGCTTTATCGAACAAGGCAGGCCATTCATGCCAAGTGTGCAAATTGATCAGCTGGTCTGCACCCATGATGAGCGCAAGCGACACGTCGCTGCCCAGTTCGCTGCGCAGACTGCGCAGGGTATCGATCATGTAGCTCGGTCCCTCGCGATGGATTTCCTGTTCATCGATACACAGCGACGTGGGCCACCCATCAAAGGCAATGCGCAGCATCGCGATACGATGCACAGCCGGTGTGGCCATGTCTGGCTTTTGCCAAGGCCGACCGCTGGGTATCAGACGCAGTTCATCAGGATGCAGCAGTGTGCAAAAGTAGCGTGCCAGTCCAACATGACCCGAATGCACCGGATCGAAGCTGCCGCCCAGCAGCAGCACACAGCGCTCGCTCACGCGGCAAGCCAGTCACGATGTGGCAGGAAATCCGTATAGAGTTTCGCTTCAGGCGAGCCTGCCTCAGGCTGCCAGTCGTAACGCCATTTGACGACAGGTGGCATCGACATCAGGATGGATTCAGTGCGTCCGCCCGATTGGAGACCAAACAAGGTGCCTCGGTCAAAGACCAGATTGAACTCTACATAACGGCCACGACGATAAGCCTGGAAATCACGCTCGCGCTCGCCATACGCAATGTCTTTGCGGCGCTTCAGAATAGGCAGGTAAGCATCAATAAAATGATCGCCGACACTTTGCGTCATTGCAAAGCTCTGCTCAAAGCCAGCTATGTTGAAATCATCAAAGAACACACCGCCAACACCGCGCGCCTCTTTGCGATGCTTCAGATAGAAGTACTCATCGCACCATTGCTTGAAGCGCGGATGCAGCTCGGCACCAAATGGATCCAGCGCGTTGCGACAGGTTTGGTGAAAATGCTGCGCGTCTTCTTCGAAGCCGTAGTAGGGCGTCAGGTCCATACCGCCACCGAACCACCAGACCCGCTGATTGCCTTCGCCCGTCGTGGTGAAGAAGCGCACGTTCATGTGTACGGTTGGTGCATAAGGATTACGCGGATGAAAAACCAGTGATACACCCATCGCTTCCCAAGGATGTCCGGCCACTTCCGGACGATTGGCGGCAGCAGACGGCGGCAGGCTCATACCTTTAACATGCGAAAAACCCACGCCACCGCGTTCTAGCACATTGCCTTCTTCGATGAGACGCGAAATGCCACCACCACCCTCGGGCCGTTCCCAGCTGTCGCGGATGAATTGGCCACCGTCGACCGCTTCAGCAGCAGACACGATGCGCTCTTGCAGCGACAAAAGCCAGGTCCGGACGGCATTCGGGTCGGGCGTGTTCATGGATTTTCCTTTTGTTTGCTCGTGTTGTTCAGACTGGTCGTTTCAGTGCGCGCCAGCCTATATCACGGCGAAACTGCATGCCGTCAAAATGGATCTTGTCCAGCGCCTCATACGCATGTTTCTGTGCAACGCGAACGCTGTCGCCGAGACCCACTACACACAATACGCGTCCGCCTTGCGTGGTGAGCGTTTTGTTGTCCAGTGCTGTGCCCGCATGAAAGGTCACGCTGTGTTCGGTTTCTTCGGGAATGCCCTTGATCACATCATTTTTGCGCGGCGCATCAGGATAACCGCTTGCGGCCATGACCACGCCCAGTGCAGTGCGCCTGTCCCAGTCGAGTTCGATTTCATTCAGCGTACCCGCAACGGCATGTTCCATGACCGACACCAGATCAGTTTTCAGGCGCGCCATGATGGGCTGCGTCTCCGGGTCACCCATGCGGCAGTTGAATTCCAATGTTTTGGGATTGCCTTCGGCATCAATCATCAGGCCGGCATACAGAAAACCCGTATAGGGAATGCCATCTTTGGCCATGCCTTGCACGGTCGGTTGAATGATCTCGCGCATTACGCGTGCATGTAATTCCGGTGTGACAATGGGGGCAGGCGAATAGGCACCCATGCCGCCCGTGTTCGGACCCTGATCTTGATCCAGCAAGCGTTTGTGATCCTGACTAGTCGCCAGCGGCAGGATGTTTTTGCCGTCCACCATGACGATGAAGCTGGCTTCTTCACCCTCAAGAAATTCTTCGACCACCACGCGCGCGCCGGCATCACCAAAGCGATTGTCCGACAACATCATGTCGATTGCGCCGTGGGCTTCCTCCAGGTTCATGGCCACCACCACGCCTTTGCCAGCGGCGAGCCCGTCGGCTTTGACCACGATAGGGGCGCCTTGCTCGTCAATGTAACGATGGGCTGCAGCTGCATCCGAAAAAGTCTGATAGCGTGCCGTCGGTATGCCATGACGTTCCATGAAAGATTTTGCGAAGTCCTTTGAACTCTCCAGTTGCGCCGCTTTCCGGGTGGGACCGAAAATATGCATGCCACGCTCGCGGAAGATATCCACGATGCCAGCAGCCAGCGGCGCCTCCGGACCAACCACAGTCAGCGTGACTTGCTCCTGCTGCGCAAAATCCGCAAGCGCATCGGGGTCGGTGATGGCCACATTCTTCATGCGCACATCCAGCGCGGTGCCGCCATTGCCGGGTGCTACCAGCACGACTTGTATGCGTTTGGATTGCGCCAGCTTCCAGGCGAGTGCGTGTTCGCGGCCACCAGAGCCTACAACAAGAATTTTCATGAAAGCTTCAGGTCAGGTTGTCGTATCAGCGTTGCCGCATCCGATGTGCGGCAGGATCAAAAAACGAATTGCAGGCAGCGTCGTAATTGCTTTGTTCAGACGTCTTGCTCAGTTTTCTATTACGGCATTGGTATAAACCTCTTGCACATCATCGAGATTTTCCAGCGCATCCAGCAGTTTCTGCATTTTCACCGCATCATCGCCGGTGAATTCCGTACTTGTTGACGGCTTCATCGTGACCTCAGCCACTTCCGGTTTGAAGCCGGCCTTCTCCAAAGTTTCACGCAGATTTGAAAAAATCTGTGGATCACAGAGAACTTCAAAGCCGCCTTCATCATCGGCAATCACATCATCTGCGCCCGCTTCAAGCGCGGCTTCCATGAGCGCATCCTCGTTGGTGCCGGGCGCAAACAGCAGTTGCCCGCAATGCTTGAACAGGAAGGCCACTGAACCTTCGGTGCCCATATTGCCGCCGTACTTCGAGAAGGCGTGCCGCACTTCGGCCACCGTGCGTACGCGGTTGTCTGTCATGCAGTCAACGATGATGGCTGCGCCGTTCAGACCGTAACCTTCGTAGCGAATTTCTTCGTAGTTCACGCCCTCAAGGCCGCCAGTGCCGCGCTGGATGGCGCGGGTCACGTTGTCCTTGGGCATATTGGCATCCGCCGCCTTGTCGACAGCAAGACGCAGCCGAGGATTGCTGTCGATGTCGCCGCCGCCCATGCGGGCAGCGACGGTGATTTCCTTGATCAGCCGGGTCCAGATCTTGCCGCGCTTGGCGTCAGTCGCGGCTTTTTTGTGCTTGATATTGGCCCATTTGCTATGTCCTGCCATGTGCTTTCTTTCCGGAATTCGTTACTGGCCTTGCAATTCGTGCAGTACGCCGGGAGGCGCTTGCGCAGACAGTTTTTTCGCCTGTATTGGCAGATGAACAGGGGGCGGATTTTAACATACCGGTCCGTGCGAAAACCCGCCGCAAATGGCGGCTTCGTCAATGCCAAAGGCCGCGCGATGGTGCCCCCAGTAGAATCCTTGCAGACCCTCACTTGCCCTCAATCGTTCAGCCGATTTCATGCCCTCAAGCCCGTCACTGATAGCTCAACAGCAATTGCAGCGTCGGTGGTTTCTTATTGGATTGGCAATGGCGCTGGTGGGCGCTGTGCTGTTTTCAGGCAAAGCCATTGTGGTGAAGCTGCTGTACCGGCATCAGGTCGATGCAATGACGGTGCTGGCTTTCCGGATGCTGTTCTCGTTGCCTGCCTTTGGCATCATCGCGCTGGTACAAATGAGCCGTAAGGCGCCGCTGGCAATGGCGGACCGCTGGCGTATCGTTCAGCTGGGCTTGCTGGGCTACTACCTGTCGAGTTATTTGGATTTTATTGGGCTGGCTTATATTTCTGCAGGGCTCGAGCGGCTGATCCTGTTTCTCACGCCATCCTTCGTGTTGCTGATGTCGGTGTTTTTGCTAAAAAAACGGGTCAGCTCCCTTGAGTGGCTGGCGCTGGCCATTTGCTATGGCGGTACGATTCTGGTCTTCATTCATGACGTCCGTTTGGGTGGCGCCAATGTGCTGGTGGGCGGGGCTTTCGTGCTGGGCAGCGCGGTAAGTTATGCGATGTACTTGCTGTTTTCGGGTGAGCTTGTGCAGCGGGTGGGCACGGTGCGACTGGTGTCGTATGTGATGTGCGTCTCGGCGCTGGCGTCAATTGCGCAGTTTTTGCTGCTGCGGCCACCGGCCTTGCTGCTGCAGCCGGCTGAGGTCTATGGACTTTCCGTGATCAATGCCGTGTTTTGCACGGTGTTACCGGTATTTTTGACCATGATGGCCATCGCCCGCGTGGGTGCGCCGGTGGCATCGCTGGCGGGCATGGCCGGGCCGGTGTCCACTCTGTTTTTGGCGGCATGGCTGCTGCAGGAGCCGATTGCCGGGATACAGCTGGCGGGGACGGCGCTGGTGCTGGCGGGGATTTATCTGTTATCCCGAAAGAAAACATGAAACCTCGACCTGTATACAGCTGGTGTCGTTCGGTCTGCGGGGCAGCGAGCATCGGGGCGTGGTCTGAACTAGCTTAGTTTGAAGTTATCATTCGTTTTTCATCGTTCAATCATTTTTTGGCAGGTACAGTCATGACAAAAGCAATACGGTGTTTCAGCAATGGTGGTCCCGAGGTGATGTCGTATGTCGACGTTGAGGTCGGCGAACCAGGTCCCGGCGAAGTCAGAATCCGTCATCACGCGATTGGTCTAAATTACATCGACGTTTATTTCCGCACAGGTCTCTACCCGCAGCCCTTGCCTGCGGGACTGGGCATGGAAGGCGCCGGCGTGATCGAAGCCGTCGGGGCGAATGTCACGCACGTAAAAGCGGGTGATCGTGTGGCCTACGCGACGCGTCCACCCGGTGCTTATGCCGAGGCGCGAGTGATGCCGGCTGAAGCGCTGGTCAAGCTGCCGGATTCGGTTAGCTTCGAAACGGCTGCCGCGATGATGTTGCAGGGGTTGACGGTGCAATATCTGTTTCACCGGACTTTTCCGCTGAAAGGTGGCGAGACCATATTGTTTCATGCTGCGGCTGGTGGCGTGGGGTTGATCGCCTGTCAGTGGGCACGCGCACTGGGCGTGACCATGATCGGTACGGTTGGCTCGGATGAAAAAGGCGAGCTCGCCAAGGCGCATGGCTGCACGCACATCATCAACTACAACAAAGAAAATTTTGTTGAGCGCGTCAAGGAAATCACTGGCGGCAAGGGCGTGCCCGTGGTCTATGACTCAATCGGTAATGACACTTTCATTGGCTCGCTGGATTGCCTCTCGCCGCTGGGAACAATGGTGAGTTACGGCTCTGCTTCCGGACCTGTGCCACCGTTTTCGCTCAACGAACTCGCTTCGCGCGGATCGCTGTTCATCACACGTCCTACGCTCTTTTCCTATGCAGCCAAGCGCAGCGATCTCGAAGCCATGGCGGCCGATTTGTTCCACATGGTCGAAAGCGGCAAAGTAAAAATTGAGATCAATCAGCGTTATGCCCTGAGCGATGTACAGCAGGCACATCGCGATCTGGAAGCGCGAAAGACCACGGGTTCAACCGTCTTGCTGCCCTGAGATAGTTCAATGCGAGAAGATATTGATCAGGACAACCCGATGCAGCATCCCGACGAGCAACCGTCGGGTGCTGATCACGGCCCGCATTTCGGCAGACTCCTGATCGTGCTTGCCGCTGCGGTGATGTTACTTGGGCTGATTACCTGGGCCTCGGTGGCCTATGTGACGTGAGGGTGAATTGAGCAGAGGCTTAGCTCGTCAGGGTTTTGCATCGATTTTCATTTCTACGATTCGCGGGGTGCCGCTTTTGCCCGGAAACTCGGCAAATGCGCTGCGCACCAGATACGGCATGATCTTGGCGAGATTGCCTTCCTTGCCTTCGCTGCGCACGGTGACTTCGTAGAGAGGTTGCCCGGCGAGCGTGTCATTAATCTTCAGTTTCAATTCGCGGTAAAACACGGTGTAACGACGCTGCTGCTCGCGGGCGACGGGCATGCCGGGGCCAAAAGGACCGTAGAAGGGTGAATAGCCGGGCCATCCCCCCCAATAAGGCGAGTAATAGCCTGGCCCGTACCAAGGCATGCCAGACCAGGAATCAACCAGCACAGTCTCGACCACGCGTACGTCTTTCGCACTGACCATCGCATTGAAACTCACGGCCAGCGCTGCATCCTTTGCGTCGCCGGCGTCGCGCAGTCCCTGTTTGATCAGTTCGGTGCGAATCAGATTTTCATAACTCTGACGCTCCAGTCCTGTGGGCTCACCCTCTTTGTGAACAAAGCTGAAGGTCTTTTCTGCCATGGCGGCAGGCCATTGGTGAAAGGCAGTCACCTCGCTGCGTATCTTGCTGGCGCAGCCCGACAGCAGCAGGCTAAGGGTGATGATGAGGCAGGCGGCAAATCTCATGATAGTTTGGGCAAATTCAGTTCTGCACGCGATGACGCACAAGCGCTAGGTTCTCATAGTTTTTCGTTTGCTGCATGCAGGCCATGGACACTCGCGAGTTCACATGTCCGGGGCATCAACGGCCAGATACGCCGGACACTTTTTCGGCTGAGAAACTGATGTCAAATCCTTGATTTTTCTGGTACTCGCATCGCTTGGCAATGCCGCATCGCCGTTCAACGTGGAATCCTACAGCGTCTCCCTTGGTAAAATGCGCCTTTCCGACTGATTGCCCGTCTTTCCTATCCCATGCGTACTGATACTGCTGCCACGATTCACCGACTCGAATACTCGCCGCCCACTTTCTGGGTCGATACGATCGACATCGGTTTTGATCTCGATCCGAAAGCCACACGCGTTGCTGCGCGCAGTGTGCTGCGACGCAATACCGAAGCGCAATCGCGTGAACTGGTGCTGTTTGGTGAAGACCTGACGCTGGTTGCCTTGCGGATGAATGGCCGCACGCTTAGCAAGCGCGATTACCGTCTGTCTGGCGGCAAGCTCATCATCGACAACGCGCCTGATGAAGTTACGCTGGAAATCGAGACGCTGATTCATCCCGATCGCAATACCTCGCTGATGGGCTTGTACGTTTCCAACGGTAATTTTTTCACGCAATGCGAAGCCGAAGGCTTCCGCAAAATTACGTATTTCCCTGATCGCCCCGACGTGATGGCGAAATACAGGATCATGCTGCGCGGTGACAAAGCAAAGTATCCGGTACTGCTTTCCAACGGCAATCTGATCGAGCAGGGTGACATCGGTGATGGTCGACATTACGCCTTGTGGGAAGATCCCTTCCGCAAACCTTCGTACTTGTTTGCGCTGGTAGCCGGACAACTGGTGTGTGAAGAACAAACACTGCGCCTGCAGTCTGGTCGGGAAGTGCTGCTGCAAGTGTGGGTGGAGGAGGGCAATCTCGACAAGACCTCGCATGCCATGGAATCGCTCGTTAAAAGCATACGCTGGGATGAAGAGCGATTCGGACTTGAGCTGGATCTCGACCGTTTCATGATTGTGGCCGTGAGTGATTTCAACATGGGCGCGATGGAGAACAAGGGGCTGAATATTTTCAACACCAAATATGTTCTCGCTAATCCGCGTATTGCTACCGATGCGGATTACGGCAACATTGAATCCGTCGTCGCGCATGAGTATTTTCATAACTGGACAGGCAATCGCGTCACCTGCCGCGACTGGTTTCAGTTATCGCTGAAGGAAGGCCTTACAGTTTTCCGTGATCAGGAATTTTCTGCCGACATGATGGGCAGTGATAGTGGTCGCGCGGTCAAGCGTATCGAAGACGTGCGCGTGCTGCGCGCAGCACAATTTCCCGAAGATGCCGGTCCGATGGCGCATCCGGTGCGGCCTGATTCTTATGTCGAGATTAATAATTTCTACACGCTGACGATTTATGAGAAAGGGTCCGAAGTCGTGCGCATGATGCAGACCTTGCTCGGTCGCGAGGGATTCCGCAAAGGCATGGATCTTTACTTCAGTCGTCATGACGGACAGGCCGTGACTTGCGATGACTTCCGCGCTGCGATGAGCGATGCCAACGGTCGCGATCTCAGTCAGTTCGAGCGCTGGTACAGCCAGGCAGGCACACCCCGTGTGCAGGTCACGTCTGAATATGACGCTGCTGCGCAAACGTATACGCTGACGATGACACAAAGCTGTCCGCCAACCCCAGGTCAAGACAGCAAGTTGCCCATGCATATTCCAGTCGCTGTTGGTCTGCTGGATGTGCATGGCAATGATTTACCTCTGCAACTGGAAAACATCGCTGGTCCCGAAGAGACCGAAGTGCATGTAGCACCCACCACGCTGGTACTGGAACTGACCGAAGCTACCCAGTGTTTTACGTTCACCGGCATCGAGCATGTTCCCGTGCCATCGCTGTTGCGTAATTTCTCTGCGCCGGTGGTGCTGGATTATGGTTACAGTGATGACGAACTAGCCTTCCTTCTTGCGCATGATAGCGATCCCTTCAATCGCTGGGAAGCGGGACAAAGACTGGCAACCCGTCGACTATTGACGCTGGCCGCTACGGACATTGGCGAAGATCTTCATTATGCTGTTACTGCACAAGACAAATTATTGGCGGATGCCTTGCGCAAGCTCTTGCGTGATGCATCGCTGGATCCGGCTTTCCGCGACCTGGTGTTGACGTTGCCTTCCGAAGGCATGCTCGCTGAGCAGGTGGATGTCATTAATCCGCAAGCTATTCATCGTGCGCGTCGCGCGTTGCGCCATCAACTCGCGCTGGCCTTACGTGCTGATTTGATCGAGATCTATCGTTCTCATCACACTCCCGGCGCCTATCGTCCCGACCCCGCACATGCAGGTCGTCGCGCGCTACGCAACAATGCGCTAGGCTATCTGGCCGAGCTCGGTGATACCCAGTCACATAAAATTATGCAAGACCAGCTCGATCATGCCGCCAATATGACTGATCGTATTTCGGCACTGACTGCGATGGTGCACCATCAGGCGCCCGGTGTCGGTGAGGCACTGCAGTCGTTTTATGAAGACTTCGAGCAGGACCCACTGGTCATCGACAAATGGTTCAGCCTGCAGGGCTCATCTCCTGCAACCGATGTGAGAGGGGTGCGCCAGTTGATGCGTCATCCAGCCTTTACCCTGAAAAATCCCAATCGTGCACGCAGTCTGCTGTTCGCATTCTGTAATAGCAACCCAGCGCGTTTCCACGCGTCCGATGGTAGTGGCCATGCGTTCTGGGCGGAACAGGTCATTGCACTCGATGTGCTCAATCCTCAGGTGGCTGCGCGACTCGCACGCTCGCTGGATCGTTGGCGCAAGTACGCGCCAGCCTTGCAAACATCCATGCGCGAGGCGTTACAAAAAGTGTCTTCTACCAAAAAACTGTCGAATGACGTTGCCGAGGTCATCGGCAAGGCACTCGCCAATTAATTTTTACGAGTAAGCGAGTACCGTCATGAAACGAGTCAGTCTTACGCAGCATCTGATTGAAGAGCAGCGCCTCAATAATTCCATTCCCGCTGAGTTGCGATTGCTGATCGAGGTCGTCGCGCGCGCGTGCAAGACCATCAGCCATGCCGTGGGCAAGGGTGCCTTGGGTGATGTGCTCGGCGCCGCCAATACGGAAAACGTGCAAGGCGAAATACAGAAAAAACTCGACATCATCTCAAATGAGATCTTATTGCAGGCCAATGAATGGGGCGGTCATCTCGCTGCAATGGCTTCGGAAGAAATGGAAACGATCCATCCGATCCCCAATCGCTATCCGATGGGCGAATACATGCTGCTGTTCGATCCGCTTGATGGTTCTTCCAATATCGATGTGAACGTTTCCATCGGTACGATCTTCTCGGTATTGAAGGCACCGGAAGGCATGGGCACACCGACCGAGAAAGATTTTCTGCAGCCCGGTACACGACAAGTCGCTGCAGGTTATGCGGTATATGGTCCTCAGACCGTGTTGGTGCTGACCACTGGGAATGGTGTGAATTGCTTCACGCTGGACCGCGAGATGGGTTCCTGGGTCATGACGCAGCGGGCATTGCAAATTCCGGCGGACACAGCTGAATATTCCATCAATACCTCCAACGCACGCCATTGGTACCCACCCGTGACTCGCTATGTTAAAGAGCTCGAAGCGGGCAAGACAGGGCCACGCGGTAAAAATTTCAATATGCGCTGGATTGCGTCGATGGTCGCCGATGTTCATCGCATCCTGAGTCGCGGCGGCATCTTTATGTACCCAGCCGATGCACGCGAGCCCGACAAGCCCGGCAAATTGCGATTGATGTATGAAGCCAATCCCATGGCGTTTATCGTCGAGCAGGCAGGGGGGGCGGCGACGGATGGAAAAAACCGAATACTCGACATCCAGCCGCATACATTGCATCAACGTGTGGCTGTGTTTATCGGCTCCCGTAACGAAGTGCAACGCGTGACGGGATATCACGCAGAGTAGTGGTACCGATGTGCCGGAGCAATCTTGGGTCGGTGGAGGTTTTTGCTAGAATACGGCCCTTCGCTGATGTAGCTCAGTTGGTAGAGCAACTGATTCGTAATCAGTAGGTCGGAGGTTCGATTCCTCTCATCAGCACCAAAAATATCAATAAAATCAATTACTTAAAATAAATCACTAAATCCTAAGTAGTATAATTCTATCTATACTACAATCCATGTGAAAAAACCATTCATCGGTGCCACTGGATTGATGAGCAAAAGCACTTCCCTCAACAAAAATCGTGTTTCATTATCGGATGGCGATCAAATCACATCTGTGAGACACCGCACGGTTCCCTTAAAGGAATCCATCTCTACTATTGGGCGTGGTTACCCAGACAAGCTCGTACTATTCAAGATACCTGCCTCAAGATACTGGTGGTGTCGATACTTCACGGGACGAAAAGTCGTAAAGCAATCAACCAAAACTGAAAATAAAAATGAAGCTATAGCTTTTGCAAAGCGATTCTATGAAGATATTCTGCTTCGTGAGAGGAAGCTATTGCCGATTGGGAAAAGTTCAAGCTTTCAAAGATTTTCGGATGAGCTTCTAGAGGAGCAGGAGCGGTTAATAAAGCGCGGTGATAGAAACCCGCTCATGAATATAAATGATAAGCAAAAATTACAACATGACCTTCTGCCGTTTTTCAAAGACTTTAAGATAAACGAGATTAACTACAAACATATAAATCAGTTCGTTGATACACTTTCAAGTAGAAATCTCAGTTCATCATCTATAAAAAATCACCTAAACTTATTGCATAAGATTTTTCAAGTTGCTCTTAGAGAAGGGGCTATTCAAAATATCCCAACTTTTCCTAAGGTGAAAGTAAGAGATTACCCACGCGGTTGGTTTACCACCGAAGAGTATGAGCATCTCCGAACTATCGCAACAAAAATGGCAGATGATGAGTATGAGGTAAGAGGGCATCCGGTAACTGCAGAATTGAGACTCATGATTACTTTTATGGTCAATACATTTTTGAGACCGAGTGATCTAAAAGAATTAAGACATAGGAATATTCAGGTTGTATATGGGGAGCATGATTTTCTGAGAATTCTTCCTGAGTCCTCTAAAACTGAAAATACGCCAATTATTTCCATGTCAGTAGCGATCAAAATTTACAAAGACATTGTAGATTTTCAAAAGGTTAATGGTCGAGGACATTCGAAAGATGACTTCGTGTTTTTTCCGCACTTGCGAGGAGAGGGATCTAAAAAGACAAGAGGTAAAGACAACACAAATAGAGACTATGCGTTACAAACAATGCGTCGCCAATTTGAAGAATTGCTACGGATCGCCGAACTAAAGCAAACCCCGACTGGACAGCCACGAACGCTTTATTCGTTGAGACACACGGCAATAATGTTTAGATTGACTAAAGGCGACAAGATTGATTCACTAACGCTTGCGAAAAATGCTCGTACATCGGTGGAGATGCTTGAACGATTTTATGCCAAGCATTTGACCCCAGAAATGAACGTAGACAAACTGCAGTCTATGAAAAAACGTCGGAACGAAGAACAGTAAATCTACGAACAACTAGCCTCAAAAGCCTTCCTGAACTCCCGCCTTCTGGCTTCAGACCACCCCCAAGCGCCATAGAATCTAACTGGCTGCCGCTCAACGTGCCGATGATAATAATGCAGATAACGTCGGCAATACTCTTCAAGTACTTCCAATGGAACATCTGCGTCGTAGTTACTTCTAAGCTCGTGCATCAATGACGCCAAGTCGGACAATTGCATACTGACTAACCCTATTTATCTATTTATCAATGTATTCACTAAACCGATGAATGCTAACTTCATATCCTGGCAAACCAAATTTAGTGGATAATGAATGGGCGGTTGAATGACGTGAAAGTGAATTCGTACCTGAAATTTCTTTTATAAATTCTGGAGAAAACAATGAAAAATAAAATCTGCTTGCCTCTCATCATGACTTTTGTGGGATCCATTGGAATGCACTCAGTTGCATGCGCTGAGATGAAATATAAAACAAGTTTCATTGGAAAGACTGATTTTCAGTCGATTGATTGGAACGGTGGTAAAGCTACAGTTGGATCATTGAGGGGTGTTCTTGAGACTTACGGCAGTAATGATCCCAAAGCACCTAATGGGCAAAGTGTGCAAAATTGCGTTCTCAAATCAGTCAGAATAAATGATGGTACCGACATTCAAGCGAATTGCACCGTTACTGATAAAGACGGAGACTTGATATTTGCAGTCTCTGAGCGCAAGCAAGGCGATATAAATGCTGGCTCGGGTGGTAAAGGTAAGACGAGATATATTGGTGGAACCGGAAAATACAAAGGTATCAGTGGAGGCTGTGAATACCAGACCAAGTATCTTCCTGAAAATTGGCTATCAGTCGAATCTGAATGCACAAGGGATTATTGATCAGCGACCTTCAATTGCTCAGTTCAGCGGTTAGGATTGACTGAACTGAGCATAAGTCTGAGTCTTTTTTATAAAATATTACGGGTGAGACGATATCTAGGAGCAAGCTCTACCTAGGACTACGACTGAATAAAGCTAGCGTCATGCTCTATTATTTCAAGATTATTAGGCTGCTAGCCCCAAAACGAACTGCCACAAACTCCGAATGCCAGACAATCTGTCCTGCATCAAATTGCAACCTAGCCGGCACACACCACAGAGCGTTCTATAGTCATTCAGCAAGAGAAGTCATGGCAGACTATTGGTACGAGTGAAACACGACTAGATGACACGGATTTGAAATTTCAATAAATGCAATATATTAGGTTTTATGCGTAAAACCGGTGACAGTTACCAACTGAGCTGACAGTCATGCTGATCTAGTAAGACACCGCAAAGGTGAAGTAGATCAGCCTCGACGAGGTGCACGTGTCGTCATCCCGATAGCCGATAGCACAAGGCTGGTACCGTTCAAAATTGAACACTCTACAAATTTCCTAAGTATAAAAATCCCCGAATAAGACCGCATAAAAATCCAGAAATCTTGTAAAAACAGCATAAAATACCGGTAAATATAAAAATAAAGTCAATAATTCTGCATATCAAGCGTCTTCAGATACTAAATACACATAGAACATTCATGACATGACGCTCAAATTGCAACCATTGGCAGCAGCAGGTATGGCGATGCAAGTCACTACAGCATAGGCACCAAAGACGAACAGGGGTGCCATTTCAATAAAGATTATCGTTGCGATGGATGCTCTGAGAAAAAGCAACATCCACGCAGTCAGAAGTAGGTCGTACTGCTCTGACTGTTCCCCGCTGACATTCCAGCAAATCAGATGTAAAGGCTACCGATCAACCGACCTCCCAGTGTGACAGCACTGGTTATCTGTACGACTGTGTCTGATGGTCTTATACGCAGAAGACGCATTTGTCTTCGGATAGGCAAATTGCGTCTTCCGATCTAACCGCAGTGTCTATTATGAGTGCTAGCGATTGCACTAACTCATGCTTCGCATGATTCGCTACGCTCATCAGTCTTATTATTATTTCATAACAGCTGCGATGAGCATGAGCGTCAGCGAATGCGAATGTCAGTTGAGCGTAGCGAAACTGACTGACTAATGCACCGGTAATACTCCTGCTGCTGTGCTCGTGATGGTACTAATGCTTGTGCCAGTGCAAGTGCTAGTGACAATGTTGGTGTATGTGCTGGCGCTAAATCATCAACAGCACCTGATTCATTGCTGATGCTTGACCATATGGCTTCTACAGCAACAGCATAAGTGCCTTCATCATTGCCTGTATTTCATCAGTAATCAGTAAACGCTCTACTAAATAAGTATAGAAATCGTCAATACCAGAATAACAAAGGAGCCCAATGAATTCACCAGAAATCTTAGACAAAAACCTGCTAGTTCGTATCCCCACCAGCTTCAATCGTTACCTTGCTGAAGTAGCTAAGCAGAACAACCTGCGACCATCAACATTCTCAAGACTTGTGCTGATGCGTCATGCACAGGATTATCACAAGAACAGGTTCCTCTGATGGCACGTGAACTGCACTTACTAGCAAAAGAGTTTGATCGTGTGCCAGCGACAGTGATGCGAACGAACTTGAATCTGTACCAGACAAGTATCAGTCAAGCAGTAGCACCATTTCTCAGGCAAGTGACAGCACAAGCAAAGAAAGAGAAATCAGTATCAGTCACTCTGGTTGCTGTCATCAAGGAGCAAGAATGAATGCCAATCCTGATATGACGCCTTCAGAACCATTACCGTGCTTGAATTTCATGCGGCAAATTGAGGTAATGGCTAAAGCACGACTGTGTTTATCGCTGACAGCACATGCCGATGACGCAACACTTGAAGAGAAGCTCCTGCACTATGAAGAACAACGAGAGCGCATACTCAGCTTCGTCAATCTACTGAGCGACACAATGGTCTGTGAACATGGCAAAGCACTACTGTGTTTGTATCAGTGTGAGTAATCAATAAAAATTACTGATTTACTAATACTTTGCCAGAAGTGCCAATCAGCTGTGGTGACTGTTTTCGGTTCAACGTCAGTGCTTGTTTGCTGACCATTTCAGCAAGATAGGCTTGAAGTTCATCGACTGTGATTTTGCCGTCTTTGTTTTCATCAGCGTCACCTTCCATGCCTTTCATGACATAGTAGCTAAAAATGCCGTGTTTCAAAGCAGGGCTAGAGCTGGCAATTTGCTCAGGTGATGATGCTGTAAACACTGTGAACTCAGGTGGAAATGAATTAGCTGATACTTTCGGTACTACTGGTCGTGCGCTGGCTAATAATGTGTCGCCTGTGCGAATTTGACCACTGTAACAAGCATCCATAAACATCGTCACTGACTTCGGCTGTACTGATTGAAGTGAACGAACAATCTCTTGTTGATTCAATGCAGTTCTATCAATGAATTGCTTATCTGCACCAAAAGGGAGTATGTACAGACTTTTGCCATCATCACTGGGTAACCCATGCCCACTGTAGAAGACATAGACATCAGTCTTTGACTTCTTGACTTTGACAGGCAACCAGCTTTGAAATGCACTCAAGATTTCAACTTCATCAGCTTGCTCATCAATCAGTAGCTTGATATTTTCTGGTTTGATGCCTAGAGCACGAATAGCATAGTCATAAAATGCACGAGCGTCATCATTTGCAAATTCGGCTTTGGGTACTCGTTTGTAGTTTTGAATACCAATAATGATTGCGACAGCATCAGATGATAGTCTTGGCTTTACTTTACTCGGATCAAGCGCAGCAAATCGTGGCGTAGAGTCAGTGACACTTCTTGATACAGTGATCGTTCGAGTGTCAGAGTTACTATAGACATCAGTAGCGAATATTTCGAACGACGAGGCTTGCCCTGCTCTTGCAATACGTTTGATGACGTAGCGTCCATCAGCTTTACCGCCTTGCTCTTCACCGTTGATTTTGAGTGATGCGGTATCAGCATTCGTCTGGATGGTTATAGTCAAACTGCCATCAGCAGCAGGTTGGGTATGAGTGACTTGAAGATTGATCCGCTGGCTTTGTCGTTGCTGTTCACGTTGGCGCTTTTCTTCTTCAAGTATGCGTCGCTCTTCTGCTAGTTGCTGACGCTGTCGCTCGCGCTCAGCAGCAGCGTGTTGCTCTTGTCTTTGTTTCTCTTCTTGTAGGCGCTTGCGCTCTTCTGCAAGCTGCTGTCGCTGATGTTCGCGCTCGACAGCAATCTTTTGACGATCAGAGTCACTCTGCGGTGCATTTGGTGAATTATCAACAATCTGTCTTAGATAACCTTCGTCAAGTTTGACTGTAGTGCATCCAAATCCTAAAAAAATCAGGAATGCAAATTGGTAAAAATAAATTAATTTTTTCATTGATCGGTATATTCGAAGAAAAGGCGCACATCATCCACCCAATCGCCCGCAAAATTACTTACTAGCAGACCAGCTGTTTTTCCCTCTTGTTTAGACACACTACCCATCAACACAGCTGTTCGGTGGAAAACAAAAACTTTGACTTTGAGGTAAGTAGTTTTGTCAACGTGTGCGGAGTCAAGTATGGCTGTTTTCAATTTTGCAGCTGTATTGATATCCTTGCTTCTCTCGCTGACAGACCTCAGCGCTCCTATTTTTAAAGCATCTACAATACAAAATTCCCTATGATTGGGCGATATTCTGGTGAAAAAGCTGTTTTTTGCGACTTCGCTCTGGATATGTCCAATGACCAAAAAGCATGATTTTGCCCTGAATAAAAAAATCTGCGCTCTATCATTTTCCTCTGCATATTCAATCGATTTTTTTATGCTGTTCTCTACGATTTTGTCAGCATTTTGGTCGTTTGAGAGTTGAATCGGTGACGAGCATCCAAACATACATAGCAAGAGTAATGTCGCTAATAGATAATTTCGCAAATTATGCATGGCATGGTTCCTTTTTTTCAATTGATGCACCCTACCTTTGTGGTGGAATTCGGTTTTACGCATAAAACCAGTCGTTTGTACGAGGCGCCCAGCAGTTATCACTTTGGGACACTGTAGGTCACAATGCCGCTAATGAAAAGCGGATTGATTCCACTTTCTTGAACGTCTGGTCAATTGGTTTTTTATAGGTTGCGGGACTTTGGAAAATAACTGTTTTCTGAACTCTTCATTTTGTTCATTTCTGAACACTTCCTGAGCAAGTAAATCACACCAACTTGATTTCAGACTTCCTGAACCTGCTGACCGCACTTGAATTCACAGTCTCTAGCTGATGCACTAATTCAATTCGCAGCTGCTCCGATAATCAGTTGGTCGCCAAACTCTTATTGAATTAGCAATTTATTCAAACCCTTGATTACTGTATAAACATCCAGTAATCTGTGTACATGTCTGACCTATCCCAAAACCTTGCGCTGTCTGCTTTGAGCATTACATCTGACGCTCAAGTCCAGCCTTTACGCAAGCAGCCAGACATCCTCCATTCAATCGCTACGACACTTGATGAGTTGCTGATACCAAAGCCAGCATCGACAGTCATCTTTCCTGTACGTGACAGATCAGCAGCTCAATACGGTCTAAACCCTGGTGATTTGCTGATCGTAGACCGTCATGCCATGCCAGCAAATAATCAGTTAGTTATTATTTCGGCAAATGATGAACTGATTATTTCCCGCTACAGTGATTCATCCGACTGCACACCCTCAAACCTACCAGAAGCCATAGCAACTGTAACTAACCTTCACATCTGGGGCTTAGTGACATACATTATCTGCAAGCAGTAACGATTGCAGCAGACTCAGTGCTGATTGGTTTTACGTATAAAACCGAACGATACCAATGCCATTATCTGACAGACAACTATTTGAGTTCGAGCTTGAGCAACTCAAAACGATTGAATTGCTTGAGAACGAAGAGATGTGGGCGCAGCGTGTCATCGACGAGTCAGCTGGCAGCAGTATCAGAAACGCTGAATTGAACGCTGCTCGTGACAGTTCAGAAAGTAGCCAAAAACCTAGCTGATGATCCACTAGTGGATATGCACGTTATCAGTGTTCAGAAAGTCTAGGTTCTGAAAGTTCAAGAAAGATTTACTTTGCAGTGAGCAATATGACGAATACTCAATTCAAAATGTGCCGATTACTTGCAGCAGTATTTGCTTTTATGCTGCTGTCTTGCATCGCTCTGTCAGTTTCAGCACAGCAAACGAATCCGAACAGATTACGACCGTGCCCTAAAGATCAAACAGCTCGTTATCACAATTGCTTTGGAACATACAAATCGCCGGAAGGCGATGTATACGTTGGTGAATTCAAAGACGATAAGTTTCACGGGCAGGGAACTCTTACCTTTGCTGATGGTTACAAGTACGTCGGCGAATTCAAAGACGATAAGTTTCACGGGCAGGGTACTTTTACCTTTGCGAATGGTAAGAAGTACGTCGGCGAATTCAAAGACGATAAGTTTCACGGGCAGGGTACTTTTACCTTTGCGAATGGTGAGAAGTACGTCGGCGAATTCAAAGACGATAGACACAACGGGCAGGGAATCTTTACCTTCGCCAACGGAGCCAAGTACATGGGTGAGTGGAAAGACGGCGATAGGCACGGACAGGGAATCCACATCGGTGCCACCGGCTTACGAAAAGAAGGCATCTGGGCAAACAATAGCTTCATTCGTGAAGAAAAAGTCAATCTACCCAATCTTGACAACAATGTCGCCAATAATACTCACCGAGCTGATATTGAGCGTGAGCGGCAACAACTAGCAGAAGAACGCCGTCGGCTCGAAGAAGATAAACGCCAACGTGAGCAGCAACGCCAAGTCCAGCGAATCAATATTCAAGCTTCGCATACGCAGCCTGCTGCTGATGGAAGTACCACAATCACAGTCCAGACAAATGCTGATACTGCTTCACTACTCATCAACGGCGAAGAACAAGGCGGCAAAGTGGATGGTAAATACACCATCAAAAAAGTAGCTCGTGTCGGTCAAGATACTCAATTCAAGATCACCGCCACTGACATAAATGGTAACTCTGACACCAAGATAATCACTGTTACTCGACAAGCAGTACCGTCGTCAACTACACAGGTTGCCACACTCAAACCAGAAACAATCAATCGCTCTCAACCGCGTGACGCTGTCGCTATCATTATTGGCATTCAGAACTACAAGCGTGTGCCAAATGCAGATTTTGCAAATAACGATGCTCGTGAGTTTAGTGAGTATGCAATCAGAGCATTAGGGATCAAACCCGAGAAGATCAAGATGCTGCTGGACGACGAAGCAGATGAAGTCAATATCGTCAAAGCATTTGAGAACTGGTTGCCTATTCAAGTCAATAAAGATAAGACAGATGTTTACGTCTTCTACTCGGGACATGGCTTACCCTCATCGGATGGAAAATCTTTATATTTTCTACCGCATGGCGTAGACAAAGAACTGCTTTCACGAACAGCTGTTGCTCAAAACGACATCATCGCAGCATTGACAGCAGCAAAGCCAAAATCAGTCACGATGTTCATAGATGCGTGTTATAGCGGTCAAACACGTGGTGGTGATGTCTTGTTAGCAAATGCAAAGCCAGTTTCGTTGAAGGCAGATAAGCATGCTTACCCACCTAATTTCATCGTGATTACTGCATCGGCAAATGATCAGATTTCATCATCTAGTCCTGAACTCAAGCACGGCATTTTCAGCTTCTATCTGATGAAAGGTATGGAGGGTGACGCAGATGCGAATCAAGACGGAAAGATTACAGTCGGTGAGATGCAAGACTATCTCTCAGATAAAGTGGCTAGACAAGCGATGACAATGAATCGGAATCAGAATACGCAGCTTCTGGGCGATTCCAGTCGGATATTGGTTGTCAGATAAGCGAATAAAAAATACATGAGAAAGCTACTACTCATAATCTGCTTTCTTCTGTTTGCTCCACAAGCTGGCGCAAAGGCAAGCTTATCTGATGCCGAGATTGTGCAGCAGATTATCCGTAAATCGATTGCATCATATCCGGGCAATTGTCCATGCCCTTATAACGCGACACGAAATGGCAGCTCATGTGGAAGACGCAGTGCTTATTCACAGCCTGGTGGATACGCGCCGATTTGTTATCCGAATGATGTGTCTGCTGAGATGATTGAGAAACACCGGAAAAGATTTGGAAATTGAATTAGGGATGTTACCTATGAAACGACTTCTTTTTGTTTTACTGCTGATGACTTGCTCGGTGTCGTGGGCGGAGTGGGAATTGAGTGGCGGTGATTCTGAAGATAATTTTTATCATGATAAATCTACTATTAGAAAAAATGGCGTGATTGTAAAAATTTGGACAATGTTGAGTCATGCTAACGCTGTGATTGAAAATGGATATCAGTATAAATCCAGTAAAAATTTATTTGTATTCAACTGCAAACTTGATACGTCAGAGCTAATTTCTATCCTAAAATATTCAGGATCGATGGGTAGCGGAAAGGTTGTTTTCAGTGCTAATTGGCAAGAAAAAGATTGGGAATGGAAACCGGTAGTTCCCGGTACTTATACTGAACTTCACTATAAAATTGCCTGTGGACTCAAATAATTTGATTTTAATCCGACTCATTACTTATTTTTTTAGGACTCCACATTGAAAATACCTATTATTTTAATTTGTTTTCCTTTTATATTGTTTTTTCAGGGATGTTCAAGAGTCGATAACAACACTACCAAAGATATTTCATCTTCTGTAGTTGACAAGGTATTGCCTTTTTCTGGCGTTAGCGAAAACACTGGGAAATTTGTCATTAATCCACAATTTGATGATGCTGAGAATTTTCATGAGGGGCTTGCAGCGGTACGAATAGGAGACATTGAAACTGGCAAGTACGGCTTTATTGATAAACAAGGGAAGATGATAATTAACCCACAGTTTCAATATACATATTGGTTTCAAGATGGTCTTGCAGCGGTTTTAATAGGTTCTTGGGAAACGGGAAAGTACGGTTTTATCGACAAATTAGGGAAAATGGTTATTAGCCCCCAATATTCAGACGCAAGTTGGTTCGAAGAAGGTTTAGCAGCGGTTAAGATAGGTGATAAAAGTACAGGTAAATTTGGGTTTATTAATAAGCAGGGGAGTATTTTAATAAAACCACAATTCGATTATGCCAGTAGCTTCCGTGAAGGTCTTGCTGCTGTTCGAATTGGTGACGATAAAACCGGCAAGTATGGTTTTATTGATAAAGAAGGGAAAATGGTGATTAATCCTCAGTTTGATAACGCCAATACATTTCATGAAGGTCTTGCTGCTGTTCGAATTGGTGACGATAAAACCGGCAAGTATGGTTTTATTGATAAAGAAGGGAAAATGGTGATTAATCCGCAATTTGATATTGCCAATACATTT
>JACCDN010347124.1_pt1 | contig 25655 bp, 21 predicted proteins | sample 7441691 | NCBI WGS metagenome assembly JACCDN01 (sample SAMN15323439, study PRJNA562643) | freshwater metagenome | isolation source: river surface water | place: USA:Blue River Watershed | collected 2017-08-16 | reverse complement strand
TGGCATTATCAATGCTCCAGATGGAACAAAGATGTCTAAATCAAAAGGAAATACGGTTTCACCTGTAGAGTTGTTTGATAAATATGGAGCAGATGCACTTCGTCTTTGGTATTTTACAGATGCTCTTCCAGGTTCAAATGCTCCGCTTCGAGAAGAGAAGATTAAAGGAAATAGGAACTTCATAAACAAGATTTGGAACGCAAGTAGGTTTGTGATGATGAATATTGAACAAGAAGAAGTTACAAAAGTATATGAGTATTTGAAAAATAGTAACTTGGAATCAGAGAGAGTTAAACTAACGCTTGAGCATATTGAGTCAGTTAAGAAGCATTATGAAAATCATAGGTTTAATTTGGTTTCTGAGGAAATAAGAGAGTTCTTTTGGGGAGAGTATTGTGATAAGTGGATAGAAGAAGTTAAGAAAGAGATTTCTACTTTAGAAGTTGGAAATGAAAAGAGAATACAATTGCTCTCAGAGCTGGTTTATATTCTTAGAGAAAATCTTAAGATTATGCATCCAATGATTCCATTTATTACTGAAGCTGTATGGCAGGAATTAATAAAGTTTGGACTTATTGATGATTCAATATTAATGATTGAGCAGATATAGGTATGAAGTATTCGAAAGCTGTAATCCCAGTTTTATTACTCTCTCTGATCGCGACTGGTTGTGGCGCTCAGGCTGAGTCAACAGCAGGAAAAGGAATTCAACAACCTACCGTTTTAAATCCAGAGTCATTCTGTGGAGTACTGGATATTACGGGTAAGGAAGTGCAAGTTTTTACATACAATCTTTCAAAATTTACGTCTACATATCTAACTGGTTTAACGGCAATTCAATCCACTAATGAATTCGCAGATGCAAATCTTAGAAATTCGTGGCTAAGAATTGAGCCGGATATAAATAGTGCAAATATCTATATTAAAGATGAAAATGGCAATTGGGTTTGGCACGGTACTATATTTTCAGCAATGGGAGTTGAAGGTGAGACGGTTATTCCCTACGGTGAATATGGTGTACTTGTAAAAATGGATGAAAATTACAATCTAACACTTAAATTGGCTCAAGATGGTTGCTTAACTGAATCACATGTCTCAAACGATTAAGCTCGGGATAATAGATTAAAGTATTCTCTTAAATATCTATTTATTAGTATATAAGTATTTTCATTTTCTACAACTCTCGCTATTTTTAATAATACCGATGGATTATTAATATCCTTAATTTGTTTTGAGTACTTCTCTAATTTCTCCTTTGTAATACCAATATCAAAACTAAGCTTAATAATATCATAGTAATTATTTGTAAAATTTTGTTGTAATTTAGCTTTCTCTTCTTGAGAGTAATTAGAATTAATTATTCTTAAATATATTTCCCTCTGTAAGTACTTATTCTCTTTTCTAATTTCTTTAATATTGTTCATATGTCTATGCAATTACTTGAACTGATTCATTTTTCTTAAACATACTTCCTAACATCCAGGAAAATATTCTATCTAGATTACCAGCGTTCTTCTCTTTATCATTATTTCCTGTCCAATTATCTACAACTAGTGCTCCTACAAATGAACTAACTTTTGCCCCTACCCACAATAGTCTTGCAAAAAGATTATTAAAGAATCCTCCAGATGGGGCAATCTTCTCTCTTAGTATTTGCCAAGTATCAGTTTGTGTTTCGGTTAGAGTGTTGGCTGTTTGTTCTATTAACGGTGTCGCTTCTGTACGTAATTCTTCTACGATATGTCCCGATGCTTCTACAATATAATCGGCACTTTTTTCAGCGATTACTTCTTCGTTTCTTTCTATTACTTTCTTTGCGCTGTTTTTTGCAGATGAGAAGAGAAGACCTCCTCTTTCCTTTAGTTTGTTAATTATTTTATTTTTAATGCTCATCTATTTAAGTATGAAAAGTTACACAAGTAGGATTATATATCTAAAATGAAGTATGTCAAGTCATACTTGTAATACGTAGAGTAAAGTATTAAAATAGTTTCATTATGAAAAAGAAAACATTAAAAGTTGTAGGAGGAATATTACTCACGCTAGCACTCTCTGGAGTTGCTGTATATTTAATATCTAAAAAGAAGAAGAATGAAATTGCCCAAGCAAAAAAGTAAAAAGAATATAAACCAATTCCCAGAGCCTGATTTCTATGGAACGGCAGTTGTCGGTACTAAAGGACAAATTGTTATCCCTAATGAAGCTAGAAAGAAATACAATCTAAATCCAGGTGATCAATTAGTGGTCTTTGGAGGTGAAGGTGGGGTCCTTGCTATTATGAAGTCAGATAAACTAAAGGATTTGCTTAAGACCATTAAGATAAATCTTCCAAAATAAATAAATTAGTTTGTTCACGATTATGAAATCAAAAGTCTTACTTGTAGATGATGAAAAAGATATTATAACTTTCTTCTGTAAACTTCATTCCAATAGATTTGACATCACCTCTCACTTAGTTGAACCTAAACCAGAAACAGGATTATTTGATACTCAAAGTGCCTTGGAGGTTATTAATAGCTTTGATGACGGGTTGATTCTATTAGATTCGCTTGGTGTTAACGCAAAAATAATGGTTGGTAAAATGAAGCCAGAGAAAGTTCGCAACATTGTAATCTTTACAAGTGATCCAGATGGTGAAGACGTTAGATTTGCTCGGGAACAAGGTATTCCTATAATTTTTAAGAAAGGCTCTCCAGTTGAGGTTGCTGATGAAATACTAAAAGAGTATAGCTTAAGATTTCCTCGTGAGGATAAAGTTACACAAATAAATGAGTTAAAAATGAATTAAATCGAGTTACATTATATTTACTTATTGCTATCAACTGCTAATAAATCTTCAGTATAATCTAACTTCTCAAATAATATAGAAGGTTGATTAATCTTTTTACCAGCTTCTATCTTTTCAAAATGCCATTGATCTACATATTTAGAAACTCTACCCTTCTCTTTTACTTCTTGGGTTGGATTATACTCATCTTCAATGTTTAATATTTCAGAAAGCTTATCTGTTGAATATGGGATAAATGGTTTAAGTAGTATTCTTAATGCGTTTACTAATTGAACTGTATTATAGATAGTATTTTCAGCAGCTCCCCTCTCAGTTTTAATTGTTACCCAAGGTTGTTTATCATTAAAATATTTATTTGCAAAATGCCCTAATTCTAAAATATATTCTGCAGCTTTAACAAAGCTAGCTTTTTCAAGTTCTGAAGAAACCAAATCAAAAGTACTGTTTATCTTCTCTTTTACTTCTTCAACTAACTCTTCATCTGGAACAACACCATCAAATTTTGTATAAAGGAAGGTTAATGATCTGTTTATGAAGTTACCAACGTTGGCTACTAGTTCATTGTTATTTGCATCAATTAAGTCTTTCCATGTGTAATCTCTATCATGATTTTCAGGGCCAAATCTAACAAAGAAGTATCTGATTAAATCTGGATTATATTTTTCAAGGAGTGATGCAATTGTTATTCCGGTTCCATCACCTTTTGACATTTTCTTTCCTTTAAAGAAAAGCATTTTATTTGCAGGAACATCAAAAGGAAGATTTAGCGGTTTGTTACTTATCTCGCCTGGAAGAAGATATTTTTCTTCTAATTTATTTTCATACTTTTTATTATATGCAGATATTTCAGCTGGCCACATAATTGTATGAAAAGGTACATTCCCACCTGCAATGAAATAGTAGTGTTCACATTCTGGATTCTTCCAGAACTCTTCCCACAATGCAGGATTCTTTTGATTTTCTGCCCACTCTACTGCTGCAGAAAGATATCCGACTACTGCTTCAATCCAAACATATATAACTTTGTTTTCCCATCCCTTAACTGGTACTGGAATACCAAAGTTTAAATCTCTTGTAACAGCTCTAGGCTCTAATCCCTGTTTAATCCAGCCTTTTGTAAATTCTCTTACCCACTTTCTCCATCTTTTACTATTTTTCTTAACCCATTTTGAAATATCGCCTTCTAGCATTTGTAAGTTCATATAGAAGTGCTTAGTCTTCTTTAGTTTTGGCTTTGCATCTGAAAGTGTACTAAATGGATCGATTAAATCTGTTGGATTAAGGTATGCTCCACATTCCGGACATTCATCTCCTCTTGCGTTTGTAGCCTTACAATTTGGGCATGTTCCTCTTACATATCTATCAGGAAGAAATCTTTTTACTTTTGAATCATAATATTGCTCTGAGGCTTGAATTTCTAGGAATCCAAAGTCTTTTAATACTGTGAATATATTTTGTACTACTATTTTATGATTATCAGTTGTAGTTTTAGTATAGTTCTCGTATACAAATCCTAGTTTATCAAATGTCTTTACTATTGATTCATGGCACTGTTGTGCGAGCTTTGCAGGTGTAATTCCCATTTCTTCTGCTTTGAAAACTACAGGAGCTCCATGGCTATCACTTCCTGAAACCATTAAAACATCATGACCCTTAAGTCTGTGAAATCTAGCAAACACATCACAAGCTACATTTTGACCTGCAAGGTGTCCTAAATGTATATCTCCATTAGCATATGGCCAAGACACACCTATAAATATCTTTTTAGGAATCGGATGATTCATGGGTGTATTATACTACAAATTTGTGTGATATACTTTGCTTATTAGAAGTTTTAAGACCACTGCCCATGGCCACAAAAAAAAGAACAATTGACCTATTAAATCCTATAAATCCACCTGCTGATATATGGACCAATATTTATAATTGGGTGTTTAAAGTTGGTAGATATATCCTTGTTGGAGTTGAGGCTATGCTTCTTCTTGTATTCTTTTCCCGTTTTGTAATGGATGAAATAAATAACGATCTGACTAAAGATATTAATGATAAAGTATCGTTACTTTCAAATAGTGAATTTAGATCCAGAGAAATAAAGTATAGGAATATTAATACTCTATTACTTGATGTAAGGGATTTGGAAAAGAAACAAATAATTAATTCAACTCTAGTCGCTGAAATAGTCAGTGGAGTTCCATCAACCTTAACGCTTGAGACTTTCTCATTTAATAATGACAAGGTATCAATGAATATCAATACAACTACAATTAAATCTGTTAAGGATTATGAATTCTCCTTAAGACAAAATAATAAAATAAAAGATGTTGTTGTTACACTTTCTAAAACTGGAAACACTGGTTCTGATTTAGATGTAAGTATTACGTTTAATATTGTTAGGAGTGATAAAAAATAATGGATAATAGTAGCAAAGGCTTAAAATACTTGAAACTTGTAAATAGCTCAGTTCAGTCTAAGACTTATACTTTTGCTGTATTTACAATTATTGTAGTTATTGTTCTTATTGCAGGTGCTATTAGGCCGACCATTATTAAAATCTCTCAAATTAATAATGATATTAAGGTTAAAAGAGACATAGATAAGCAGTTAGGAAGTAAACTCGATTCACTAGCCTCCCTTACTAATGATTATGCAGTGAAGAAAACCGAATTAGACACACTACCTCTTCTATTCCCATCTCAAGGTAACTTTAGTTTGGTAATGTCGAATATTGAGGAAATATCAAAAGAGAATGGATTTAATGTTCTAAATATTAACTTTGCTTCTACAGATAAGATCAATTTAGGAACAAAAGTATTAAAACCTTGGTCAGTTAAGGTTACTGTTACAGGCAGTAAGGCTAACTTTGTTAAGTATCTTTCAGAGTTAGAATCTATGCCAATGTTTCCGAGAATAAATAAAGTGTCGTTTACTCAGAGTTCTGATAATAATGGAGCCTTACAATATTCAATTGAATTATTGCTCTATAAATTAGATGATCCTAAATTTTATCAAGATTAACAATGGACTTTAAAAGAACCTGGATAACAATGTTAGTATTTCTACTAGTAGCAGTCTTAATTTGGGTCGGATTTAGTGTGTATTTCTCTTTTAGTACAGTAGATGTTAACCCTAATGCGCAATCATATACTCAACCTCTATCAGGTAAGTTTGATAATGATACTTTGAAAATTGTAACTGATAGAGTTAAAGAATTACCAATCTCTCCTGAGACTTTCACTAAACTCAATCTCACTATTAAAGAGGAAAATTAATTCCCGATATAGCTTTCTAGTTTCTTTTGAAGTGATTTATCCTTAAGTTTCTTTAAAGCTTTTGCTTCAATTTGTCTGATTCTTTCTCTTGTTACACCGAATTCTTTTCCAACTTCTTCAAGTGTTCTTGTAACACCGTCTTCAAGTCCGAATCTTAATGCTAGAACTCTCTTTTCTCTGTCTTGTAGTGAGTCTAAAATTTCGTGAATTTGATTCTTTAAGTATTCAATTGTTGCATATTCTTCAGGTGATTGTGACCAATCATCAGCAATAATATCTTGAAGTTCACTATCCTTTTCATCACCAATTGGAGTAGCTAGGGATGATGGATTTTGTGATATTTTTCTAATTTCTTCAATCTTTTCAAGCTCTATATCCATCTCTCTAGCAATCTCAAGATCTGTTGGTTTTCTACCAAACTTGGTTGTAAGTGTTGAATTGACCTTGTTAAATTTGTTAATGGTTTCGATCATATGAACTGGAATACGAATTGTTCTAGCTTGGTCAGCAATTGCTCTAGTTATTGCTTGTCTGATCCACCAGGTTGCGTATGTAGAGAACTTAAACCCTTTATGGTAGTCAAACTTTTCAACAGCTCTCATTAATCCCATATTTCCTTCTTGTATTAAATCAAGAAGTTCTAGACCACTTTTTGCATATTTCTTAGCAATACTTACAACAAGTCTAAGGTTAGCTGTAATTAAAAGCTGCATTGCTTCTTTTTCTTTATTCTCAATTCTTTTTGCAAGAATGATTTCTTCAGCCGCAGTTAAAAGTGGAATTTTACCAATCTCATAAAGGTATGATCTGATAGCATCTGTTGAAATTGTTGATTGAATTGTTTTAAGAATTCTAATCTTCTTTTCAAGTGTAAGTGGCTCTTCTCCCTTTTGTGTATTTACCTGATTATCCTCAATTACTTCAATTCCTTCTGATTGTAATTCCTGAAATACTTTGTCGACTAACTCAACATCATCTTCAATAGTTGGAAGTGCACTAAGGAGATCTTCTTGTGTTAGAAAACCCTGTTCTCTTCCTTTTGTAACTAATTTTTTAATCGAACTTGCTTGGTCTGACATTTATTTCGTATGATATAATATTATATATGGAAAAGACTAATGTTAACTCCAAAACTAGTTTGTTAGATGACAAACTTAAATTCTACATAGAAGCTGTTGCCAGATTCTGTGATAGATGTGGGTCTGGCTATACTACTAAAGACGTACAGCTTGTTCAAGACACCAATATGACTGCCATTATACACTTCTCCTGTAGTAATTGTAAATCAAGACATATAGCTACATATCTTAAACCTATAGGTGTTAGTAGTCGATCTCCAATTAATACTGATCTTTCTGTTGTTGAGATAAGCAAATTTTCAAATAAAAGTGGTGTCGCAACAGATGATGTACTCAAGGTATATTCCTCACTTAAAAAATCACAAAAAGCTTAGTTTTTCTCTTCCCAAAGAATTGTATATTGTTGGTCTGTTTTTGTACTAAATCTTGCAGTTAATGTGTTTAAGGCTCTGTTTAAACCATCATGTTTAATTGTAGCCCAACTCTCAGGGTATGTAATTGAAATATCATAAACATCAGAAACTGTACCAGGTTGCTTAAATATATCTAAGTTTAGAGTCTTTTCATTTTCATTTTCGTTTCTCTCAATTGCAAAGTTTGTAGTTTGAGCTGTTCTTTGTAATGTGTACTTAACTTGAAGACTCTTGGTACTTTTAATTGGTGTTGTATACCAACCTCCTACAACAAGATAACCATTTTGAATGTATGTAGTGTATTTCTCATTATCAAATCCTCTAACGCTCTTAATTTCAGCGTTTCTAGGAAGAAATACTCGGTAGTAGTTTTTGTATTCGCCTTGTGGATATATATTGCTAATAGATTTGTTTTTCATAAATACTGTGAACTCGTAGTCTATTTTTGATTCGTCAATAATATTGATAGATGTGTTGTAGTTCTTTTCTAGGTATAGATTTGCCTTATTTGCGCCCCAGTTCCATTCAACAGGAATTGGTGTCCACTGATTATTATTACTGATATTACCCGACCAATTACTTTTTATGAAGAAATCGTTTATATCTTTATCCACAAAGTATACAAGGATATTCTTTTCATTAAGTGAAGAAGTGAGTACATCTGAAATGTCCTTTAATCCATCAAAGTTTAACGAAAATATCTTTTTTAGCGTTTCGTTTGCAAGATTTGCTAGGAATGTTGATTTAATTGATTCTCCAGGTTGGAAATCTTTATGTAGTTGGAATATTCTTTCATCTAGATTTGTTGATGTAATTGGGGTTGATTCTCCAGGAACAGTAATTCCTCCCCACTTATCAAGCAACTTCTTTACAGCATTTGTATCAATTGATATTACTGCGTCAAATTCTGAACCAGGATCAAGTTGTGTTAGGAAGTATGTACTACTTGCTGCAGTGTCTTTAAAGTCCGGATTCCAGTTGGAAAGTGAAAGACTCCATTTAGAAAGATTGAGTGCCTTCTGCATGTCTTTAGGCGCTTCATATGACTTTCCAGCTATCCTTAGCTGACCTTCAGCGTTATATACATCATCTACTTTTAATTCTCTTAGTTGTCCACCTTCTATAGAGACAATTGCGTAACTACTTAACCATCCACCAGTCGATCTTAATTCTCCTGGATTTTGTAGCAATATTAAATATCTTTGTCTTTTATCTACACCTAACATGTCAGGAATATATGGAAGTATGTCGTTTGCAGGTAGAAGATTGGTAATGATACTTTGGTTTGCGAGTTTTATCTCTGTTAGATATTTATGTGTAAAGCTAGGAAATACGGATACATCAACTTTATCAAGTAGTTCGGAGGCAATGCTAATACTGTAACCTGCCTTATCGATTCCTTTTAGGTTTGTTTCTAATTCCTTTAGATATATTCTGTATTCTCTTGATGAAGATGGTGTTGAGGATCCAATATCCAATGATGGTGTAAATTCTTTTGCATATCTTGCAAGTGGCTCAAGTGATTTTGTTAATGTTATTGCTCCTGATAGTGCGTAGTCTGAAGCTGAAAGAAGTTGAGAAGTATTTTCAAACATACTTTCCTTTTTAGATATATCAAACATCCACTTAATTCTGTTTAAGTATGCTTCGTTTCTAGTAATATTCTTCTGAGCACTTTCTAAATCTACGCTTGCATTTTTAAATTCAAAGTTTGTTACAGATGTGACTGCTGACTTTGTGTTTGAGTATAGGAGATACGAACTTAAGGCAATTCCGGTGATTGGTATGAATATGAAGTATAGAAGTACAATACTTATTAAAGTAATTACTGCTAGGACAATTCCTTTTTGAAATGAAAATGTCTCTTTTTCGTTTTTGATTGTATCTGCAATATTATTGAAAATTCTTTTAAATGGGTTTCCAAATACATGTACGACATTACCAATTGGTGTTTTCTGAACTTGGGCTTCCTTTAGCTTCTCGTTAATATTCTCCTGTTCTGTTCTTTCTTTTGGAGATTCTAATATCCTTTTTCCTTTTTCAGGATTAAATACTTGGATTGCCTGACCTAATGATTGTTCTATACTTGTTTTTTGAACCCACCCATACTCAGTGGCGTTAGCTGCAGGTACATATTGGTCAAAGATTACGCTTCCATCGTCCGTAGCAGGTTGGAATTTGATTTGAACAATATCTGAGTTAAGTTCAAGAAGTTTATATGCAAGTGACAATGTTGTGTAATCATGGTTGTTACAAAGTGATATTACTTCACCCTCTGTTTTGTCTGTAAAGGTTAATTTGAGAATTCCATAGGTAGCGTCGCTTATATTTATTAGGTAGTGAACATCCAATCCTTCACCAAAAATTGTCAGTTCAGGCTTGTTAATTGATTCATTAAGTAGTCTTTCTACAGTTCCATCTTCAATTATCTGATTTTGACCTCCTAAAATTGATCCTACCCGTATAATTCTGGTATTAAGTTTCAATTTATCTCTGTTTTCTGCCATTAGCGTCTCACAATATTTCTGAAGTTCAATGTTTGAATATGGAGCAGGTGCAGAAAGCTTCTTGTTTAAAATGTGGGCAGAAAGATCCTGGTTTAGCTTGATTGAAGTTATTAATCCTATTTTTGAATCGTACTTCTTTGAAGCTTTGATTACTGTGTTTAAGTACGTTGTTTCATCGAGAAACTCTTTACTTGAGAAGTTTTCAGTTTGTATTAAATAGTCATTCAGAAAATAGTAGATGTAATCTACTCGAGGTAACTTTTCTAGTAGCTCTGAAATACCTTTGAAATCAATGAAATCGGCATTACCTAAGGCTTTAAGTTCTGTAATATATCTTTTACTTTTGCTGTTAAACTCGTCAATTAGGATTACATTTCCACCTTGTTGTACCAATGATTTTGCTACTGAAAGGGATAGATCATTACTTCCATGTATTAATAATGAAACTGGGCTATTTGGATTTATTTTTCTATTTAGTGAACTGCTCATTTTTTAAGTATTGTTGGAAGTGGATATAATGTAGTTTGTATATTTAAGTTGTAACCATTTCTAACAATAACAGGAAATGAAAGATCTTCATATCCTTGTTTAGTAATCTTTATTTGATAATTCTTTGCGTTAAGCTTTGTCGCCTTGATAGGTGCTTTTCCAAGTATTTGATCATCAAGATATATATTACTTCCATCAGGTTCACTTAATAATGTAATTAGCCCATTATTTTCACTGCTTGTAAGTGACTTTGTGTAATACAGTATGTAACCTGCATTAATACCAGATGGTCCAATTTCCATATCAATTATTGATTCAGCGCCTTTTTCCAATGTTATTGAAACATTTAATGGCACATATGAGTCTTTTGATTCAGAGATTCTAGTAAGCACTACGTCATAATCTCCCGAGTTTAGGTCAGTAATTGTTACAGGAGTTTGTCCATAATCCTTTCCGCCAATATTTACAGAGCTTTTTCCATTCTTACTGTTAATAGTTAGTGAGGTGTTGTTATACAGTTTATTAAAGTATGGAATGTTGGAAAGTACCTTATCAAAAGGGATAAAGTATATGACAAGGGATACTGCAATTAGCAATATGAGTATAATTATGGCAGTCTTAACGGTATTCATAGCTATTCCATTATAATCCGGACATACCCTTGTGTCCACACAAAATTAGTATGTATATTTTGATTCCGGGGATTCTTCTTCTTCGATGACTTTTGGTACTTCTTTTTTCTTCTGAGCAGTTCTAATTCTAATAAAAGAAATCAACATCGCTACTATTCCTAATGCTAGTACTAGAGCCACTAACTTGTTTGCTCCTGTCGTGAATATTGCTAAAGCTCCGACAACTAGTGCGATTGATGTTTCAACAAGTAGTATCTGTTTTGAACTTAATCCAAGTTCCAGTAATTGGTGATGTAAGTGTGATTTATCATTAATTCTTAGTAACTCAATTGGATTTTTTGGTTTAAACTTTAGATATCTAGTTGTAACTGTTATTAGAGCGTCAATCAAAGGTAAGGCAAGTATTATTATTGTTGTTGCAAGCTTAGCGCCGTTTACAAGAGCAAGGGTAGCAATTAGAAACCCATACGCTGTTTTACCAATTGATCCTGTAAATATCTTTGCAGGTGGAAAATTATAATAAAGCATACCAAGTATTAATCCTGAGGTTACAATTGATATTGTGGCAATAACGCTTGATTCATTTCTAACTCCTAATACAAACATTAGTGCAAACGCAATAATGCTGTTTGTTTCAATTAATCCATCTGATCCTCCGACCCATTTTAACGCGTTAATACACAAAATTATCCAAGGAATTATTAAAATATCTCCTGGAAGCACAAGGCTAAGCGGAAAGGATCCCAAGTTAAAGGAGTATGTTAATGCATCAAGGTGAAAGTATCCGTTAAATGGGTTATTTATAAATGTAATATCTATTGGAGATAGAACGATAATAAAAGAAGCTAGTAATTGTGCGATGAGTTGGTATGTTGCTGGTAAGTTATACTTATCATCTAGAAATCCTACAATTGCGATAATGCTCAATCCAATAAGTATAGGCAGAATTGTTGGGGTAATCTTTAGAAATATCAATATTATTACAATTAATGGTAGTACAACTGCCAAACCTCCTAAAAAAGGAATAGGCTCTTTATGAATATGTCTGTTTGGGTCATCATACTGGTTTAATGTTGATTTGCTATCTCTAAGATCTTGAGGTAAGTCAAATATTCTATACTTTATAGCTAACTGTCCAATTAAAGGAGTTAGAATGAGTGTTGTGAGTATTGCAATTACAAATAGAGGTAGAAATTGTAGATACTTAAAATATGCATTTGGGATTGTATGTAATACATCAATCTGCAATATGAGTTTGGTAAAAGTATCCGTACTGTTTAACAATAAATCTTCAAACATACTGTGAGATTATTACAATAATATGTAAAGTTAATGATAGAGAAACAAGTAATTCAATAAAAAGAGTGTAGTGAGCTAAGGTATTATTTTTAAAGTATACAGACTTTGCCATTCTAAAACCAATAACAAGAAGTAAGAAGGAAATAAGAGGAAATGCTAGATAATAAAACTTAGGCACAAGTGTATCTATACTATTTCCGCTATAACCGAAAAGTGGAATAAGACTAGGTAATTTCTCTATCTGATTAAGAATATAAATCATCTGATAAAACCCTCCAACAATTTGAAAACTTACAAGTAACCAAATAATAGGGTCATTTATAAAAGAGTTCGCACCAAATAAATTTAACCTTGATACAATTCTTGATTTAAAATTATAAAATACATTCGATAATGGTGATTTCAATCCCAAAGATAGCTGTTTAACCTGTTCTTTTTTAGCTTTACTGTTCTCTTTTTTCATTATCCTACGATTATATCATTTCTATCTCTTTATATATTTTTAAGAAATCTTCAATCTTTAGTTGCTCGCCCCTGAATGTTAACCACTTAGGGTCAATCTTTTCCTGCAATTTCCAACCTTTTAGATTGTTTCTCAATGTCTTTCTAGGAGAAGAAAAGCTTCGTTTAATTAATTCCAAGAATAGTTGTGTATTAATGCCCGATGAATTCTCATTCCTACTAAATTGTATAAATGAGCTATCAACTTTTGGTCTAGGAAGAAATGAGCCAGGACTAATGTTTAGTAATACTTTTGAGTCTGCAAAAAGCTTTGTTGTAATTGATTGAAGTGAAGATGGTTCTAATTGTGAATACTTAACGGCAACTTCCTTTTGAATAATAAAAAAGAAATTTTTAACTGGAGTTTCCTCAAGTAATCGTCTAATTATCACTTTTGAAATGTTGTACGGAAGGGAACCATATATAACCGTATCGTCTTCCAATTTTAGCTTTCTAAGGTCTAAATCTAAAAAGTCCTCATTGATAATCTTTATCGTTGGGAATTTAATCTTTAATTTCTCAGAAATCTCACTATCTTTCTCGATAACGGTAATGTCGGAGCACTTGTTTAAGAGTCTTGTTGTGAAATATCCGTCTCCTGGACCTATTTCAACGATTCTTTCTGGATTATTTTGTGTCGTTATATCAACAATCTTATCAGCAAGAGTTGGATTATTGAAGAAATTTTGCCCTAGCGCTTTCTTAAGTCCTTTCATTAGACTATTGTACTCTAAAGTCCCACACACCGGCTACCTTTTCATACCGATTCTTACATTGTATACAAACGCACTCTTCGTTTCTAAATTTCAGGTCGGTTTTGCACTTTGGACATACTAGGATGTCTTCAAAAGAATTGTAATCTTGGCTCTTGGATTCTTTTTTAAGAGATAGTTTGTAGAAGATACTTGGTGATATATGTGTTCTTCCTAAAATCTTTTGCATTACTTTCTCCAGATTAAAGAGTACAAAGCTTGGAAATACTTTCTTTAAGATTCCTAATCGTAAGTATGAAACTCCTTGTTTGGTAAGTAGCTTGAATCCTTTCTCTTTAAGCATTGCCTTAAGATACTTTGGGTGGAAGTTTAAAAATACGCTTTCAACTCCATTTGAACCTTCAAAATTATTATGTGTAGGTTGTTGGTAGGGTTCCGTTGTAAAGAATTTCTTATCCATTTTAAGCATGTGGGTTATACGTGCTTTGATGTGCATCTTATTTGCAAATTCTTGGATATGAACGGATTTATCCTTTAAAACTCTTACTAATTCATTGAAAAACTGATCTGTATTTTCAATATGATGTAATACTCTTACCATTGTCGATCCGTCAAAAACATTCTCTCTAAAAGGTAGGTAATATGCATTTGCTGCTACCAACTTTGTATTTGGATATGTTTTCCATATTCTTTCCTTGTTATTAATTAGCGTATTTAAAGAATAGTCTACAATGATTGGATTTTCGTATTTGGAGTAATAGTTTGGTAAATGTCTACCATATGAGCCACCTAAATCCATAAACCATTTACCTTTCATATCACTCATTAGCTTTGATAATGCGTGCACTTCACTTACATGCTCGTAATTTCTGTTCTTCCAGTATTTTGAGTAGTCGTAATCAAATTGATCGTAGTTGGAGATTTTCATCCTTTAATATTTCTAATTTTATTGGTTAATTGTATTATCTGGTCCATGTAGATTTTAACCTTTGTAGTATCCTCTTTTTCCTCCGCAACTGCAAGTAATGACCGACATTCTTTTACTTTGTTTTCTAAGTATCTTACTGTTAATCTCTCAACTAATTGCTTGCTATTAGAGTCGTCTTTTACCAGCAACAGTACTTTTTCAAGTTTATTCTTAACCAAGGTGTTTTTGATACCCTCGTAAATCTCTTTTGGGCCTTTCCCTTTGTTCTCTACTAAAATTTCAAATAGCGTCTGATTCGTACTATCAAAGAAGTAATCTTTTGTAATATCTCCCTCAAGTAGAATCTGGTCATTTATTGAGGCGCTTAGAAACCTTTCTTCTAGGTTGAATGTTTCATTCTTTACATTCGACTTCTGTTGTTCTGGCCTTGCAAATCTCTCCTCTAGATTCAGTTCGGGGAGTAGTTGCCTGATTTTGTTGTGGTAGAAGGTTAATTCGGTTTCATCGGAAACGGCGTTAATAAGGGATTTTATGTAGTACTCTATTTTGGTTATACCTGCAAGGGAATTTGGAGTTACCTGTTCAATTTTATTTGCTAATAAATAGCTGAAGGCGTCGTTTCTGTTGGCGATTAGTTCCGTTAGTTTTTCCGGTTCATTTTGTATAAATTCATCGATATCTTTGTATTTTCCTGTATTGAGGGAAAAACAAGTAAATCCAAGGGGAGTTGCTAGCTTAAAACTCCTTTCAAGAGCTGTTTGACCTGCCGTATCGTTGTCAAAGATGAATAGTAGGTTCTTTGTATATCCTTTAAGTAGTTCTAACTGTTGAATAGTTAAGCTTGTGCCAAGAGGTGCGACAGTGTTTGTAAAACCTGCTTTATGCATTGAGATAACATCAGTTGTTCCTTCAAGTATAATGCATAAGTCATCCCTTTTAATGCTTCCTTTAGCTTGGTAGAATCCATAAAGTGTGCTTCTTTTATGGTAGATTTGTGATTCAGGTGAGTTAAGATACTTTGGTCCATACTCGTTGTTTGGTAATTTTCTAGCGGTAAATGCAATTACTTTTCCAGAATTGTTATGGATTGGAAATATAACTCTTTTGTTAAACTTCTCTTTGATTTCTCCGTTTTTGTCTATGAATAGTCCACTTTCAAGTAATATCTTCTTACTAAAGTTTTTATATCTGAGTAGATTGTTAAGAAAGCTTCCATCTCCAGCAGAATATCCTATTCCAAATGTTTTAATCTCATTCTCTGAAATCCCTCTGTTATTAAGATATTCTAAGGCTTGTTGGCCTTTTGGTTCATGTAGGGACTTTTGATAGAAGAGTTGTGCCCACTTATTTAACTGATACGCTACAGGGATTGGTTGGTTCTGTTGTTTCAATACTACTCCTGCGTCTTTTGCTAACATTTCTAGAGCTTGAACGAATTCAACCTTTTCTACTTCTTGAACGAAAGTAATTACATCTCCTGTCTTTCCACATCCAAAACATTTATATATTTGTAGCTGTGGGCTAACATTAAAAGAGGGCGTCTTCTCTTGGTGAAATGGGCACAATCCGGAAAGATTCTTACCTGCTTGTTTTAAGTTTACATATTTCTGTACAACAGAAACAATATCTGTTCTTTCTTTTACTAGATCTATGTTTGTTCTGTCTTTGTCCATTGAATAATTATAATATTATCTTGGGCAGACAATCTCATTATTATTTATACTACATTTAATAGAGGCAACACCACTTTCAGTATCGTTAGTTAATGACTTTTTCTCATTATTTACATATATCTCTGTCATATCAGGTCTTCCAGTCACTAATTCAAAATCTGATGTTACTTTAAATTTCCCTGAATAGTTTGGGCTTAAGATTTGAGCTATCTTCTGTTTCTGGTCAACTATTAGTCTGACCCAACTTGCTTCACTTTTTACTTTCACTGTTATATTAAAAGACTTTAATGCTGGTATTTCAGGTTCTTCTGTTTTTTCAGTAGGCTTGTTGTACTGAACTTTAATTACATTCTGAGTTATTTTATTAACGTTTCTTCTGTTTTCGGATATGATAGTTAATACATTCTCTCCTAATGTTAATTTGTAATCAGTTGAGAAACTTCCGTTATTATTTTCAATCTCATTGCCGTTAAGCATAATTTTATTCTTCTCGTTGGTTAGACCTTCTACTTTTATGCTATCTTGCTCAGTTACTAACCCATTTACAGGCGTAAAGACTTCTAACTTTGGCTGAAGTTGGTAGAGGTATAGTTGTGTGTAGATAAAGGCACCAAAGAGTATGAATAGTAGTGTGGTAATGCCAATTAATACATTCTTAACTGAATTTGAACTGTCTAGGTTACTAAACCATCTTTTCTTTTTCTTACTATCTTTTTCATCTAGTCCCTTACTTGTTCTTCTGAACAGTGCAAGTATTTTGTCTTGATCAAGATTTAGATATTGCGCGTAAATTTTTATAAAACCTCTTGCAAAGACTGGTGAATCGAATTGATCAAATTGGTTTGCTTCTATCTGTTTAATATACTTTTCAAGTATGCGTGTTTCCTGGGCTACTTCAAAAATAGTCTTACCAATTTCATTTCTTTTGTCTTTTAGAATTTCACCTGGAGTTAACATAATCAATGATAATAAAATATTTGGGCAGAATATACTAATCCAATTACTTTCCTGTAACTTGACCTGCAGAAGTGACTAAAACTTTTCTTGCGCTACTTCCGTCTTGAGGGCCAATTGCACCAGCTTCTTCTAGTTCGTCTATCAATCTTGCCGCCCTATTATATCCTATTCTAAACTTTCTTTGTAAATATGAGGCTGAGGCTTTCTGTGCGTTAATTACAGCATTAAGTGCATCGTTGAACATTGGATCTTCTGATGCACCTGAAGAGCTTCCATCAAATACTTTGCCGTCATCTCCTCTTGGTGCAACAACTTCGTCTGAATAATCAACTTCAAAGGTTTGGTCTTTGATGAACTTAATAACCTTATCTAAATCTTTAGTATCAGTATATGCGCCTTGTATTCTAACTGGTCGAATATCTTTAGGTGATTTAAATAGCATATCTCCATTTCCAATTAAGTTCTCAGCTCCAACTTGATCGATTATTACTCGAGAGTCTGTGCCTGACGCTACACTGAATGCTACCCTTGAAGGTACGTTTGCCTTGATTAATCCTGTTACGACGTTTACAGATGGCCTCTGGGTTGCCAGAATGAGGTGGATACCTACGGCTCTACTCATTTGAGCTAATCTTACGATTTTTGTCTCAACATCAACTCCAGTTGTAAGCATTAAGTCAGCCATTTCATCAATTACAATTACTATATATGGCATTGCTGTATATCCCATCTTCTGGTTGTATTCTGTAATCTTTCTAACTCCAGCTTGCTTTAGCATTCGGTATCTAGTTGTCATTTCTTCAATTGCCCATTGAAGAGCATTCATAACTAGTTCCATGTCAGTAATAACAGGGGTGAGAAGATGTGGAATTCCGTTATATGGAGCCATTTCAACCATCTTTGGGTCTACAAGTATAAATCGTAATTCGTCTGGGGATTTAGTCATGAGAAGTCCTAGCAAGATTGTGTTAATACCTACGGACTTACCAGTACCTGTTGCACCAGCTACTAATAGGTGGGGCATTTGAGTTAAATCCTTTATCATTAATCTTCCTGCAATATCTTTACCTAAGATTAGAGGTAGGTCATATTTTTCCTTGTCTGCTGAAACTTTTGCGGCTAGCTCTTTTGCATATACAAAGTTTGGTGTTGGATTTGGTACTTCGATACCAACAAGTGAAGTTCCTGGAATTGGTGCTTCAATTCTTACGCTTGAAGCAGGCGCAGCTAATGCCAAAGCTAAGTCATCTGCTAAATTCTGAATCTTTGATACTTTGATTCCAACTGCCATACTTAATGCGTATTGAACAACCGTAGGGCCAATTAATACCTCTACAACTTTAGCTTGAACTCCAAAACTAGCCAATGTACTTTGAATTACTAGCGCATTCTTTTTGTATACTTCTTTGTTTTGAGCTTTAACTACTGGCTCTTGAAGCAGTTCTGCTGTTGGAAGTTGCCAATTTAGATACTTAGGTGAGTTATCGATTTCATTTCCGTCGTCATGATCTTGGTCTTTTGATTCAATTTCGATGTTCTTAAAATCAATCTCCTCTTCCATTTTAATTGGCTCAACATCATTATCTAGTTTGTCTGCGTCTTCAGCTTTATCTTTCCCTCCAAATATCTTTCCTAAGAATGATTGCTGTTCTTCTTTTTCCGTTTGTGTTGAAAGTTCAGGATCTTTTACATTGAAATTATCGTTTTTAAATTCAATAACATCACTCTTTTGGTTATTTTCAAATAATGATTCAAGAAAATCTCTAATTTGTACAAGCTTAATATTTGTAAGCATTGATATTGAGATAACAAGAAGAAGAAGGAGTACAAGAAATTCTAAAAATGTACCAAGTGTTGATAATAGGGCAATATGAAGCTTATATCCCAATAATCCGCCACTTGTTGAGTAGTCTAGGCCTTGTAATACTTCAATTGGAGCCCAAAACATTAGAAATACACTGAATGTAAACGCAAAAAGAATTAAACCGATTTGTAGTCTAATTGAGGTCATTAACTCACTTTTCGTAAAGAATCTAAAAGAGAAGTAAATAATGGATAACCCCCAAAACATTGATCCAAATCCTAGAAAATCAGTTACATATCTTGAAACAATAGAGTCAAAAAAAGGTGCGATTGTTAATCCGATACCTAGAATCGTTATTAATGCACCAAATATAATCTTGGTTTCATCGCTGTGAATTGTTACATTCTCCTTCTTTTTTGAAGATTTCTTTCTCATATGTTTTTGTTGCCACACCTATATTAGTATTTTGTGAGGTCTTTGACAACAGTGCGTAAGTCATATAATATTGGAAATCAAGTCATTCTTTGACATATCTATATATATATGTTAGTATCGCGCCGTTGCTTTCGTTTAAATGGCTTACAGAAAGCGCATTTTGCAAGGTTCAGACGCAAAAAGCTTTCAGCTGTAATAGTCACTAAAAATGCATTTTTAGTATAATTTAAGGCCTTTTTAAAACTCAATGATAAAAGAACCAAGTAGAAATAGAGCCGGGAGAATCAACCTAGGTGTAGGCTCTAGCCGTAAGGTAGAATTTCCAAACCTCATCCAAGCTCAATTAGATTCCTTTAGCTGGTTTTTAGAGAATGGTTTTAACCATGTTTTCTCTGAAATTACCCCTGTTAAAGATACAATGGAGAAGATGTGGACCCTCAATTTTAAGGATTTTAAGATTGGTGATCCATATAGAAGTGTAGAAGATTCCCAGAGTAAGGGACTTTCATATGAAGCTCCTGTATACGCAACAGTTCAATTGCTTAATAATAGAACTGGAGAACTCAAAGAACAGCAGATTTTTGTAACAGACCTTCCACTTATGACAAGTGATGGTTTCTTTGTTGTAAACGGTGTTAGAAGAGTAGTTACCCACCAGATTGTTAGAGCTGAGGGTGTTTTAATTGAAGAACAGGAGAGATTCCCTGGTAGAATATTGTTTAAAGCAAGATTAATGCCAAGTAAGGGACCATGGTATGAATTTGAAGTAAGTAAGAATAATGTTATTTCAATACGATTAGTACCAAAGAGACCAAGAGTGTTAATAACAGAGCTTTTCAGAGTATTTGGTTATGAAACAGACGAAGAAATTAAAAAATTATTTGCTGATGTTGATACAAGTGAAGAGTATAAATATATTGAATCTACTCTTGCAAGAGATTTCACTAAGAATAAAGAAGAAGCTATTATCAGCGTCTACAACAAATTAAGACCTGATGAGTCAGTAACTCTTGATAGCGCAGAAAAATACATTAAAGGTCACTTCTTTAACGCTAGAAAGTTTGATTTAGGTAAAGTTGGAAGATATCAAATAAATAGAAAACTAGGACTTAACGTCCCTATTGATGGTGAAGTATGCAAGTTTACACTTGACGATATGATTGCTTTGATTAAGAGATTAATTGAAGTAAACAACGGTACAGTTGCTCCTGATGATATTGACCACTTATCAAATAGAAGAATTAGAAGCGTTGGTGAAGTTTTGGTAAGACAGTTAGCTGTTGGTGCTAGAAGATTGGAAAAGAATATTAAAGATAAGATGAGCATGTATGGACAAGACGCTAAACTAACTCCATCTATGTTAATTAGTACCAAACCAGTATCTGCAGCTATGCAGTCATTCTTTGGTAGTAACCAGCTTTCAGCATTCTTAGAGCAATCAAATGTTTTGTCAGAATTAGAAAATAAGAGAAAAGTAACTGCAGCAGGACCCGGTGGTCTTGTAAAGGAAAGGGCTACATTCTCAGTTAGAGAAGTGCATAACTCCCACTATTCAAGATTTGACCCTGTAACATCTCCAGAATCACAATCAATTGGTGTTGTTACTCAATTAGCTGTACTTGCTAAAGTCAATGAATATGGATTCTTAGAAGCACCATATAAGAGAGTTCTAAATGTTGTTGCAAACGATGGTAAATCGATTGTAAATAGAATGCCTCTTGAAGATATTAAGATGGGCAAAGAAACAATTGTAAAAGCTCGAACAGTTGTAACTGAAAAAGAGGCTTTAGCATTAAAGAAAGTTGATCAACTAAAAGAGATTCCTGTTGTTGCATTCATTACTGAAGATGTTGAATATCTAGATGCTAAAACAGAAGAAGAGAAAGTTGTATCTGTAGCTACACTTAAAACGGATGAGTTTGGAAATATCTTAGAATCAATGGTTCCAACAAGATTCAATGGAGATTTTGCCCTTGAAGACGTACAGAACATTACACATGTTGATGTTATAGCTTCACAGCAAGCAGGACTTGGAATGGCTTTGATTCCATTCGTAGCACACGATGACTCAATGAGAGCGTTAGCTGGATCGAACATGCAGAGGCAGGGTGTGCCTTTGGTAAAACAACAAGCTCCTCTTGTAGGAACTGGATATGAAGAAGTAGTTGCAAGACAATCAAGCTGGGCAATATTTGCAGAAGATGATGGCGTTGTTGAGTCTGCTGATTCTAGACTTGTAACTGTTAAATATAAGAAATTAGGAGTAAGAGATTATGCTATTAAGAAATTTAATAGATCAAACAACAATACTTCATTCTCTCAATATGTAAGAGTTGTTCCAGGACAAAAAGTAGAAAAAGGAGACATTATTGTTGACGGTCCAACTATGATGAATGGTGAGTTGGCTTTAGGTACAAACCTAACTGCAGCATTAATGTTGTTTGAAGGTTATAACTATGAAGACTCAGTAGTAATATCTGAAAGAGTTGTAAAAGACGACCTATTAACATCTGTTCATATTAGAGAACACTCAGTTGAAATAAGAGATACAGAATTAGGCCCTGAAATGATTACTGCCGATATTCCTCATGTTGGAGATAGAATTCTTCAAAAATTAGGAATGGATGGAATTGTAAGAACTGGTGTAAAGGTTGGATCTGGAGACATTCTTGTTGGTGTTGTAGCTCCAAGAGGAGAACAAGAATTAACAGCTGAAGAGAGACTTCTAAGAGCAATCTTTGGTGAGGCATCAAGCGATGTTAGAGATAACTCATTGAGACTTCCACACGGTGAAGAAGGAATTGTTATTAAAACTCAGGTGTTAGATGCAGCACAGGATGATAAACTATCTCCTGGAGTATTGAAACAAGTTAAAGTTTGGGTAGCAAAAACAAAGAAAATTGGTTATGGAGATAAAATTTCTGGAAGACACGGTGATAAGAACACAGTTGCTGCAATCAAGCCTGTTGAAGATATGCCATTTACTGCAGATGGAAAACCTGTAGATATTATCTTAACCCCTACATTCCTAAAGAGAATGAACATGGGACAAGCGGTTGAAGTACATATGGGTAAATATGCTCTAATGCTTGGTGAGAAGTTTGCCTTCCCACTATTTGAAGACTTAAACCTTGATTGGGTTAAAGAGCAAATGAAGAAGAACGGTTTCTCAATGGAGGAAAAGGTTGAGTTATACGATGGAAGAACTGGAGAGAAATTCCCAAGAAAAGTGGCTGTAGGAACAAAGTATATCTTGAAATTACACCACATAGCAGATGAAAAGGTACACGCAAGATCAACTGGACCATACACTGTAGTTACACAGCAACCATTAGGAGGAAAAGCTCAAATGGGTGGACAAAGATTCGGAGAAATGGAAGTCTGGGCGCTTGAAGCACACGGAACACCAGCAACCTTAAAGGAAATGCTAACAATCAAATCTGACGACGTAAAAGGACGATCAGCTGCATATAAAGCAATCATCCACGGAGAAAAGATTCAAAATGTAAATATACCTGAATCATTCAAAGTTCTTGTAAGAGAATTGAATGCATTAGGATTAAAATTAGATTTAATTTCAACAAAACCTCAGGTAGTAGAAGAGGTAGCACAGGAGGAAACAAGCAATGATGAACAGAACTAAAAAGGAAAACTTTAAGGACTTTGATGCCCTAAAGCTTACACTTGCTTCACCAGAAGATGTACTCTCATGGTCATATGGAGAAGTAACAAAATCTGAAACAATCAACTATAGAACATTCAGAGCAGAACCAGAGGGACTTTTCTGTGAAAAGATCTTTGGTCCAAGTAAGAACTATGAGTGTTACTGCGGTAAGTATAAGAAAGTAAGATATAAGGGAATTGTATGTGATAAGTGTGGTGTCGAAGTAACAACCAAAGATGTAAGAAGAGAAAGAATGGGACATATAAAACTTTCTGTTCCAGTTGTACATGTTTGGTTTGCATACAGTATTCCTAACAAGCTTTCAATTGTCCTTGATATGCCTCACAAAAAGCTTCTATCTGTTATCTATTACACAAGGTATATGGTTGTTGATGTAGATGCTCAGAAGAGAGAAGAAATGACAAAGAAGGTTGATACTCTAAGACAAGAGGAAATGACAAGAATTAAATCTGACCTTGAAGTAGCACTCTCAAGTGATCAAGCAGCATATGACGAAGAGGTAAAAGAACTAAAGAAATCAGAAAAAGATAAGAAAGCTTTAGAGTTTAAACTTAACAAGATTGAATATAAGTTTAAGCAAACTCAAGCAAAAACTAGAAAAGAATATGCTGAAATCGAAGAGACAATGGATGCCTTTTATACAAAAATGGCAAAGCTTGTTGAGAAGATTGATGTCGGAACAGTTCTTACAGAGGAAGAATATATTGATTTAGAAGATAGAGAGTTACTATTCTTTACCGCACAAATGGGTGCAGATGCAATTAAATCTCTATTAAGAAGATTAGATCTTAAAGGTGAAGTTGTAAGACTTACAAAACAAGCAAAGCAAGAAAAAGGTGAGGCTAAATCAACAACAGTTAGAAGACTTCAATACCTTGAAGGATTCCTACAAAATGATTCAAACCCAGAGTGGATGGTTATGGATATGCTTCCAGTTATTCCACCTGAACTAAGACCTATTATCCCTCTATCCGGAGGTAAGTTCGCTACTTCAGATTTAAACGATCTATATCGAAGAATTATAAACAGAAACAATAGATTACGAAGATTAATTGAAATTGGTGCTCCTGATGTAATCTTAAGAAACGAAAAGAGAATGTTACAGGAAGCTGTTGACGCTTTAATTGACAACTCACATAGACCAAGTAAGGCTATGATGAACAACAAGAAATTACCTTATCAGTCATTAACAGACGAATTAAGAGGTAAAAAGGGAATCTTTAGAAGAAACCTACTTGGAAAGAGAGTCGACTACTCAGGTAGAGCAGTAATCATTGGTGATGCAACATTGAACCTAAATCAGTGCGGTTTACCAAAATCTATTGCACTTGAAGTATACAAACCATTCGTTATTAACAAATTACTTGAGTTTGAGTTTGCTCCAAACATCAGAATTGCTAAAGATATGATTGAAGCAAGTGAAGACATAGTTTGGGATATTCTGGAAGATGTAATTAAAGGCAGACCTGTATTACTAAACAGAGCTCCAACTCTTCACAAGTACTCTATTCAAGCATTCTATCCAAGACTTGTAGAAGGAGAAGCAATTAGAATTCATCCATTGGTATGTAAAGCATTCAACGCTGACTTTGATGGTGATCAGATGTCAGTACACGTTCTTCTAACTGATGATGCTATTGCAGAAGCAAAGGAAAGAATGATCTCAGAACAAAACATTGTATCTATTGCTAGTGGTAAGCTTCTTGCAAACCCTTCAAAAGATATGTTAATGGGTTTCTATCTATTAACTGAGTTAACACCTGTTGAAAAACCAAGAATGTTTGCAAGTTTTGAAGATGCAGTTAAAGCATTCCACAGAGGAAATATTCATATAAACGAAGAAATAATTGTTAAAGGTAAAGGACAAGTATTACGAACTTCTGCAGGAAGAGTAATATTCAATCAAGTTTTACCTGAGGATTATGCATATGTGAATGAAAGAATTGGTGGAAGTGAAATAAAGAAGATAATTGAAGAAGTAAAAGATAAATATCCATTGCCAGTAACAGTTAAACTATCCGATGACTTAAAAACATTAGGATTTAAATATGCAACAGATTTAGCTTTCAGCTTCTCAATGGAAGATTGTATTGTTGATATTGATCTTGAAACAAAACTAAAAGGTATTGAAGAGAAAGAAAAACAATTACAAGAAAACTATCTACAAGGATTAATGACAGAGGAAGAGAAAATTAACCTTTCTGTTAACATGTGGAACGACTTTGCTGACTCAATGGGTGAAGACGCATGGAAAGCTGTTGATAAAGAAAATTCAGTTTATCAAATGGTAACTTCTCAAACTAACGGAGAAAAGATTCAGGCAAGACAGATTCTTACCTTAAAGGGAATGGTTAGAGATTCATCAGGTAACTGGGTACCACTTCCAATTAAAGGAAACTTTAGAGATGGATTAAATGCTTTCGAGTATTTTGTAGCATCTAACTCAGGAAGAAAAGGTATTGCTGACCGATCACTAAGAACTT
>JACCDN010465414.1_pt1 | contig 25686 bp, 30 predicted proteins | sample 7441691 | NCBI WGS metagenome assembly JACCDN01 (sample SAMN15323439, study PRJNA562643) | freshwater metagenome | isolation source: river surface water | place: USA:Blue River Watershed | collected 2017-08-16 | reverse complement strand
GTGATGCACCCATCAACATGAACGAACAACCAAAGATCCACAACGCAGACGGTGGAATTTTACCGCGTACATGGGTACTGGCTGTTGCGTACGCATCGTCTTTAGGTAACCCAGCAACGATGAATACACCTGACACGGCCAAAGCAATTGCGCCAACAATGAATCCCGCGCGCCACGAAATGAGTGCTGTGGCAAGACCCATGATGGCAACACCAATAAACAAGGACAATGCCCACGAGGTTTCAATGATTCCAACAATGCGTCCACGTCGTTCGTATTCCACGTGATCGTTCACCCACACAATGAGGGAGGTATCGAACAACACCTTTGATGCACTGAGCACAAACATTGCAAGGGTGAACATTGCAACAGATGTTGAGAATGCAGCAAGAAGAACCGAAGCGGTGATTAAGACGATTCCCGCAGTCATGGCAACAAGACGATTGGCGCGGTCAACGTAGCGGCCAACAATTGGAGACAGAAGTCCTGCAAATTCACCAATGGTGAAGGCAATACCGAGTTCTGCGACAGAAACGTCGAGACCACGAGCAATGACCGCAATGAATGGAGGTGCGAATCGATAACACGCATTGGAGATGAGGCGACCCCATACCAATCGGTTGACATTGCTTCGAACTACTGGCGCGTAGGACGCGTCTACCCACCGTGCAAACACGGTTACAACTCTTCGCCTAATTCACCGTGTTCGAATAAGTCAACAACGTCACCAATTTCAATGGGCGTTGAATGTCCGGGACGCACGATGAAGTGGCAACCACCAAGATTCGAAATTCGAGTGTCGGAGACTCGGTGTGCGCGTCGCATGACGCGAATAATTCCTGCGTGTGCAATGCACAGAACTTCGCTGCCTGCGAACTGATCTGCAATGTCGAATAAGGCCGCCGATACCCGTTCCACGATGGATTCATCAGACTCAAATCCAGGTGGACGTTGATGCGCATCGAGATATCCCGGCCAATCGCGTTCAATCTGGTGATGAGTGAGGCCCTGCCATTCACCAACGTCGGTTTCGCGAAGTCGAGCATCTGGTGGGAGCAGTCCAACGCCAAGGCCGTTCGCAATGATGGTGGCGGTGAGGTGAGCCCGGCGCAGATCGCTTGAGACAATGGCGTCGAACATGCCAAGTTTTTCGGCGGCGCGACGAGCTTGCTCGTACCCAAGGTCGGTGAGCTCGATGTCTGCTTGACCCTGCCAGCGTCCCAACGCATTCCATTCGCTTTGTCCATGACGAAGCATGAGAATTCGAGTCGGGGTGGTCACCGTTTCATTGTAGTTGTCAAGCGTTGAGTGCGAACCGAATGCTGGTGACGCTCGCAGATACCATGCACGGCGTGGCAAAACTTCGTCTTTTCGCACAGGCCCGCGAGGCCGCAGGGACAAACGCCGCCGAATTCGCGGGTGCCACAGTGTCTGAAGTTCTCACGAACGCAACTCAGCAATTCGGTCAAGGATTCGCCGACGTCGTTCTCACCAGCAAAGTGTGGGTCAATGGTGAAGAAGTACCTATGTCCCATCTCGTGGGCGATAATGATGAGGTAGCGGTTCTTCCGCCCGTCTCTGGAGGCATGTAATGGCAGATGATCAATCACGAACAGTGGCTGACATTCGTGCTGAACGAAATGCATTGCAAGGCGAAGAAGACGCCATCTCGTTTGTTCGTCGTCTTGCGCAAGGTCGATTGGACTTGGTGCGTGACGAACAACGTCGACGTGTGAGTGGCGCAGAACCCGGAACATCTTCGTTGACCGATCGCTTGGCAGATGTCTTTGGTCAACAACACGGTGGAGGAAGTGCGCGTCCACCACGCGAGACAAATGTTGCAGCCGATCATCCATTGGTATTGGAACTAGACGAACTGTCGGCACATTTTCAGTTTGAGCAACTTGAGAACTTGGACGACAAAGCACTTGATGAATTAGGTGACGCACTTGCACTGTTTGAAAAGACATGTTCGCAAAAGCGCCACGACTTGTTTGAAAAGATCGACGCCTTAACTGCGGAACTTGTTCAGCGAGTTCGTGAAGGTGGCGCCGGATCTGTAGTGAAAGACAAATGACAGATGCCTCTTCGTCCTGGTGAAGCACTGCACGATGTTGGCGAGTTCATTCGTTTGCAACGTGAGAGCGCACAGAAAAGCATTCGTGATCTTGCGCGATCAGCTGGTGTATCGAATCCGTACTTGTCTCAAATTGAACGTGGCATCCGTCGGCCATCTGCAGATATCTTGCAACAGATTGCACGTGCCTTAGAGATCTCCGCAGAGACTCTGTACGTTCGCGCTGGAATTCTCGATGGCGCTCCGCCAGAAATCAGCACAGTCCCAGAAGCAATTGCGTCAGACCACAAACTCACACCTGAACAGAAACAGAGTTTGCTGTCGGTGTATCGCTCATTCATGTCCAGTAACGAGGGCGGGGGTTCGGCTGAAGGGAATGCCGACACCTCTAGATAGGTTGAACTACGCATGCGTCGTGTAGCCATCCTTTCGCTCCACACCTCGCCTTTGGCTCAACCCGGAGTCGGCGACGGTGGCGGCATGAATGTCTATGTACGAGAACTTGTCTCAGGTCTTGCGCACGCCGGCATTGACTGCACCACCTACACGCGTGCATGGCGAGATGACTTGCCGTCTGAGATCTTGGTAGAGCCGAATCACAAAGTGGTTCACATCCCTGCCGGAGCGGTTGACATGCCGAAAGACAATCTCATCGATGTGGTTCCGCAGTTCACCGACGGTGTGCTGCAACACATCAGAGCCAACGGCGGCACCGACGTTATTCATGCCAACTATTGGTTAAGCGGTCTCGCTGGTCATTCGTTGAAGCATGAATTGAATGTTCCGCTTGTTAGTACGTTCCACACATTTGCGCGCGTGAAAGCACTTGGTGGAGACCCAGAATCAGAACTTCGTGAACAAGCAGAAACTGAAGTCATCGGTTGTTCGGATGCCATTTGTGTTAGCTGCACAGAAGAAGAGCGACAATTCATCGAGCTGTACGGCAACCCTCCAGGGCAAATTGAAATTGTTGCACCTGGTGTCGAGCATGCGTTCTTTGCACCTGGCGACAAGCGCGGAGCTCGCAAAGCACTAGATCTCGGTGACGGCCCTGTCTTGTTGTTCGTTGGCCGAATTCAACCATTAAAAGGTGCAGACGTTGCTGTTCGCGCACTTGCTGCGTTGGGCAGAAAGAATGCAACGCTTTTAATTGTTGGCGGTGCAAGCGGCACAGAAGGTGAGCAAGAAATTGCCCACGTCCATTCACTTATTCAAGAGTTTGGGTTGGAATCTCAAGTTCGGTTTGTGCAACCACAAGCGCACCACATTTTGTCTACTTATTACCGCGCTGCAGATGTGGTGTTGGTACCAAGTCGAAGCGAGAGTTTCGGATTAGTGGCTCTCGAGGCTGCAGCATGCGGAACGCCAGTGGTTGCCAATGCTGTTGGTGGACTCTTAACAATCGTTGAACACGGCCGCACTGGTTTCCTGGTTGCAGATCGCCAACCAGAAGTATTCGCGCGACACATTGCTGAAATTTTGGACAACCCCGCGTTGTCCGAACGCCTGTCTGTTCAAGCAGCAGAACGTGCTCGTGGTTACACATGGAGCTTCGCTGCCGCACGTCTTCGTCGTGCATACGCCGACCTCACGTCACGCGACCGAGTGGTGTGCAAGTAACACCATGAGTGAATTATTTGGTTCACACGAACTAGACACTCTGGAAGGACACATCACGCATTGGTTGTTGTCCATGAAGGAACGCAATGAATCAATTGCTGCGGTCGATCGCGGAGAAATTGGTGAGCGACGTTGGTACGTACGTATGCGAGGTGAAGAGAAAGAGTTCACCACTGTGTGGCTCACTCTTGGTCAGCGCACCCTTCGTTATGAAACGTATGTCATGCCAGCACCCGAAGAGAATGCTGAACAGTTGTACGAGCATCTCCTGCGCCGCAACGAATCAATTGTTGGTGCGCACTTTTCCATCGGAATTGAAGACGCCATTTTCTTACGAGGCGAGTTGCCATTGCGCATGGTGGAAGAGGAAGAACTAGATCGCGTCATCGGCACGTTGTATGCAACTGTCGAGCGCGTTTTCCCCGTCATTATTCGCGTCGGTTTCGCCAGCCACTTCGCCGAATAGAACCTTCCGCCCAGGCCTGAACCCTGCGCACATGGTCAGCGCCGAGCGGACTGGTCGGGGAAGCCAGTTCCGTCTCGGCACCCCCACGATTAGTCTCATGTCATGTCTCGTGCGCGTTTAGTCATCATTGGTGGAGGGAATATGGGCACCGCTCTGCTGGGCGGGCTTATTCACGGTGGCTGGGATGCATCAACAATCACAGTCGTTGAGATTGATGCCGCCAAGCGCGCAGCCCTGGTGTCAGACTTCGGCGTCCAGACAAGCGATCACATTGTGGAAGCCGACGGCGCGCTCATCGCTGTGAAGCCAGCCGACGCAGTCACTGTGTGCGCGGCGGCGGTCGCAGCGGGGACTCCACGAATTTTGTCCATTGCTGCGGGCGTCTCAGTGGCAGCTCTTGAAAAGGCCGCAGGCCCATCTGCCGTTGTTGTTCGAGCAATGCCAAATACTCCGGCGCTGGTTCGTGAAGGGGTCACTGCCATCTGTGGAAGCGCAGCATGTAGCGACGCAGATTTTGCGTGGGCCGAGTCTGTGTTGTCGGCAGTGGGAGTGGTGGTGCGAGTTCCTGAGTCTCAAATGGACGCCGTGACCGCAGTAGCGGGGTCTGGCCCTGGCTACATCTTCTTGTTGGCTGAAGCACTGCTAGATGCCGCCACCGCCAACGGTCTGCCTGCCGACGTCGCGGACACTCTTGTTCGACAATTGTTTCGTGGTGCCGGAGTCTTGTTGGCTGATTCGCAAGAGAGCCCTGCAACATTGCGCGAACGAGTCACATCCCCTAACGGAACTACGGCCGCTGGTCTTGCACAATTCGAAGCTGCGGGACTTCGTGAAACTGTGAACAAAGTCGTCGCCGCTGCAGCTGCCCGCAGTGCGGAAATCGGTGCGTCTATTTCCTGAAATCATCTCCGACGATTTGTGATTTTTTGTCGGGCTCGGTGTAGTGTTTGTGACACAGGTCACCGGAGACGGGCAACTGCTTCCGGGAGTCGCGCTCAGAAATGAGCAGCGCCGAAAGGGCTGGTGCCGTCGGGGGGTTGGCACCGGCCCTTTTCGTTTTCTTCGGTTCAGTGAATGCTGGCAACGATGCACCAATATCGTGACTGCATGCATTCGCACATTTCATTGCTCACTGATTACGGACTGAACGATGAATTTGTTGGCGTTGTGAAAAGTGTGATTGCAGACATGGCGCCGCATGTTCGCGTTACAGATTTGACTCACGGAATTCCAGCGTTCGATGTTCGTGCCGGATCACTCGCACTTGCGCGAGCAGTGCAATATGTGCCTGCTGGAATTGTGATTGCAGTTGTTGATCCAGGTGTTGGGTCATCTCGTCGCGCAATTGCAGTGGAAGTAGCTGGCGGTCGTGGCATTTTCCTTGGGCCAGACAATGGTTTGCTGGCATCGGGAATTGCAATGGCAGGCGGCGCAGATCGCGCATTTGAACTATCAAATACGGACCTTCATTTAGACGCACCAGGGTCAACGTTTGCTGGCCGTGATGTGTTTGCGCCAGTTGCCGCGTTTCTTGCAAACGGTGGCGCCATTGAAGAAGTGGGCCGCGAGATTGACACTGCAAGCGTGATGCCCGGACTTGTTCCTGTTGCATCAGATGAAACGCATCCCACCTACGGCAATGGTCTGCGCACTGAGGTCACATGGGTCGACGCATTCGGCAACTGCCAACTCAATGTTGGCCCAGACGACGTGCAGCAGTACGGGCCAGTTCTGCGTTTGATCATTGGTGAAGATGTCCGTAGCGCACGAATTGTTAGCCACTATGCCGATATTGACGGTGGAGCCGTTGGTGCTGTTGTTGATTCGTATGGAATGTTGGCGCTTTCTGTAGATCGGGGTTCGGCCGCTGAATCCCTGCGCCTGTCGGCTGGAGACGCGGTCTTGGTGTTTGCTGGCGAAAGTGGCTCAACGTCATTCGTGACGCTGAGGTAATCGCTGTAGGGTCATACTCGTGCGCCCCGCCACCACCCTCACCATTGCCCTTCTCATCGGCGTCATCATGGCCGCTGGAATCGTCAACTTATTGATGCTGTAGTACTTCGCATTATGAATCTTGCCCACATCATCGACAATCACCCAGATGATGCGCTTGCACTCATCAGTCGAGGTCGGCCAACTACATATGGTCAATTGCGCAACCAAGTTGCGTCTATGCGCGGAGAACTAATTCGTCTCGGTGTTTCAAAAGGTGATGTTGTTGCGTTGTTGTGCGGCAATAGTCGTTATTTCGTGGTGTCGTACTTGGCAACAATTGGAATTGGTGCTGTTGTTGCGCCGTTAAACCCAACAAGTCCTGCACCAGAAATTGAAAGCGAGATGTTGGCTGTGAAGCCAACAGCAGTTGTTATTGAACCCGCAGCTTTCGCTGCATGGAAACAGATTCCTTCCATCACAACGTCTGCAGTTCGTGTAGTCATCTCCACTGAAGGCCACGAGATTGATGGTGCACACACCATTGACGAGTTTTTGTCCGCAGAGCCTGCACCAATTGTTGAAGTAGAACCTGCACACCACGCTGCATACATGTTCACAAGTGGAACCGCTGGTTCGCCAAAAGCGGCAATTCTTACTCACGACAATTTGCTCACAAACATTCGTCAAGCAAACGTTGCAGAACACATCGGACCAAGCGACGTCACGTACGGCGTCTTGCCGCTGTTCCATATCTTTGGTTTGAACGTTGTGCTTGGAACATCGTTCGCTGGTGGTGCCGCAGTGGTACTGGTACAGCGATTTGATCCGGTTGCAACAATGGAAACCATTGCAGAACGTAACGTCACAGTTGTGCCGGGTGCGCCAAGTATGTGGATGGCATTGGCGCAGATGGATCATCCGAATGCAGATGGTTTCAAGAATGTTCGTTTGGCTTTATCTGGAGCCGCAAAGTTGCCAGAGCAAATTGCACATTCCATTTCTGCACGATTTGGTCTTCAAATTCACGAGGGTTACGGACTTACCGAAGCAGCTCCAGTAGTCACCACATCAATTGGAATGGAATGGACCCCTGGTTCTATTGGTCGACCTGTTCCTGGAATTGAACTTCGCCTTGTTGATGAACATGGCGGAGATGCACTAGTTGGCGACAGTGGAGAAATTTGGATTCGCGGTGCGAATATTTTTGCGGGATATTTGAATGACCCAGAAGCAACGTCACGTGTTCTCACATCAGATGGTTGGCTACGAACTGGCGACATTGCTGTTGTTGACGATGCAGGCCATCTCTTCATGGTCGACCGTGCGAAAGATCTCATCATCGTCTCAGGATTCAACGTGTTCCCAGCAGAAGTAGAAGGTGTGCTTATGTCGCACCCAGACATTGCTGAAGCAACTGTTGTTGGCACACCGCACCCACATACTGGCGAAGCAGTTCGCGCTTATGTGGTGTCACGTAATGGTGTTCACTTAGATGAAGACGCCATCATTGATTTCTGTCGCACCAAACTCGCTAGATACAAGTGCCCATCGAAGGTGCTACTTGTTGATTCTCTTCCGCGCAATATCAGCGGGAAGGTGCAGCGTTACGCACTGCGATAGAACTGTGCGTTGCGTTACTGGCCACCAAGAATCCGGCGAATAGCACAACAATTCCCGCCAGCAATGTGATGGCGAATGACGTGTCTGCTCCGAGTCGACCAGAAAATGTTCCGCTTGCAGACAAAATTGCAGCACCAGCCGCAATGAGAATGTTTCCAAAAGCCAGGCGACGAGTAGATCTCACTTGACGGGTGGCGGCACTTGTCAATGCAGGTGTATTTCCGCGCAACACTCGCCATGCGGACCAAATTGCTCCACCAAAAATGATGAGCGCAGGAATAGACGAACCGACTGCAGCCAAGATTCGCGGCAGTGGTTCGAAGTGTTCGCTACCTGTGGGAAGAGTGGAGGGATCAATGGCGCCGCGAATTGGCGCTGTGAGAACCACACCCATTGCAAAACCAGAGAAAACGAGAAGCACGCGCATGGTGGCGTTGCCCGCGCGTTGACCAGCCAATAAATAGATGGTGCCAAGCCCAAGCCAGGGCACATTCACGATGGCGCCGAACGTAAAGAACACTCTGAAGACGCCGTTGCTCCAGCCGCTTCCTTCAGCCCACCACAATGCGAACGCCGCCACCACAAACAACGCCATGGCGATGGACCATGCCAATTCATGCGGTCGACGCCGGCGAAGCCAGCGGTCGAGGGTGCTGAGGCCAAATGCCAGGGCCACGATGGTGGATGCGGCTGCCAGGGCAGTGTTCAAGGTCACGCCGATAAAGGCTAGGGGAGGGCACACGGAGTTCGTGAATGTGTGAACAAAGGAATAGCGTAAGAGGCGATGTCGGACTCCCCCCGTCGCAAGATTCCCGAGGCAGCACTCGGACGGCTCCCGGTGTATCTGCGCATTCTCGTAGACCTCACCGCTGCAGGGACCACCCGCATCTCCAGTGAAGAATTGGCAGAACTCGCCGCCGTCAACGCCGCCAAGGTTCGCAAAGACTTGTCGTATTTGGGAACATACGGAACTCGCGGTGTTGGATACGACGTGCAGTTCCTGACGTACCAAATTCAACGTGAACTCGGATTGAACCAGTCATGGCCAGTTGTCATTGTTGGTGCAGGAAACCTTGGTCAAGCTCTTGCCAATTTCACCGGTATTTCTGAACGCGGTTTCCACATTGTCGGAGTAGTGGACAAAGACGAGTCCAAACTTGGCACTGTTGTTGGTGGCGTGCGGGTGAAGCATGCAGATGAACTCACTCAAATCGTCCATTCAAAGTCTGTGAGTATTGGCATTATCGCCACTCCAGCAGCACAGGCGCAAGAAGCCGCCGATGCATTGGTGAAGGCAGGCGTTGGTTCCATCATGAACTTTGCACCCACAGTTCTTGCTGTGCCGCGTGGAGTGCATGTTCGCAAAGTAGATCTTGCTCTTGAACTACAAATTCTTAGTTACTACGAACAATGTCGTAACACATCGCTTGAAGCTAATGGCGAGAGCGAACAATCTGGACCAGTGAGCGCGTAGGTCGTCATGTCCATTGTCGTTATCGGAGTTAATCACCGCACAAGCCCGGTGAACCTTCTGGAGAAACTTTCTATTTCAGACGCAGCGATGCCCAAGGCGCTTCACAGTCTCGTTGTGCGTAACGACATTCGAGAAGCAGTTGTGTTGTCAACATGTAATCGCACCGAGGTCTACGCAGTTGTTGAACGTTTCCACGGTGCATACTCGGACATTCGTGATTTCCTGTGCGAAACAAGCGGTATTGCTGCAGACCAAATCACACCGCATCTGTACAGCCAGCATGATGACGAAGCAATTGTTCACTTATTCGAAGTGACATCCGGTCTTGATTCTGCAGTTCTTGGTGAAACAGAAATTGTTGGTCAAGTTCGCTCCGCGTGGGAAGCAGCAATGGAAGAGGGCGCATCGCGCAACACCTTGAACCTGTTGTTCCGTTACGCATTAGAAGTTGGAAAGCGCGCTCGCACGGAGACTGCCATTAGTCGATCAACCGCATCTGTGTCGCATGCTGCAGTAGAGATGGCAAGAGAGATCCTTGGCTCCCTCGATGGAAAGAATGTTCTTGTTGTAGGTGCCGGAGAAATGGGCGAAGGCGTTGCCACGGCTCTTTCTCGTGCCGGAGTTGCCGAAGTGGTTGTTGCAAATCGCACCTCAACGCGTGGAGAAGTTCTTGCCGAGAAAGTCGGAGCCCGCGTTGCATCGTTTGACAATTTGCACGTTGAACTGCGTTCAGCCGATGTTGTAGTGGCATGTACTGGCGCTGGCGGAACTGTCATTAGCAAGGACGTTGTTGAAGCGGCTCGCGCATCTGTAACGAATCCGTTGCTCATTGTTGACATCGCATTGCCGCGTGATGTTGAAGAATCGGTGGCCGACATTGAGCTGGTTACTTTGCGAGATCTTGACCACCTCAGTGAATGGGCAGAGCGAGGCCTAAACAAGCGCGCAGGCGAAGTAGACCAAGTTCGCGAGATCATTTCCCATGAAGTGGAACGATTCACGTTGGATCAGGCTCAGCGTCAAGCAGCACCACTTGTGGCTCAGCTTCGTGAAGTTGTTGAAGGTTTTCGCACTGCAGAACTCGAGCGTTTCAGCAGTCGCTTGTCAGACATGACCGACGAACAACGCGAAGTAGTGGAGTCAATTACACGTGGAATTGTTGCAAAGTTGCTTCATAACCCATCTGTACGACTTCGCGAAGCCGCAGGAACACCACAAGGTGAGCGATTGTCTGCAGCTGTTCGAGATTTGTTTAATCTCGACTAGTAATTCTTATGACTATTGTTCGAATCGCAACACGATCAAGTGCGCAAGCGCGCGCTCAGTCTGAACACGTTGGCAATCTCCTGGAACAAGCTCATGCGAACGTACGTGTGGAGTACGTCTACGTTGATACACAAGGCGATTTGAACGCCACCACTCCCTTGCATCAAATGGGTGGTCAAGGAATTTTCGTAAAAGAAGTGCAGCGGGCAGTACTAGACGGACGCGCAGATATTGCAGTGCACTCAGCAAAAGATCTTCCATCGCAGCCTGCAGATGGTTTGGTTATCGGCGCTATTGGTGAGCGACGCACTCCAAACGATGCACTGGTTGGTGCTCGTCTCGATGAATTATCACTAGGTGCCACTATTGCAACGGGTTCAGTGCGTCGTCGTGCGCAACTATTGCAGTTGCGTCCAGATTTGAATTTCATTGACTTGCGCGGCAACATTCAAACTCGATTGTCGAAAATTCCATCGGGTGGTGCAATTGTGATGGCGGTCGCCGCCATGGAGATTCTTGGAATCGCAGATCAAATAGCCGAGCAATTGCCGCTAGATATTGCAGTGCCCATGGTGGGACAAGGGTCTGTTGCAGTGGAATGCCGCGAGTCCGATAACGCCACCATTGACTTGCTTGCGCACATAGACCATGCTGCAAGCCGACGTGCAGTGGAAGCAGAACGTTCGTTCCTATTTGTTCTTGGCGCCGGATGCTCTCTCCCCGTGGGTGCCCACTTGTCTGCAGATGGAACCTTCCGCACATTCATGGCCAACGACGACGGATCATCGTGTGTTCAGTTGGAAGCTTCTATTGGTGATTCCGATGACCATCTTGTGATCGGCGCTGCGATGGCTCATGAATGCCAACAACGTCTTGCAGGTAATAGTTAGGCCATGTCGTCACCACTTAGTGGCAAGTCTGTTGTCATCACTCGGTCAATTGCACAAAACGAATCGCTCCGCAGGCTTTTGGAAGCTAGAGACGCGGTCGTTGTTGAAGTCCCGTTAATTGCAATTTCTGAACCAGACGACGATGGCCGAGAACGCGATGAAGTTCTTCAACGCTTTCATGAGTTTGATTGGCTCGTTGTTACATCGCCTAATGGTGCCGACAGGGTCGCACCATTTCTTTCTGCTGCTCAAGCGGCTGGTGACGCAACAACAATGCCCACCATTGCTGCCGTTGGTGAAGCAACTGCACGTTCCCTAGACACCACGGTGTCGCTTGTTGCAACACCAGCGCGCGCAGACGTATTGGCAGACATGTTCCCCAACGGTGAAGGGACTGTTTTGTTGGTGCAAGGAAACTTGGCAGACGATCAGTTGTTGCTTACCTTGCAATCAAAAGGTTGGAATGTTCAGCAGGTGGTGGCGTATCACACTGTGCAATTACGTCCAGCTGCAGAAGTTGCTAATAATGCGTTGGCAGCGGATGTGTTGTTCTTAGCGTCTGGAAGTGCAGCGTCAGCGTGGTTCGATGCATTCGGAGCAACAACACCACCGCTCGTTGTGGCAATAGGTCCGTCAACTGCAAAGGTGGCGGCAAATCTTGGTCTTGATGTCACGGCAATTGCCCCCGAACAGTCTCTGGAATCCATGATTGAGACCGCTGAACGCGTGATTGAGAGCCATCAGCACTAATTCGTCTCGGTGATGTACGGCTGAGTGCCAATAACATCAAGGTGTGAGTTTTCCCGTATCACGTCCTCGTCGTCTTCGCACCACATCGGCCATGCGCGAATTGGTTGCCGAAACACGTCTACATGTCTCCGACCTTGTTGCGCCACTCTTCGTACGAGAGGGAATCACCGAACCACAGCCAATCGTGTCGTTACCCGGGGTAGTGCAACACACCGTGGATTCACTTGAAGCAGAAGTTCGTATTTTGCGAGACCTTGGCGTAAAGGCAGTCATTCTGTTCGGCGTTCCAGCTAATAAAGATCCTGAAGGCTCTGGTGCATGGAATCCACAAGGCATTGCACAAGTAGCTCTCCGTCGCCTGCGCTCAGCATTTGGTGACGACGTGGTCATCATGGCCGACTTGTGTGTTGACGAATACACATCACATGGTCACTGCGGAATTGTTGATGCCAACGGCGACGTTGACAACGACGCAACTCTTGAAATCTATTGTCGCGCCGCTATCGCGCAAGCTGAAGCTGGTGCACATGTTGTTGCACCAAGCGGAATGATGGACGGTCAGGTGGGCGCCATTCGTGCGGCACTTGATGACGCAGGATTCCACAACGTTGCCATCATGGCGTATTCAGCAAAATACGCATCAGCGTTGTACGGACCATTCCGTGATGCAGTTGATGTACAAATTGCGGGTGGTGGTCATCGAAAGGGCTACCAACAAGATTGGCGTAATGCTCGCGAATCTATGCGTGAAGTGTTTGAAGACATTGAACAAGGCGCAGACATCGTCATGGTGAAGCCTGCGTTGTCGTATCTAGACGTCATTGGTCAAGTGCGGGCATCTGTAGATACGCCTGTTGCTGCGTATCACGTCAGCGGCGAATACTCAATGATTAAGGCGGCGGCCGAAAAGGGCTGGATCGATCACGACGCGGTGGCGCTTGAGCACCTCACATCCATCAAACGAGCCGGCGCAGACATCATTCTCACCTACCTAACGCGATGGTTTGCTGAGTATTCAGCACAATAAAAAGGATTCTGTTCATGGCTATTCCGTATTGCGATGCAACAGCGTGTGTTGCTGCTGGTTGTTCTCCAACTGTGTGTCGTGGACTTGGCATTCCATCGAACCAGGCCATCTTTGATCGCTCAGCTAAAGCCATTCCCGGTGGCGTGAATTCATCTATTCGTGCATTCAAATCTGTTGGAGGAACTCCGTACATTGTGTCGCGCGCAGAGGGTGCACGAGTGTGGGATGTGGAAGGCCGCGAACTACTAGACCTGGTGCAAAGTTACGGCGCCATCATTCTTGGTCACGCTCACCCGAAAGTAACCGAGGCAATTCGCAGTGCAGCAGGAGACGGAACGTCATATGGCGCACCAACTCCTCGCGAAATGAAACTTGCAGAAGCAATTTCAGAACGTGTTCCTTCGTGTGAACGAGTTCGCTTCATGAATAGCGGTACCGAAGCAACAAGTACGGCTGTTCGTTTGGCTCGTGGTGCAACGGGTCGCAAGCGAATCGTCACTTTTTATGGAAACTTCCATGGCGCAACCGATGCATTGCTTGCGGCGGGCGGAAGTGGACTTGCAACGCTTGGCTTGCCTGGAACTGCTGGTGTCCCCGAAGAAGCTGTCGCCAATACATGGGTGTTGCCGTACAACGTTGTTCCAAAACTTGATGATGATGTGGCAGCAGTATTTGTGGAGCCAGTTGCCGCAAACATGGGTGTTGTTGCACCAGCGCCGGGCTTTCTTGAAGGTCTGCGCGCAGAATGTGATCGCGTTGGTGCGTTGTTGGTATTCGACGAAGTTATTACTGGTTTTCGTTTAGGAACTGGTGGCGCACAAGCAAAGTTCGATGTTCGTCCAGATCTCACGTGCTTTGGAAAAGTAATAGGTGGTGGCTTGCCAATTGGCGCAGTGGGCGGACGTAAAGACATCATGGAAAATCTCACACCTCTTGGGTCTGTTTTCCATGCAGGAACTCTTGCGGGAAATCCACTTGCTACCGCAGCGGGTCTTGCTGCACTCAACGAGTTAACTGGCGACGTGTATATGGAATTGCTGGCTCGAGCACGTCATCTATCAGCAGTCATGCGCGATGCATGTAGCGCAAATGGAATTCAAGCGCAGTTTCCAGTAGTGGGAACGCTTGTGGGTATGCATTTTGGTGATGCGTTGTTGTCTGCTCCAACAAACTTTGATGAAGCAAAAACCACCGACGAAAAAATGTACGCGACAGTGTTTCACGCAATGCTGAATGCAGGCGTTGCAATGGCGCCGGGTGCGTATGAAGCCCTGTTTGTTGGTCTTGCGCACACAGACGACATCATGGATGAACTTGCCGAAAGAACCGCGTTAGCACTCCAAGGAATCAGCAGTTGAAGCGCCGGCCTCTTGTTGTAGGCATTGGTATTGCAGTTGCTGCATTGTTTCTTGGCAATGGAATATACGCATCACTCTCCGAGCCAGACACTCTGACTCCAACAGATGTTCTTCACAAGATCGATCTTGTTGCCAGCGTGAACTCCATTAATACAGATGTTGGATGGACGCAAGAAGGCGGACTCACATCGTCGGGTGCAATGCGATTGTCATTAGACGACCTTCGAGTTCTCACCATTGCAGAAGGAACTTTGGTAGACGACTACGACGCTGTTCCTGCATGTACAGACTTCACAACTCCTAATGCCTGCGTGTTACTTGCAGACATGTTGGGGGAGGCTGTTGTGTGGTTCGCATTAGTTCCAGCAGACAACGCAAACGGTCTGCAGTACCTAACATTGCCCGGACTAATTGACATGCAAGCTAATGGAGATGAAGGAATTCTTCGCAACGGCTGGGTTGTGAAACTAGCAACGCCAGTGAAGAGAGAATGCGGCGACAAAGACACAACGTCTCTCCGCGATTTCATTACTCAATTCCCAGATGAATTGAGTACGTCACTTGTTAATCTCACCACCGACAACGTGGTGTCTGTGGTGTGTAAAACGCAGTAACTAATTACTTGCTGGTGCCGAGACGTGGCTCGGTGCCAACTGCAATTGGCTTTGGCATGAGAGCAGCAAAGTCTTTCTCAATGCTGTCGAATGTGGTGGAACCAGATTCAAGAGCCTTAAAGATTTCAGACTCTGGAGAACACCATGCTTCGTATTCGGCGGCCCATGCTTCATCTTCTGGATCAGCGCCAGACAAGTCGTAACGAATATGGCAAGCAACGGCGAGAATTTGTGCTTCTGACAAACCGCCACCAGCCTTTTCGCCTTGTTGCGGCATGGGGTTTCCGTTGTAACCAAGTGGCTTGTGTGCGCCACCTTCACGATTTGGATCACCATAGGTAGCAAGACCTACAGCGACATACTTTTGACTTCCTGAGTAGACGAAGTTCAACATGTCTTCAATGTGTGGGAAGGTCTTCAATACTTCGCCTTGGTACAAAACTTGGCCTGCGCCACCGGCACCGTCAGCGCCGTGACAACCTGCGCAACCTGCGTACACAGCAGTTCCAATTGCAGTAGGACCTTCAACAACTTTGTCTTCTGGTGTGATGGCCAACAAGTACACGCCAGCCCACAATGGAAGTAACGACAATGCAGACATTGCCCAGAACGGAATCTTGCGTCGAGTTTTGGCTGCCACTACATATGCAGGATCTGGAGCAACCACTTTTGGCTTTGCTGGCTCAGCTGGCGTGGCGGGTGTTGTTGCAGCAGGCGTTGATGCGGCGGGAACAGCAGGAGTTGCTCCTTCAGATGCGCCACCAGCCGCGGCATCGCGACGTGCTTTGGAACGATTGAGAAGGTGCTCGGGGATTTCGGTCACTTCTTTTACCTCTCGGAAGACCTGCTCAGACCTCCAACCTCGGCGGAATACCGATGTCTAGAGGGTCTGACCCTTTAACGATAGACAAATTTCGCCCCCTGACCGCAATTATTGGCGTGACTGCTGTCCGTGATTTTCGTCTAGACCCGGGTAGACCACGTTGCTGTGATTTCACAAATTCACAAACTTGGTCTCCCGAGGAATCCCAGTGTTCGCACACAAAAGCACAAGCGTGGCCATGATGCGTGACCAATTTGTCCTTGTGGAAAATAGGTCGGATGGGGGGAGCGATGGCTAGTGTTCTAAGTGCTTAGGCACCTGCCCCCAGGAGCAAACCGTTTCTAGGACCGGAGAAGAAAAACAGTCCATGCTCGCGATTGACATCCTCAAATGGCCCGGAATGAACCAGGCTTTCATCTTTTCCTTCATCGTCACAACGGTGATGGCTCTCGCTGTCATTCCTTACGGAAAGCGCCGCCCAATTGGAACACCAACAACATGGGGTGAAGCAATGGTGGGCAGCGTCTACGTGTTCTTTGCAATGTTCTTGGCATTCGGTGTTGTGCCTCACCAGTTCATTGTTCACGCAGACAACGATCTCGGTTGGCGTAAAGACAAGTTGATCTACGGACCATTCGACATTTTGAAGCACAAGGCTGGCGGCGGAAACTTCCCATTCACCGTTAGCTACGAAGCATTGCGCGACATTCTCGTTGTGGTTATTCACGTGTACTTCATTGCACTCATGATTTATCTCTTCGTGTGGTGGCAAAAGCGTGGCGATAGCACCAGCAAAGAACTTGAAACCTCGTCGTACGGCCGTCCATTGGTACGAAAGAGCTAATTCGCCATGGCACGCACCGACGCAAATCCACCAATGCCAGAGTGGTCAACCGAGTATCAACTCGTTGAAGTTGATGCCGACTATCTCGGTCGTGCGGTAAAGCCAAAGCAGTTCATTCACATCGACCAAAGTGAATGCATCATGTGCGAAGGCTGCGTGGATATTTGTCCATGGAAGTGCATCCACATGGTCACGCCAGACGCAGTTGCAGAAGCAACAGGAACAGAACTTCCTGGCGAAGACCCTTCCGACAATGTGATCTTCATCATCGACGACGACGTTTGTACACGTTGTGCACTGTGCGTCGATCGTTGTCCTACTGGCGTCATCATCCTGGGTAAGGCCGGCGCGCCTTCACCAGACGGTGACAGCCATACCCGAACCAACAATCATGGCTACGGCTATGGAATGCGCCTCTGAGGTGAATGAATAATGGCAAAAGTGCTTGACAACCCCCGTCCTACTCTGAAGGAACGTGCTGCAAAAATTGGTGCGCAACTTCAGGGAAGCCAAGCGTGGAACTCCATCTTCCGCCCTGGTTCTATTTTCCGTAAGGGCTACACAGATAGCCCACGTAACCGTTCGTACGTCATCATGAACTCGGTGCTGTATCACTTGCACCCAGTCAAGGTGAAGCGACACGCGGTCAAAGTGAGTTACACGCTGTGTCTTGGTGGACTCAGCTTCTTCGTGTTCATTCTGCTTACAGTCACTGGCATCTTCTTGATGTTCTTCTACAGACCAACTGGTGCGAACGCGTGGCAAGACATTCAAACTTTGCAAACGTCCGTCACGTTTGGTCTGTTAGTTCGAAACATGCACCGTTGGGGCGCACACATCATGGTGATCAGTGTGTTCCTTCACATGGCGCGCGTTTTCTATCACGGTGCATACAAGCCACCACGTGAGTTCAACTGGGTTATCGGAGTTGTGCTTCTCACACTCACACTGCTGTTGTCGTTCACCGGTTACTTGTTGCCATGGGACCAGTTGGCTCTATGGGCCGTCACCGTGGGTACCAACATGATGGGTTACACACCAGTGTTTGGTTCGCAAGTTCGTTTCGTTCTGTTGGGCGGCGTTGAAATTGGTTCAGAGACACTGTTGCGCTGGTACGTGCTTCACGTGTTGATGCTTCCATTCGTCATCGTCATCTTTATGGCAATTCACTTCTGGCGCGTCCGTAAGGACGGCGGAATTTCCGGACCACTGTGATCACAGGGAGACATCAAAATGACTGAAATCCCCGAACACCTCCTCAAGCGAGCACAAGCTGCTCGCGACAAGGCCGCTGGCTCATCTGGTGCAGATGCATCAGGTAGTGGCGATCGCATTCCCGATGCGTTGCTCGACAGAACAAAAGCTGCTGGAGCATCCAGTGGTGCCGCAGTAGTTGCTGCAGCTCCGGTTGCTGGTCTTCCAGTTGGTGCAGGTCCTGGTGGTCACACCCAGCGCCTTCTCACCGTGGTGAAGTCTGGCTCTATTCAAGAAGCAAAGGCCGCACCAGTCGACAAGGTCCACACGTGGCCACACTTGTTGGCAGTTGAGTTCGTTGCTGGTCTTGCACTCACCGCTGCATTGTTTGTGTTCTCGTGGGTTGTTAACGCACCACTGTTGCAAGCTGCAGACTTCAACAACACGCCAAACCCATCAAAGGCACCGTGGTACTTCCTTGGTTTGCAGGAATTGCTCACCATGTTCCACCCAATGATTGCTGGTGTGACTTTGCCAGGCATCGGACTTGTTGCTTTGATCTTGGCCCCATATCTCGACCGCAACGCATCGAACAAGCCAGAAGATCGCAAGTTCATGACATCAATGATGACCATGTTCTTGGTGTTCTGGGCAGTGCTCACCATCATCGGTTCGTTCTTCCGAGGCCCAGGATTTAACTTCACCTTCCCATGGCGCGACGGCATCTTCTTCGAGTTGTAATCGCACTTCAGATTCATCACTAACTATTCGACGTAACGACAGACAAGGAACGAAACAGGCATGAGTACCGGATTCGTAATCGCAATCGTGGTGGTTGCAGCAGTTGTGTTTGGCGCAATTGTTGTTTTCACCACTGCACGCAGCACAGACGTGCGTGGTGCCGGAGCTTTGTCTCGCGAAACTCGTTCACGCGATCGCAAGGCAACAGTTGGTGCAACAGCAAGCACTGGTCGCGAAGTTGAGGCTTCAGCACGTACCACCGATCTTGTGAAAGCTGCACCAGCAGAAGTTGCACCATTCGTTGCACCAGACGAAGAAGCACTTGGTGTGTCGCGTCGTATGTTCTTCAACCGCACTGCAGTCACATTGATGGGTGCAAGCATTGGCGCATTCGGTGCTTCTGTTCTCGCATTCCTTTGGAAAGGTGCAGAAGGCGGATTTGGTTCCAAGATCAGCGCTGGAAAAGTAGACGACATCGTTGCAAACATTCGTGCCAACAAGGGTTTCTATTACCTGGCAGAAGCACGCGCATGGATCACCGAATATCCAAAAGCATCACTTGGTAAGGCACAAGCTGTTTACGGCGCACAAGCTCCAGTGTTTGCAGGCATGCAGGCTGGAATTGTTGCGTTGTACCAAAAGTGTCCGCACCTTGGTTGCCGTGTTCCAGAGTGCAAGAGCTCGCAGTGGTTTGAATGCCAGTGTCACGGTTCGCAGTACAACCGTGTTGGTGAAAAGAAGGGTGGCCCAGCGCCACGCGGCATGGATCGCTTTGCAGTGTCAGTTAGCAACGGTCAACTCACCATCGACACCGGCGCAGTATTCGCAGGCCCAGCAGTTGGTGTGAACACCACAGGTCAAGAAGCAGAAGGCCCACACTGCGTGGGTGCTTCAGGAGGTCACTAAATCATGTTGGCTTCAACCAGCACATCAATTGCATGGATCATCCTGCTCGTCTCTGTTGGCGGATGGATTCTCTATGGTCTCTTCAACATTCGCAAAGGACGCTCAGAAGTTGGCGCAGAACAAAAACTCGCTGCTAACCGTCGTCCGTACTACGACGATGAAGAGTTGGAAGGTCCACGTCTAGAGCGTGTTCAACTTCTTGGTCTTTTGTTCCTTGTCATCATCACTATCTCATTGCCTCTGTATTGGATTCTTGAGCCAAACCGTCAGGCAGAAGCAGAGTTTGGTTTTGAGAAGCGATTTGTTAAGTGGGGCGGCAAATTGTTCGCCGCTACCGCAGACGGTGGCTTTAACTGCGCAGGTTGCCACGGTGGCATGAAAGCAACTGGCGGTGTTGCGTCGTACGCAGTCACCGACCCAAAGACTGGCGAAGTAAAGGCTGTTTCATGGAAGGCGCCAGCACTCAACACAGTGTTGTACCGCTTTAACGAAGAAGAAATTCGTTTCATCCTTAACTACGGTCGCCCGTTCTCACCGATGTCCGCGTGGGGAACCATTGGTGGTGGACCGCTTACAGACCAAGCAGTCACCACTCTCATTGATTACATGAAGTCAATTCAGATTCCACAAGAGGGCTGCGCAGAAACTCGTGCGTACTACAACCCCACTTGTTCTGAAGGAAAACTTCCTGCAGCTAACAACGCAGACATCATGAAAGAAGCACAACGCCTTGTTGATGAAAAGGTGTACGGCTCGCTAGGTGAAGCATTGTTCAATCTCGATCTCGGATCAGGCGCGTATTCGTGCGCACGTTGTCACACAAAGGGTTGGTCATACGGTGACCCGCAGGCAACTGGTGGCGGCGCATTTGGTCCAAACCTCACCGGTGGATCTTCCATCCGACAGTTCCCAAGCCAGAAGGACATGATTGAGTTCATCAAGGCCGGTTCTGAATATGGAAAGCGCTACGGCGAACAAGGCCAGGGAAGCGGGCGTATGCCTGGTTTCGGTCAGATGTACACCGATGAGCAAATCAAGTTAATTGTCGAATACGTGCGGAGCCTCTGATGTTGTCCACTCTCTTAGCGATTGATTTCAATCCAGGCCTTCGCGGCATCATCGTTGTATTGGTGATGGTTGTTGCCCTTTTGGGTGGCACCTATCTCATTCTTGGCACCAACCTTGGTGCACGTCTTGGTTTCCTCATCACCGCAACAGCTCTTGCTGGTTGGATGATGTCCATGGCTTTTGTGTGGGCCATTTACGGAATTGGTCTGCAAGGACCATTCCCATCGTGGAAGCCTGCAGAACCAATCACCATCGTGAGAGATGGTGCGCTGCTTAATCGAGCGGAAGTTATTGACGCGCCCATCAACCTCGACGGATTAGCTGCACCAGATGCTGCAAAGAAAGTGTCTGCTGCTCTTGTTGAAGAAGGCTGGACTGTTCTTGAAGAGTCCGACCCACGTCGTGGACAAGCAGTTGCATCGGCCGATGAAATCATTCAAGTAGAAGCCGAAGAGTTCTCTGCGGGTGAGTACATCCCAGTCGCTGTATACGACAAGGGTGGCGAGCGTTATCCAAAGATTGGCGAGTCAATCGACTTCTTCGCTTTCAAGCACAAGCCTCGTTATTCAATTGTTGAAGTTGCACCACTGGTGCAGCAACGCACAGAACCAGGCCGTGCACCAGCACGTGCTCAGGTTGACACCACACAGCCACACCGTTACGTGGTGATGATTCGCGATCTTGGCGCACGTCGTCAGCCCGCGTTGCTCATCATGTTCGGTTCGGGAATTGTGTTCTTCTTGTTGGCATGGATTCTTCACAAGCGTGAAGTGGTCCTGCGAGGAAATCTCGCACTCAAGTCGCCGGCGGCATAAGCCATGGGTCAGTACCTGCCCATCCTTGCGCTCACGGTGCTGGCCGTACTTTTCGGCGTATTGAGTTTGATTGCTTCGCGTCTGTTGGCGCCAAAGCGACCAAACACAGCTAAGGAAGCACCGTACGAATGTGGAATCGTTCCTGGCCGTGAACCGCCAGAACGTTTCCCCGTCAGCTTCTATGTCATCGCGATGTTGTTCATCATGTTCGACATTGAAATCATCTTTGCTTACCCATACGCAGTAGATCGCGAATTCCTTGGAACCTTCGGTTTCTTCGAAATGGTTGCATTCAGTTCTGTATTTTTTGTGGCTTTTGTGTACATGGTTGCTCGTGGTGCACTCGATTGGGGTCCACTGAAGAAGGCAAACGGAAGCACAACAATTTCAGATGGCCCAGTCATCACTCCACGTCGCACAGTTCGTGTTGTCGGTGCAGAGGGTCGCAAGTTGGACGATGGGAAAGCCGCGTAATGGGTCTTGCACAAAACGTTCTCGATGATGGCCTCGGCGGCATTGAACATAACTTCGTTACCGCACGCATTGAAGATCTGGTGAAGTGGGCCCGTTCACGTTCAAGTTGGGGCGCTTCTTTCGGTCTTGCTTGTTGTGCAATCGAAATGATGGGAACTGGTGCATCGCACTACGACATTTCGCGTTTCGGCATGGAAGTGTTCCGTGCATCACCACGACAAGCCGACATCATGATTGTTGCGGGACGTGTTAGCCAGAAAATGGCCCCAGTTCTTCGTCAGGTGTACGACCAAATGATGGAACCCAAGTGGGTTATCTCAATGGGTGTCTGCGCATCAAGTGGCGGCATGTTCAACAACTACGCCATTGTGCAAGGTGTCGATCAAATTGTCCCCGTCGACGTATATGCACCTGGTTGCCCTCCAACGCCAGAAACATTGATTCACGCCATTGAGACATTGCACCAACTCATTGAAGACGGTGAGATCATGCGTCGTCGTGAAATCTCTGGTGCAGGCGCCGGAGTTGAATTGTCGCCAGAAGTGCACGCAACTTCTCCTGTTGTTATCGGATCGAAGTAGTCATGAGCGATGGCGTAGAAACTGTGGAGCAAACTGTCGCAACGCTGCACGGATGTCCTCTTCTTGATTCACACGGTCAACAAGTTCTCTTGGTTCCGCGCGAATCGTACGTATCGGTTGTGAAGTCGTTGCTGGCTGACGGCTACGACATGTGTATCGATCTCACCGGAGTTGATTATCTCAATATGCCCAACCGCAAAGTGGGTGCAGATATTCAGCCAGAGCGTTTTGAAGTAGTGGTCAATCTGTTATCTCTCACGCTTCGTCAACGCATTCGTTTGCGAGTGCAAGTTCCGGAATCAGATGCTGTTCTTCCATCGCTGTTCGATGTGCATCCCGGAACCGAAGCACATGAACGCGAAACGTACGACATGTTTGGAATTTCCTTCGATGGTCACCCAGACATGACGCGCATTCTCATGCCTGAAGATTGGGACGGCCATCCTCTTCGTAAGGATTATGACCAAGGGTCAATTCCTGTTCAGTTCAAGGGGTCGAACTCATGAGCACAATCATTTCTGCAGGAACACATGAAGGCGGGCAGGAACTTCGTTCACGCAGTGAACTAACTGCCAAAGAATTGTTCCGCGAAGTTGGTTCAGTTCTTCGTCTCAGTGAAGCCGAAGCAGCAAAATTAGCTGAAGTTCAAACAGAAGCACCCGAAGATCAGACAATGATCATCAACATGGGTCCGCAGCACCCAAGTACTCACGGCGTGTTGCGTCTCATGCTTGAACTTCAAGGTGAAACTGTTCTTCGATGCAAGCCAATTATTGGTTACTTGCACACCGGAATGGAAAAGACTGGCGAGTCGCTTACCTACATGCAAGGTGGCACCAACGTCACTCGCATGGACTATCTGTCACCACTTAACAACGAACTTGTTTTTTCACTTGCTGTAGAAAAACTCCTTGGCATTGATGGCGACATTCCAGAGCGCGCTGTGTGGATGCGCATGCTGTTGTCGGAATTGAACCGCATGAGCAGCCATTTGTTGTTCCTTGCTACCAACGGCATGGACATCGGTGCAGTATCCATGATGTTGTACGGATGGCGTGAACGTGAAGAAGTGTTGCGCTTTTTCCAAAAGGTCACTGGCTTGCGAATGAACCACAACTTCATTCGTCCTGGCGGCCTAGCAGCAGACCTGCCTGCAGGTTGGCGAGACGATGTCCTCGACATTCTCGAGAGCTTGCCGTCACGTCTTGAGGAGTACGACATCCTCATGACTGGCCAACCCATTTGGCGTGAGCGTTTGCAAGGTGTTGGTGCCATCACAGCCCGTGAAGCTATGGCTCTTGGTGCAACCGGACCAATCCTTCGTTCCACTGGTGTTCCATGGGACTTGCGCCGCGAGATGCCGTACCTGCGTTACGACGATGTTGAGTTCGACGTTGTTGTTGGTGAACACGGCGATGCATACGACCGCTACGCAATTCGTTTCAACGAAATTCGCGAGTCAATGCGCATCGTGTATCAAATTCTCGATCGCATGCCATCAGGTGACTACCGCATCCAGAACAAGAAGGTCACGCCACCACCTCGTGCCCGCATTGATGAATCAATGGAAGCGTTAATTCACCACTTCAAGATCTTCACTGAAGGTTTCAAAGTTCCCGAGGGCGAAGTGTACGTAGGCATTGAAAGCCCTCGTGGTGAAATTGGTTGCTACATCGTGTCCGACGGATCATCTACGCCGTACCGCATGCACATGCGCGCACCGTCGTTTGTCAACATTCAAGCATTGCCACACATGATGCGTGGCGGCCTAGTTGCAGACGCAGTAGCTGTTATTTCGTCCGTAGACCCAGTGCTTGGAGAGGTTGATCGCTGATGGCTCGTCTATCTGAAGAAAACGTTCGCCTTGCGCGAGAAATTATTGGTCGCTATCCAAAGGCGCGTTCAGCAACCATTCCGTTGTTGCATCTTGCGCAAGAACAAGATGGCTATGTCACCAATGAAGCAATGGCGCACATTGGAGAACTTGTTGGCGCAACATCTGCAGAGGTGTACGGAACAGCATCGTTCTACGAAATGTTCAAGTTCGAACCTGTTGGCAAGTACCTCATCAACATTTGCGGCACCATGTCGTGTGCGTTGATGGGTGCAGAAGAACTCATGCATCACGCAGAAGAACGTCTTGGCGTTCACATGGGCGGCACAACTGCAGATGGCATGTTCACTCTCGAACGCGCCGAATGTCAGGCTGCATGTACAGAAGCGCCATGTCTCCAGGTCAATTATCGCTATCGCTTCCGAGTGACACCTCAGAACTTCGACACCTTGGTTGATCAATTGAAGTCAGGTCAACTCACCGACGAGATTCCACAACACGGAACGCTGCACGTGACGCGCCAGCACATTCCTGCAGAACGTGGCGTTGGTGCAGTAGATCCCGAACTTGTCACCGAAGGCCCCGCATGGCTTGATGGGAAGGCAGCGCTATGACCAGCAATCCTGGTGGCACATGGCCACACGCACCTGGCTTCTATCCAGGTGATCGTCCAAAAATCGTGACATCACGCTTTGAATACGAAGACTCCTACACATTGCAGCGCTACCTAGCCACCGATGGCTATGCAGGTCTGCGCGCAGCATTGGGTCGTCCGGCAACAGATGTTCATGATGAAGTAAAGAACGCAACAGTTCTTGGTCGTGGTGGTGCAGGATTCCCTGCAGGAAACAAGTGGGGTCTCACTCCACAAGGTGTGTGGCCGCGCTATCTCGTTGTTAATGGCGACGAAAGTGAACCAGGAACGTATAAGGACCGTTTGCTCATGGAGCGCGATCCGCATCAACTCATTGAAGGTTGCTTGATTGCCTGTTACGCAGCTGGTCTGTCGCAGTGCTTCTTGTACATCCGTGGAGAAATGGCTCTTGCACAAGAGCGTGTTGCTGCTGCATTAAACGAGGCGTACGCCGCTGGTTATGTGGGCAAGAACATTCTTGGTTCTAAGTTCTCCGTAGACATTGTGTTGCACTGGGGTGCTGGCGCATACGTGGTTGGTGAAGAGACTGCTCTTATTGAAAGTCTCGAAGGAAATCGCGGAATGCCACGCTTGAAGCCACCATATTTCCCTGCTGCAATTGGTCTCTATGGTCAACCAACAATCGTGAACAACGTGGAGACCTTGGCCAACTTG
>JACCDN011014744.1_pt1 | contig 25688 bp, 36 predicted proteins | sample 7441691 | NCBI WGS metagenome assembly JACCDN01 (sample SAMN15323439, study PRJNA562643) | freshwater metagenome | isolation source: river surface water | place: USA:Blue River Watershed | collected 2017-08-16 | reverse complement strand
CCATATCATTAATTCAAAGAACAAATTTTGTCGGGGATAGAGGGCTTGAACCTCACAAAAAAAGTTTGATTAAAAACTTCTTTTTATCTCCTTGTCAAGGAGTTTTGACACTCTCCAACATGTGCTACCAGTACACCAGCCCCGATGACAAGATTGAGACTCATCTCAACAATACAGAAACTTTCAAGATATTATCCCTCTATTAAAAGGTTCATCTTTTGTCCACTACCACAGAGCTCCTAAAAGGTATGATAGTATTTCTGTAATCTCAGTTATTCTAAAAAGAAAAACACATATGTTCTTCCGTTTTAAGGTCACCACCCTTTATCGTCATGAATTGTTAGCATTGACCGAAATCAACACTCTATTAGATAATCTAAACCGGTTTGATTATCATACTTAACTTTCATATTGAATCTTTGCAGACTCAAAAGTTAAGAAGAGAATTTTTATTCATAACGCTTGCCAGGAATTTACGATTACTTTCATTTTCAGAACTCTTTTTAAGAAGCATTATTGTTTTTAAGTAACCGAGCCTAAATCTTTATGATATACCCTGGAAGGTAGTGGTTTAGTTAGTTTTGACACACACTAAATGCCACATATATCATTTTCCGAAACTTGGTAGGAATCGGATGTTATTTACTTAAAGTTTTGCACAAACTTGCATATCAACAACTTTGGTTATTGATAAGTTTTCGAATTTTTTCAGCTTTCGAGCAGTAATCATACAAAACAATTAATAAACAACTGGTACGCATAAATAAGTTACCAACCTCATCATGCACATCTATTATTGCAAACAGATGTTAACAAAGTTATACTTTGTATCAATACCCTGAATCTATACTATTGAAATTATCTCAATCGTGGTTTAGCCCAAACGATACATATTAATGTGTAAGACCCATTGCTTAATGGACTTCCAAATTGCTTTAGAAGCGAGAAACGTTTTTTGCTCTCCGTTTTCTCTTTTGACTCATTATGTTTTCACACAAAGGTATTATCTTTAAATGTCACCTTTCGATGCATTCCGAGGTTAAGCCCCCGTTATGTTTTAAATATTTTCAAAGAACGGCTGAAATGTTTTACTAAATCAGTGATGCAAAGATAAAAAAGTTTTTTGAATTGGCAATAGTTTTTTAAAAAAAAAATGAAATAGTTTTTAACATTTATTGAATTTTATGTTAGTATCGTAGCTGAAATGCCTAAAAATCAAATGTTTGTAATAATAGTTAAAAATAAAAAGCCAGAAAAATCTGGCTTTTTATTAGAAATTATAAAATATATAGGAAGTATTTTATTCATTAGATATAAATTCCAGCCAAACACTTTGTGCTTTAAAGGAATTCCACATCAATAATCCTTTATTAATCCACTCTAAACCAAAATCAGAAAAATAATAAGCTAACCAAAGTTTTTTAATTATTGATTCACTATTAACTGGTGATGCTTTAAACAAATCAAAAACCCATTTAATTTCTGGTGATACTACAACCGGAACCAAATTATTTACAGCATCAGCAGTAACTATATTATATGTTTCGCTAAAACTAACCTGCATACATATGTCCATTGAATTAAACAATTCAACAAACTCACTATGTGGCATCCAAGTATGTTCTACAAGTTGATGTTGTGGATTATTCACAAACAAACTTCTTATGTTTTTCAAAACACAATCTCCTTTATTTTCAATTCTTGTTCCATTAATATGAAATCTTAACATCAATCCTTCTCTGTTAGCAAACTCAATAGCTGCAACTGCTTGTAATAAATGATTTTTAAATGGTCTTACAGCACCGAAACAACCTATATTAACAATACCAGGTTCTTTTACTTTGGTTCTAACAACTCTGCTTATAGGGTAATAGTTTGGTAAATAAATGACATTCTTAGGTAATATACCATTTAATTCACCTTCTATTCTTTTGGAGTTTACTGAAATATATACATTTTTATATTTCATATATTCATAAATCCATTCAATTGCTATTCCTTCATTAGATATAAATGGCATATCACTATGTAATCTAATAATCCATTTAACATTAGGATGTAATTTTTGTAATACTTCAAATTTACTTGGCACAACCCACAATGCCTCTATGATTACATGAGTTGGTTTATATTGATGAACTTCTTTGTCAATACCATTGTTGTCAATCACTTCAACAATCTTAGATTCAATTCCATTGCTAATAAGCATGTCATTAACAAAATTTGCTGAGTTTAATAGACCAGATGATACAAGATGAGCATATGGTCCAGGACCACTTGATTGTCTTTTCTTGCAGATAAATAATATTTTAATTTTTTCGCACATTTTATTGTCTTTTTATACAATATATAAATAGACAATAAAACTCGACTACGTTGGTTGCAATTATAAAAAATTATTAAACATTCGCAACCATTTCATAATTCATTTTTAATGAAAGACATTTACATGTAACAGAAATATAAAATCCACTTTTTTCTTTTTTACAAATCGTGGCCAAACCATCAAAGTGTATATTTGAATTATTAGAAATAAAAGTGTGTAAAGATTTACTAAAATCCTCTTCTTCATCTGTTGTTTTGAAAAAAAAGAACTCAGAAATGAGTTTAACTATATATCTTTCTAATGATTGCATTTTAATAAGATTAAAATAAAACTATAACTAATTAATTATTATTTTTTTCTTATTAATCTTTTCACAAATTAAATCGCTTGATGTTAAAATATGTGCATGTCTCGATTCAAAGGTATATAATTCAGGCTCATATTTTAAAAGTGTAGAATAAATTGATTTAGATATTTCTTCTGCTACATCCTCGGTTTGAAACCTTCCATTGTGATTATACTTGTGTTTTCTAATTAACCAAATGTTGAAATTGTTTAATTTTTTATGTTCTTCCAATACTAATTTTTGAAATGTTTCACTATTGCTGGTATCATAATGAATAGAATGTAATAATGGAGCATCCGTAACAATTACATCTACTTTACCTAATATTCTTTTTATACGATGTAATTGTTTTCCAAAAACATAAATTTGATTATCAAGTTTAATAGGACTTTCTTCATAAAATATATCTTTTGCATATTCAGAAGCCAATTCACAATCAATACCTGAAATTTTCAATTCATACATTAAGCCATGAGCAAAAGATGATTTACCTGCACCAGGACCACCAAAAATATTAACAATAAGAGTTGGTTTATTTATAGATGTCATCCTTTTTCATTTAAATTTTTAAACATACGATTGGATACTGATTGAAAAATAGATTTAATTAATTCAAAAACATAATTAACAAACTTCTTAATTGGGTCATTTATTATTGTCCACAAACAAGAAACTGGCCAATGTATTATCCAAGTTGTAATTAATAATTTGTTATCAGATACATTTGGTGGTTCTATCGAATATTTTTCATTTTCAGTTTCTATAATTCTGAATTTGTTTTTACTATATGAATCATAACGAGATTTGAGCTTTGACCAAACCGTTCAATCAAACTTGGACAAACTTACACCTTCGGTGGTCGTTAACACGACACCCACAGGTAAATTATCCTTATTTTCAAGTTTGCAACCGGAACCGTATTTTCCAGTAACGAATCTTCTCAGTATGTTTTTGCTTGCATTTATATCTGCGTTGTCAGTGTGACCACAACTCTGACAAACAAAACATTCCTGACTCTGACGATTCATCCTATCGGTATGATTACAGTTCGAACAAGTGATGCTGGTATTATAAGGAGAAACAGTTCTGAAGGAAACACGGTTTTCTTCACACTGTTGTTCAAGTCTACTTAACCAGTATCGCCAATTCCAAATGCCGATAGAGCGTCTGATATTTTTAGACAACAAACGTTTGTCTTTTGTTTTATTTCCCAGATTTTTCAATTGTTCTACAACAACCAAATCCGGTAATTCAATTTTTATTAATTGTTTTGCAATTTCATCAATACGTTGTTTTAATGCACGTCTTGCTTTTTTATGTCCGACACTGCCTTGCTTGCATCGCTTTACTCTTGCAATATTATCTTTGATGTCGTTCCCATATACATTTCTTGTAGAGCATGAAGCCAAAGCATTAATTCCGGTGTCAATGCCGATTTGCTTTGTACTTTCTTTTTTGCTTCCAGTTTCAATCTCAAAACAGAATTGGATATGTGTTTTGAAAATAATATATGCGTTTACTCTTTTTCCAATGTTGTTCCATTTATTATATTGCTTATGAAATTTCACAGGCAAGTCTAAAATTACTTTATTTCCGACACTGGCCACATGCAACCATGCATCGAAGTTATGAGCATCCTTTGCCAGTTGCAAGTCGGCAATAGTGCACGACACGCTCATTTTTTGTCCACGATGAACAGGCTTAGACTTTTTACCTTTCTTTTTGGCTTTAACTGACAATATCATGTCAATGGCCTCACGAGCTGCAACTTTACGAAGTCGTGCTGACAGCCATGTTTGTTGTAGTGGAATGTCAACAATATCTTTTAATAAATCAGTTTTGCCGGGAAGTTTTTCCAATAACCAAAAATGGTCAATAAAAATATTCACCACCTTGCCATATTCGACAAGAACGGAATTCAACTGCAATTGTTTTTTTGCAGTTGAAAACTTGAGTGAACACTTTGCTGACCTGATTATTTTCATTTTTTACATATAAGTGGTTCCAAAATCAATAACTTCATTTACGGATTTGTTACCCTCAATAAAAACGGTTCCGAAATCATATGAATAGCTGTATGGCGTGTATAGTTTAATCTTAGATATAAAATCTTTTGGAAAAGAATTAATTAATGTCTCTGATTTTTCCATTAATTCTTTTTCTAATTTATTACTGATGTTTATATTTTGCTGCATTTTAGACAAACTCCACTTAGAGTCAAAATCATTAATGTTTTTTGCATATAAACTATCCAATTTCTTAATTTCTGTTAATTCATTTTTAAAAGAATTAATATCAAAACCAAAAATCTCTTTAATGTTATCCTGATAAATAATTAATTTTCTAATATGACCAATTGGACTATCTTTTGTGTTCTCAGAAGTAACAATCATAAAATACCTGCCAGATGGAATTTTTTCTATTTTAAAATTACCCATAACATCGCAGGTTGCTTCGAATTTATCTTTAACAATTGATGTGTCGGTTGGAATTAAAACTACATCACTACCAACATCAGGTTTGTTGCCGACAAAATTATTATACTTCCAATACACATTGCCAGTAAGAGTGCCATAATCTCCATTAATATTTTTATCATAACCAATTTTTGTAACTGAAAATTTTTCATCCAGATAAAAAACGATTTTAGCTTTCGCTTTATCCTTGTCATTATTTAATATATAATAAATATGCTTTATCGAGTATAGTGCAATTTTACCATCCGTTGTATCAGCCTTTTTTAGAGTGTCAATTGCAGAAAATGATATAGGTTGATAGTTATTAAAATCTCTGAGATTTGTTTGTAGATATTGCTCAACTGAATCTATTATTTTTTCTTCATTATTTTTACAACTGACAGTTGTTAAAACAAGTAAAACAGCAATAATTAAATGTATTTTTTTCATGATATTATTTTTATATTGTTTAAAAATCATTGTTTTTATTTTGTAAAGTAATTGCTTCACCGATTAATTTATCATCTTGATAACACACTTCCAAGTATACACCAGATTTAACATTTTTTGTTGCTAAAATTATGTTGGAATTATTATTAAATAACCAAGCACATATTAATTCTGCATATCCTAATCTCAGTGCGGTTTCTTCATGTCCATCACCCTTTTCGTATGGTGATTTAAATTTACTAAGAGTCTCTGTTTGTGAATATTTAGCTTCCAAATTTTTCTTAACGGATTCAAAATCATCCATGATATGTGGTGTATCTGTATCATAATACACTTTAGCCCTACAAAATTTATTATTTGCAAATAATAAATTAATGCTTAATGATTTTCTGTTCCCAAAATTAGCATCATCTAATGTTAAAGTTTGAAGTTCTTTAACACCGCTCAAAAATCCTTTGGTTGGTAATAGTCTTTTTTGTTTTAAAATTTCAACAGCTTTGGATTCAGAACAACCAAAAGGTATTCCCCAGAATCCAGTTAAAGAATCTTGGACATTTGTTTGTCCATAGGCAATCGTTGTAGAACAAATTACAGCAAGAATAAGAGTTATTAAATTTTTCATAGTTAATTATTTTGAGTTTACTATTTAAACGAAATCTTTCTAAAAATGTTACATTTTCTTTTCCTTGCGCCTTTTAGCGGAGCGTCTGCCGTATAGTTTGCCGGAGAAACTTGCCATGAGCATCATCAGGTCATTCACCAACTCTTCTTCCTCGCCAACCTCTGTATTTTCGATTCTTTCAATCTGGACTCCGTATGAATTAAAAAACTTCTCAATCAAATTAAATTGGAATCTGGTAAGCCTATCTTTGTTTTCAATCACAACTTTACTTATTTTTCTATCAATGACCAATTCCATCAATTTAACAAAGCCATGTCTGGTGTCGGATAGTCCGGAACCTACATCTTTTATAATGTGTTCGACTTTATATTTTTTCTTTGCACAATATTCACTGATACGCTGCGATTGTCTGTCGAGGTCGCCTTTGGTTTTTTGCTCGTGTGAACTGACTCTTGAATAGGTGGCGATAAATCTTTCTGTCTTTTTATTTTCAACATACACCTTCATGTATTTGTCAATATCATCCTGATTGTATCGCCTATGGCCACCAGAAGTCTTAATGGATTTTAATATTCCTTCATTATCCCATCTTCTTAAAGTTTTAGTGGATACAGATAATATTTCAGCAGCTTCCTTTAATGAAATTAACTTACTCATTTAGATGTATCCTCTTTAATAATTTTTTTGAGATGGTCCACCATCGTTTCCTGCGAGGCATCCAATAGTTTTTGGAATTTGGCAACAGAAATGTTATCATCCAGTTCAAATGTATGAGGATATATATCACCATTATCCAATTCAAATTCGGTTTTCGTAACACGCACAACCTTGAATTTTTTGTTTTCGAGTTCGTTCATAACTGTTTCGAGTTTCTTTTTCTTTCCCATAAATATGTAATAATTTTTAAAAATCGCTCAAATATAAGAAATATTTTCTAATATTGTCCAAAATTGTCCAATATTTTGTCAACAGTTAATTACCCATACATTTTTTTCTTTTATTTCTTTTATTGCTGGTTTATAATTTTTCTCATAATCATATTCAAATTTTTCTTTTGAATTTTTAAAATCTTCGAGAATGTTTTTCAGAAAGAAATACCACTTAACAAAAGACCACCCGATTCCAATAACTAAATATAATCCTAACCATTTTATAATTTCAATAGGGTCGCCAAGTTTTTTAAAATCAAAATTTGCAAACTTCCAAAAACAATAAACAAGAATAAGTGTAAATGCAGTATTTGCCCATCCTAAGCTTTCTTTTTCATGAAGAACAATAAGCCAGATAATGCCAATAATTGTTAAAACGTAAAACACCAATGATGATAAGAGAAATTCAATCATAAATTTAGTTTTTAATTGTTAAATATTTAAGAAGTACATTATTTGTCAAATATACGCCATTTTTTGATTTTAAAAAAATAATTCCATCTTGATTCATTTGTTTCGAATTAATTTCTAAAATAATAGGGCTACCCCTTCTTTCACCAACTTTTATAGCAGTTTCAAGATTGTCAGATAAATGAACATGCTGTCTGAATTGCTTAGTTAAGCCATCTTTAAGAATTTGACCCAAAAACTTTTGAACAGTTCCATGATATAGTGTATCAGGTGGAACAACTTCTTTCAGTTGAACATCCACATCTACACTATGGCCTTGACTCGCTCGAATTCGAATTTTATGCTCATCAAAATGAAACCTTTTTTTATCATTGGTTTCAACTATTTCTTCCAATTGTTCCTGGTTTACTTTTAATACTCTTTTTATATCAGAAACTTTAGCCCATCCAAATTTATCTAATTCAATATTAAATTTTTCTGGTTTATGTCTCAATATCAAAGAAAGTAGACGACTGGATTTTACTAATTCAGGTTTCATTTTAAGTTTAAAATTAAACTTCCGTAAAAGTACTATTTTTAAACGAAAATTATTTCTTTTTGTTTAAAAGAATATGTATAACATCATCAAAAACACTCATTTTTACTTCTTTTGAAACATATTCACCATCTAAAACCTGAGATGTAATTTTTTCTTTTTCATTCAAAAGCTGTTCAATATCTTCATCTATTGTTTCCTTGGCTATTAAACGAATAACATGAGCTTTATCTGCAGTTTGAGATGCTCTATGAATTCGGTCTTCTGCCTGAATTCTATCAGAAGGTGTCCAAGGCTGGTCTATAAAAAGAACAGTACTTGCAGAAGTTAAAGTCAAACCAACACCAGCAGCACCTAAAGTTCCAGAAAAAACTTTTATATTATCATTATTCATAAAGAGTTCTCTGGCCTCTTCTTTTTCATCGGCAGATTTTTTACCAGTATACCAAACTGCACGGTCTTTAAAATTTTCATAAATAAACTTTGTTGTTTCAATATATTGTGAAAAAATAACTATTTTTTCATCACCATCTATTATATTTTGAATAAACTCCAATGCTCTGGCAGCACATATTTTAGAAGTAAAAAACTTTAATTTTTGAACTCTGGACAGGTGTGACATTTTATCATCTGCAGGAGATGTTTCATCCACAATTTTTCCTTCTAATTTTTTATATTCTCTTAATTCTGTATCATTTAAATAAATTGGAATAATAGTATAAGTTTTTGGTGGTAAAAATTCTAAAACTCCAGGGTCGCTTTTGCGTCTTCTTAAATATAAATAAGAAATTCTCTGATATAACTCATCAAGATTAGAACTTCCATCATAATTCCAATAACCATAATCATCTTCTTGACCATTACAATACTTAATACCAAAACTATGTGAATTAACCCATTCCAATGGGTCTAAAAAGTTTAATATAGGAAAAAATTCAAAAGGCTTATTTTTAATAGCAGTTCCGGAAAGCATTATTTTTTTTTTGTTTTTTTAAATCCAGCATTTACAAGTTTTGTTCTTGTAGTCTTTGGATTTTTACAATAATGAGCTTCATCCAAAACAATCAAATCATAATCTTGGGTTTTAAGTTCAACCCCTTTTTTATCATAAAATGAACATAAATCAGAATTTTTTGATTTAACGGAATTATCTTTAAAACACTTAGGACATTTTTTGTGTTTTTTTATATAACTGGTTTCTTCAAAATCACAATGTGTATTTTGACATTTATGATGAACCTCAAATTTTAAATATGTTTCAAGTGAATTATAGCTTACAATATGAATTTTGCTTTCTTCAATTGTTCCAAGATTTAAGTTTTCTTTTTTCTTAATTTTATATTTAAAAACATAAGGGCGTTCGTTTGTAAATTTTAGAATTTCTTTTGCCCAAGGTATAGCCATAGAAGCCGGACAAACGACTATAGTTTTAAGTTGGTGTTTGACAGAATATGCAATAGCAGAAAGTGTTTTACCAACTCCTGGTTCATCACCAAGTAAGCAGATTCCGTCAACTAATTCGAAAAATTTCACAGCTTTTTTTTGATATGGATATGGCTGGATTTTCATAAAAGAATAATTGTCATTAGAAGAATCATATTCTTTTCGTTTAAAATTTAAAGCCAATTCTATTTTTTCCTTTTTTTCTTTAGTATATGATTCTATTCTAAAAATTTGATTTTCATTTAGATTTTCATAATTATATTGAATATGATTTTCTTGAAAAAACCATAACATCTTAACTAAACCATGAAAATTACACATATGAAACCAATCTTTTTTAATCTGACCTGTTTCTCCAATAACCGTTTCAAAAGAAGTTTTTATTTGGTCAACAGGCAACGTTTTAATATATTTAATCAAAGTCTCATCATATCCAAATCTGATTTGAAAATTTGTTCTAAGTCTTTTAATTTTTACATTAGGCATTATGTTTTATAATTTATAATTCTAAAATACAAATATAATAAATTAAAAACTAAAAAAATAGACTATTTATACTTATATCATATTGTTTAAAATCAATGGAAAAGAAGAAAAATAAATATTCTGTAAAAGAGGTAAAAGGTCTGATTTCAGAAGAATTACAAAAACAAATTAGAGTTAAAAAGCTTATGGAGCAAAAGCAGATTATTGAAAATCAACTTAATATACTTCTTAAAGAATATGTACAGGCTCCACCAAGCACAGAAATGAGTAATTCTTATGTAAACAACACCGGTAATTATGTTTCAAGTGATAATAAAAAATCAGATAAAGTCGAGAGTATATTTGACACACGTCCTAATGAAACTATTATTTTAAACTTTCAAGATGTTAATATTAAAATTCAAAGGCAACTTGATGACATGTTCAAAGTCGTAGATGCAAGCGAAAGTAAAAAAGTTAAAAACGGAGATTATATTAAAGTTCAAGGTAATGATATTTTACAACAAGGGAGAGCATTTAAGTTTGTTATTTATAGAGATGCTGGTGTAGTTTATCAATCAAATCCTCTGCAATCTTGGAAAATAATCAAAAATAGATAATGAAATTTACCATTAAAAAAGGAAAACACTTTTCCAAACCTAAAAGGTTTAGGTTTCATATTGGTAAAAAAAGCTTAGAAAAAAAAATCACTTTTACTTCTTCTTGTTTATATGAATTAAACAACGAAGATGATGCAGATGTAAATAAAGCATTTGGTTTTACAACAGATTTATTTGGAAGAAATTCTGTTAGAATTGGTTGGAATCTTTATAGAGGTATTAATGGAATTAAGTCTATAAGATTATTTGGATATGTTCACATAAACGGAAAAAGAAGTTATATACCAGATTCTCCAGAATATATGATTGGAAAATATTATAGTTTTAACGAACCAATTGAATGTAGTATTTTTTTAGATAATAATGGTTATGTATATTTTAGAGCCATACAAGGCTCTTACAAGGGTGAAAATACAATTGTAAAAATACCTTTTGATAAAAAGTCTTGGATAGGATATTATCAAAATCCTTACTTTGGAGGCAATCAAACATCACCCCAAAATATGATTATAATTGTTGAATAATTTTCTCTATTTATTGTTAGTTAAAAACTCTAACAATGGAAATGCTCTTTCAAACAAAATCAGATAATATAAAATTATTACAAGAAAAATTAAAACTTCTTGGTTATGGGCTTAAAAGTGATGGCGATTTTGGTCAAAAAACTTTAATGGCTGTTAATAATTTTCAAAAATTAAATAAAATTCCAACAACAAATTTTGTTAATGATTATATTATTAGCTTAATTGATAAAGATATAAAAGAGAACGAAGCCGTTGATATTGCGTCTATGAAAAAGATTATGACATTACATCCAAAAATAAGATTTGAAGTTTTACATCTGTTTAAAGTTTGTGATAAACAAAATTTAAAAATGAGAATAGTTCAAGGATATAGAACTTTTGAAGAACAGGATGCTTTATATGCACAAGGAAGAACGAAACCGGGTAAGATTGTCACAAAAGCTAAAGGGGGGTTTAGTAATCATAATTACGGTTTATCATTTGATTTTTGTCTTTTAAAAAGTAATGGTTCTATTAGTTGGAGTTTAAGTGAAGATTTAAATAATGACGGAGATAAAGATTGGTTACAAATAGTTAAAATTTTTAAAGATAATGGTTTTAGCTGGGGTGGAGATTGGAAATTTGTTGATAATCCACACATTGAAAAAACTTTCGGAAATTCCATAAGACAACTTTATAATTTATATAATACTTTTAAAATAGATGATGAAGGATATGTTATAATATAAAATATTCTATTTTTAATCAACTATTTATATAATATGAAAATCATTAAAGAATCTCAGGTTAAAGATATGACAAAAGATGAATTGAAATCTTTTGTTAAAGATATTATTAAAACTGAAAAAGAAAAAGATGAAAAGAAAAATGAAGAATGGGTAAGAAAAATTGTTAGAGAAATGTTTAAAAAACAGTTTAGAACTTTTTGGGAAAAATCATCCTTCTATATTGACAAACTATAAAATGAAATTATTCGATATCAAAAAAATAATAGAAGACGAAGTTAGTAGGGTTGTAAGAGAGCCGATTAGAGAACCGGAAACAAAAAGAAAGCCCAAGTACCGTCCTGTCCTTCAAAATGAAGAAGATATTGACGATATGCTTTTTTATGCTGGGGATTTACCTGATGAAGTTATAGAAAAAAGAAAAAAGAAATCAAAAAAAATATTAGGCTTTGGAAAATAATAAACCACAAATAACAAAATCGGAAGTTCAAGATTGGGAAAACAAATTTAAAGAAAATGTTTCACCACTTGTTCAATTCACCAATGACAACAATGCAAATGGGTCACTGAGGCTATATAATGGCCAAAGTGGAATAGAAGCTTCTTGGTCTGGAACTATAATATTGAATAATGATAATTATATCAAATGGATTTTTTCAATACAAAATGAACCATTTATTGAAACTAAATTAAATTTTACAGAAAATAATTTGCTAATTTTAACCAATTTATTTAACTTTTATCAAGCTTGGAAAGAAGAGTGGGCTAAACAACTAAGTATTCCAGGAGCAAATATAGATGATACCAATAATATTGCAGGAGGTGAATCTAATATAAAAAATCCAACACCTGCTTCTCCAGAAGCACCACAAGCTATTCAAGAAAATTTAAGAACTAAAATGAATATAATTAATAACAATAAAGAAAGAATGCAAAAGCTTTCTGGATTGTTATAAATTCTTATTTTTTAAACCTGACAATTCTTTCATTCTTCTCATTTCTCCGGGCAATCCAATTTCATTTAAAACAATTTGTTTTTCGTATTGGACAAAATAATCTTTTAGCTCTTCTTCGATTTCTGTTTTTAAATCATCTGTAAATAAGTTTAAAAAATCATTATCTTCTATAGAGCCAAAGATTTCATTTAAAAAGCTAACACAGTTTAAATTTGTAAGTAAGAAATTTTTTTTGATTTTTTCATTATTCTTTGTAAGAAAAAAACTTAAGTTATTTTTATCAAAAATTTTTTTCTCTTCTAAAACTAAAACATAAGTATCTTTAGTAAACATATCATTAAAACGAACACCAATTTTAATCGTTGGATAATTATCTTTAATTTCAAATATTATTTTATGAATAATTTCTTGCTGATACATTTTAAGATATGTTATATATTTTACCGTTTATTTTAATTTTGTTTCCTGGTAAAATTTCTGCTTGAGTAATTTTATTTTTTGTAGATTCATTAACTTTAGTTGCAACTATTGGCTCAGTTGGTGTTTTTATGGTTTTTAAGTATTCATTTAAAACTTGCTTAATGATTTCAGTGGCTACTTGTTTTGCAACGGGTTTTGCTATTGAAATTATTTTTTTCTTTAAATCTTCTTCATTCAACATTATCATTCCACTTTGAAGTGGTATTTGTTGCATTTGCGGTTGATAATTATTTCTTAAAGTATTTTCTGATATCTTTTTTTGCATTTGTTCATGAAACTTACTTCTAATATCATTGACAAAACCGCTTCCTCCATCTATATCACTTGCTTGTTTCCCATAATTAGACATAGATGAAAAGCCAGAGTCTTCAAACAAACCTTTAACAGCATCTAAATTAGGGTCAGGTTTAGAAGTGAATTCTTCTAATTTTGGAATGTCTTTTTTATTCTCACTTTCTATAATTGATTTTTCATTAACAGTTGGTTTTTTGTTTTTTGAATTAAAAACAGGAACATCCACATGACCACCTGAAAGGTTTTGATTTGTTTTATTTTCAAACTGTTTAAACTCTTGTTTTAAATTACCATTTCTAATTTCTTGTATTTTTTTTAGCATATCTTTATTCAAAACATTAGTCGTGACTGATTGAACAGGTGCCGTAGGAACAGGTATTTTCATATGATTAAATCTTTGTCTTCTTTTATTAATAAAAGATTCTCTTTCTTCTGGTGTTAAATTGCTATTTTCTTCCATTTTATTTTTTATAAATAGTGTTTAATATTTAATTTTTAATCAATGCTATCAGTTTGATTATCATTATCATATAAATCAAATTTATTTTTTTGAAAACTTTCTTCAAATTTTTTACTATCAGTGATAATTGTAATATTAGAAACAATCCAATTATGAATCATTTTTATTTCATTACGCATCAACATATTTTTTAAACTTTCGATTTCTATATTTAACATATCTGCTTTAATAGTTAAAACTTGTCCAATTCTACCGAATTTTCTAAATTTTATATCTTTGTTAATTGATTCAAATAAAATGTCTTTAAATTCAACATAACTTCTTTGTTCTATTTCTTGGTAAGATATAGAATCTCCATATTCACACTCAAAAGCATTAAGTGTTCCTTCATATTGTATATCTATTAAAACCACCTTGGTATTATCTCTTTCTTTTTTCATATATTATCATCGTATTTTAATTTAATAACCTGTTGGTTTATTTCATCCCACCAAGCATAGAATTTAGGATAAACATTTTTCCAGCTAATAAAAAAGTTGTTTATTTCTCTATTAATATTAACTTTAATAGCTCTATCTAACATTTTATTTTTTTCTTTTGTTATTTCTGCATCTTTGGTTTTTATTTTACGCAAGTCTTTTTTAACCTTAGAAAATTCTTCTTTAAGACTTTGCACAATTTCTTTACGAAACTTTGTTTGATTATCTATAATTTGTTTTCGAGTATGATGCATAATTTTTAAAAGTAGATTGATAGCAAAAAAAGTAAAGGCTAACTATTTTATAGTCAGCCTTTATAAATATAAAAAAGTTTCTAAAAAATTATTATGTTCTTTTAGGTGCTTGATATTCGTTTAAAAATTCTTTATATTGATTCTCTTGACTATTACAAAACTTAATATTATCCTTAAAAGGGCAAAAATAACAATTACTTTTATTGTCTGTTAATTTTGCTTTTGTAAAAATATTATCAATGTGTATTTTTTTAATAGTTTCCGCAATTAAAATAAGAGAACTTTCGATATCATCAAAATCAGAATAAATTTCAACAGTTTGTAATTCACCAAGTCCAAGTTCTGGTAGTTTTTTATTTTTTAAACGATTTAATACAACATATTTGCAATCTATTTGGTCTAAAGGAATATTATTTTTTCTTGCAAAGAAATATTTATAAAATCGCATCTGAGACATAAAAATTTTATTCTTTTTCTTTTTGTTTACATCCCAAGGTTCACCGGAAGTTTTCCAGTCTATTATAACATATCTCCCTGTATTTCTATCTCTAACAATTAAATCAATAAATCCTTTAAAATAAAAAACTCCAAACAAATGTTCATATAAAACATATTCCACACCGATTATTTCATATTTTTTTAAAATAGCTTCGGTAGATAAATACCTAATAATGTGTTCGCCTTGCAATACAAATTCATCATAATATGCCATGTCAGGATGTCCGGACAGTTGATTATGCATTTCCTGGTAAAACTCCTTTTTAAAAGTCAAAACACGGTCTTCAACAGTTAAAAGTTCCTTTATTCCCAATTCAATTGCTTTATGAATTGAATTACCAAAAATCAAATGAATTGATGGCTCATCTGTTACTAAACCCAGATATTTTTCAATCAAATGCCTATGACCACACTCTTGGTATTTAGTAAACTCACTGAACGAAATGTGTATTTTATCTTTAAAGTTTTCCTTTAATAATTCATACTCAAGGTCTTTGCTAACTACTACTGTCATCTTTCTAATTTTTATTTTTATAAAATTAAGAAAAAAAACTATAAATTAAAAACTATTTATGAAAAATGTTTAAAAATGAATAATTATTGGTTAATTGGGATAGGAGTAATATTATTAATACTCATAATATGGTTTGTAGCAACTAAGTTTTTTTATAGTTCCAGACTTTTAAATGACATACTCAAAGAACAGGGTCCGGATAAAGCCTGGAGATATTCCCAGGGAAGATTATACCTTTTGCTCTCAATTATGTGTTACTATATTACAGTTGGGGTTTTAACAGGAAAAATTTTAAAACCCAATATTGGAATAGATATAAATACCGTAAACACTATTATTGATGCTTTGCAATGGATGATAATGTTGTTAGCAGGTTATGTATTCGGAGGTAAAAGTTTAGATGTAATTAAAACCATTGCAGAATTTAGAACCAAAGTTACGTCTTCAAAAACCACTGAAAAGAAAGATAACGGCGAAGGAGAAGGTCAAGGATAATGTTAACAGAAGGATATAAAAAAAGGTTACAACAATTAGCCGGAATAGTTTCAGAAGCAATAACCAACCAAGACAGGGTTGATGCTTTTGCGAAATCTGATGAACGTGTACCCTATAATAAAAAAATGATGATTCAGGCAATTGAAGAGGGGCGTGAGGTTGGTATATTATTTCAAAGTAATAATGAAAAATATAAAATGCCAACTCCAAAATACAGAATCATCTATCCTGTTGCTTTGGGTATTTCAAAAAAAGGAAATGCTGTGATTCGGGCTTTTCACAAAATGGGTCAATCAGAATTTGTTGCTTTAAAGACCGGAAAAAGAAGTGCTGAAGTTGAAAACACCTGGCGTTTAATGAAAGTTGAAAACATAAAATCAATGTGGCTTACTGGAAACTTTTTCAGAGGCCCATTAGAGGCTTACAATTCTAATGGAGATGGTAGTATGGTGAATATTGAAGCACAAGCTGATTTTAACAAAATCCATCAATATCAAGATAATCTTATCGCAAATATAAAAGATAAGAAAGAACAAGAACAAAAGCGTAAAAACATAGTCCATTTGTTTAAACAAACAGGTGAAAGACCAATTGAACAACCTGTTAAAAAACCAGGAGAACAAGAACAAAATGAATTATGATATTCATAAATTAATCAAAGAGTCCATAAATGATTTATATAAAAATCTTAACCGATTTTTTAATGAATTGGAAATCTATCAATCCAATCACATGGGGGCTTATAACAGAGGCGGATTGGTATCTGCATTCTTACAACTTCCCGAAGAAATAAAAAAAGAACTTTTACCCAGAACAACTAATGGTTTGTTCAGGGGAGCAGATGGACTAACAGAAAAACCAGCATTATCTTTTTCAAATCACAATACAGCCTCAATTTTTGGAACATATGTTATTCCATTTAACTTGCTACAATCCTATTTGGGTTTAATAAGCACATCCAAAGCATATAGAATTAATAAAAAATATAAGTTAGGATTTGAAATTGGAGATGACGAAGGCGAGGTTATTGTTTTAAAACCAGTTTGGAAGCAAAATATAAATTTGGAAAAATATAGAATATAAAAAGCCAGGCATAACCTGGCTTTTTTCAACAAAGGTGGTCTGCACCATATGAAGCAGCCCATGAATTAGGCTTAATATGAAGATTAAAACCATGTGTCTTGACATAGTTTGTTGCCTCTGCTACAACACCATTAGATTTTTTATTTTCATTGCCGTTGTAGTCAGCATGAACTTCTAATGGCATATTGATACTGTGAAAGAATTCTTTGTTATTTCTGACAAATTCTGCAGAAATATCAGATTCCTTTAACAATCTATATCTGTAATCATAAATTTTTGGCATATCCATTCTATTTACGATTACGTGTACACCATTACGGTCAACTTGCAAGCAGATTACAGTCACAAATCTTGTATAAGATAAGTGATTTTGAGAGTCTGTACCAACATAAGCCTTGACGCTTCTACCGGCCATAAAGTTTTCATGCTGGAAATTTTTTATATAATCATATAAATCTCCTTCAATTAATGAAAGTGCTTTATTGGAACCATGTGCTACCTTCCACTTAAATTCATAGCGGTTTTCTACAACATATTTTCCATCAACCATTGAACCCCAGTTCAAAGCCGGAACGTTGTAATAAGATTTTGAGCTCTCTTCTCTTAATTTTTTGAAGTAATCTCTGTTGAATTTCTTGCTCATTGTTTTACTTATAATTATAGTTTAATTTATAAAAAAACGGCTAAGATTTGAAGTCTTAGCCGTTCTTAAATGTTTTTAAGAAAGTCTAAAGACTTCGTTTATCTTTTACGTTTGTTACAAGGTGTGAAACGAATTCCACGCCAGGGAAAACTTGTGCAACTGCTCTTTGCGCTGCCATCAGCCAATCTTTTCTATCTTCATAGAAATGAACAATATCCCACCCATGCTCTTTTATAGACTGAATAATTGTCTGAATTTTGAAGTTTTCAATATTTGTTTTTCCATTTTGTGAATACAGATATAACCCATAATTCGGTTGCTTAATTCCAAGGTATTTAAAAATGCTGTTTATTTTCTCTCTCAACTCTTCGTTTCTCCCTGTTATAATCATTTTGTTGTCTGCATTTTCATAATCTTGAAAGATTGGTTCGTTAATCACCAAACCTAAGGTGTCAGGACTCTTATGAAAGCCAGGAAATGCATTTAAAACTGCTATCCCATTATGTGGTATTAACATTTTAGATGTGCTTATTTTCTTCTTGAAATAATCAAGAATATCTTCATCAAACGGTTTGTCAGTTTGCTGATTAATTGGGACAATAAAATCCCCAGTACGTTTAAAATAAACGTACTTAGATAATAAGTCCAAAAATGCAGCTTTCACGTTCATAAAATATTCATCATGATTTCCTTTTATTACAATATTATTTGAATCAACTTTCACAAATTCAGCAAATTCTGGAGTTTCAAATAAAGTATTGTCTAAATCAAATATATGTAATTCTTTTTTTGACATATTTATAAATAGACAGGCAAAATTATAAATTATAAATGAAAAAAACAAAACTTATTAATGTATTGGAAGAAAATTATGTAGGAGCCAATAAAAATTGGCAATCAAAAAACTTAAAAAAGTTTATAAAAAACAATAAAGATATTGAAAATGAATTAATTAGATATACAAATTTTTGTCCACAAAACACTTCATGGTATATAAGATTTGATTTTTTAATAAAAGACATTAAATCTTATCCTGTATGTGAAAATTGTTCTATAAATCCCGTGTCATTTAATGTTCAAACTAATAAATTAAGAAAATATTGTGGTAAAAGATGTGCATCAAGTTCAAAAGAAGTAAGAGAAAAAGTTAAAAAAACATTTATAAAAAACTTTGGCGTAGAACACCCGATGTTATTACCAGAAACAATAATAAAAAACAAAAAAAAATTTATTTTGAAATATGGAGTAGATAATCCATCTAAATCAAATGAAATTAAAGAAAAAAAAGAAAAAATATTTTTAGAAAAATGGGGACACAGGAACATATCGAGCAATCCTGAGATAAAAGCAAAAAAAAGAAAAACTTGTTTAAAAAACTATGGAACTGAATATCCAAGTCAAAATCGTTTAATTTTTGACAAGCAACAAAAAACAAGTTCTAAAGTTTTTTATTATAAAGATACGAATATAAAATATCAAGGTAAATATGAATTGTATTTTTTAGAAAGAATGGATGAAATTAATCTAATAAATGAAATATCAAATGGGCAAACTATAAAATATATTTATGAAAATAAAAAAAGAACTTATCATATAGATTTTAAATATAAAAATATTTCAATAGAAATAAAATCAAGTTGGACATACAACAAAAACGGAAAAGATAAAATACTTGAAAATAAAAATAAAACAAAATGGGAATTTGCCAAAAACAATAAAATAAATTTAAAAATCCTTTTTTCAAAAAAAGATATTGATAATTTTATCAATACTTTATTAAAATATAAAAATAAAGTAGAGAAATAAATACTACCTCTCTACTTTATTTATCATTACTGAATTTCAATACTTTTAATTTTTGATGATTTTGTTTCTTTTTTTGGTACTGAAACCATTAAGATTCCATTTTCCAATTTTGAAGTAATATTTTCCTGGTCATAAGAACTCGGAATACTAAAACTTCTGGAGAATTGACTCATTTCAAATTCTCTTCGAACATAATTTTCAGATTCAACAGAATTTTTAGATTCAACAGAATTTTTAGATTCATTCGAATAGGAAACCGTTAGAATATTATTCTCAATTGTGATGTTAATATTCTCTTTGTTCAAGCCAGGAACAGCCATGTTTAATGTAATTCCTTGTTCGTTTTCAATTACGTTAGTAGCCGGTCCAAAAACTTGGTTTTTGAATTTGTTTACCGGAGCGAATAAGTCTCCGAATAGTTCATCAACTAAAATTGATGATAATGGGTTGTTTTTTTTAATTAACATGATGATTTATTTTTTAAGGTTTGACAGTTTTTTTTCAAACCTTATGCCAAATATAAAAATTATATTTTATCATGAAATAATGTCATCTTCTTCCAAAAGATTAGATTTTTTTATGACAAAATTTCCGTTTTCTAAAAGACTATCTGTTGAAATTACAGGTTTGACTTTTTTAACAGATGGTAAACCTCCTGGATTTTCCATTTGTAATAATTGTTTTTTCCAATTATTTAAACGATATCTAAAACCAATCATGGATTGTTCCAGATTATATTTTTGCTTAGGAAGTTTTGGAAATTTATTTTTATATCCAATTTTAATAGCACGTATTTTTAAATCTTCTAACTCTCTTAGAAATTCATCTTCAAATAATAGTTTATTAGTCATCTTTATTAGTTTTTTTGTTTTTTATTTGAGAATGTTCAATAATTTGTTGCGCAGAAATAGGGAACACTCGTATTACATTATTAATAGTGTCATATGTGGAATGAATTAAATCCAAACGATATTTTACTCCCTTGTCATCCGAAACCACACAACGACCATCAGAATGGTTTTTATATAGAATTTCCATCATTTTAGATGTTGCCTCATTAAATTCTTCACTGGAGGCATAAAACATGTCTAAATGATTCCATTTACCCGCTTTATTCATAGATGGTTTTTGAGTTATTGTTCCAATGTATTCCATAATTTTAATTTTTAAATTTTAATAGTTTAAAAACAAAATTATAAATTAATTTTGAATATTACAAATGTTTAATCAAGAATTTTATAAGAAAAAACAGGAACTAAATAATCCCTGAATTTATAGTCACATTCCAGGTTAAATCCAATATAATCAACATCATAATCAAAACAATTTTTTAAAATATTACCTTTAGAATCAAAAAAGTATATCTTTATAACTTCAATTGTTTCAAAATCTTTAATCCACTCATCTATTTTTAAGTAAGTTTTAATTCTAATGAGTTTTTCATTTTGAACAGTTTCTATTCTAAATCCTTTAATTCTTTCTGGATTTAAAAAAAAATCTTTTGTTTCCATTTTAACGCAAAATCTGTCCTGTAAAATAAAAGTATTATCAAAATTCAACAAAAGTCTTTTTTCTTCATTAAAAGAATTTGGCAAAAAAATATCCGGTTGAATAAAATCTCTATCATTCATAAACTCCAAAATCAAATCTTTCTTTCGACTTCGAGTTGTCATTTAAATTCTGTTTTTATACTTTAGAATTTTTTGCATTCTAACAGCATCCAGAACAAGTCCTGAGCCGTTATCTAACGTAATAGTGAAATTTTTAGAAATAGCTTCCTCTATAGTTTCAAAACTCAATCTTGTTTCCCCAATTTTAAAACCCCTCTCAGAAAATAAAACTTCAAATGGATTTGGAGTGCTACCTTCAAATTTCACTTTAAAAGATTGTGGTTTTGTTTGAATTGATTGTTGAGATTGATTTTGAACCGGTGTGTTATTTTGCTCTTGCATTTCAATATTGGATTGATTCGGAAAAAATCTTTGAAGAATTGGTGCTGAATAATATTTATTATAAACTTCTTGTATTTGATTCTTTAATTGATTTAACATATCAGTGGTTTTTTTCATCTGTTGATTCTGTAATTCAATTGAATTTTGCTTTTGCAAAAGTTGTTTTTTCAACTCTTCTTGTTTTTTTAAAATATTATCTTTGGCTTTATTAATTTGACTTAGTTTATTTTGACTTTTTTTTATAGCATTATTTTTAACTTTTTTTTCATCTGGGTCAGAAATTACACTCGTAGTTTTTTTAAAGTCATTTATTTTAGAACGTTCTTGTTCTTCTTCGCTATCTAAAAATTGAATCATAGGCTCAGTCATAGAACCAAAGCCTTGAATTTCTTGATTGCTTTGGTTTTGTGAGTTATCAGATTGGGATTTCATATTCCCAAGAGCCTGATTTATCATATTATCTAATTCAGAAAGATTTAATTTCATTGTTATATATCTAAAATAAATAGCTTTTTAAAAAACAAAACCGCTATTTTATAGCGGTTTTATCAAAAAAACTATACCTTGGCAAAATTATTCTTCCTTTGATTGCTTACCAATTAAATCATTCATATAATCATTAAATTTTTTCTGTTCAGTTTTTATTAATTCTTTTCGTTGAAGATTACGTGCATGTTTATTTGCTTCTGTTTTTCTGCGTCTTAAATTTCTTTTTGCTGCACGATTTTGTGAAGCTTTTGCCCTACTTTGATGTTTTGGCTTTCTCATTTTAATATAAATTTAAACTAAAATAATACATATTTTTATATTGTAAATAAAAAATTTTAATTCATTATATTTTCAACATATAATTGCGGAAATTTAGATAATTCTTCTCGTAATTTATCAAAATCCATTGTTTGCCCAGTGTAAACCTTGTAGTAAAATCAAACCATTATTTGTTGGTAAATATATCTAACTTAGAATTGTCACATTTTTTTCAATTTTAAAAATGTTTTTATTATTCTCATGTTCATTACTGTTGTTCTCTTTTTTCTAATTCATCTTTAGCTTCTGCTGATTTTTCAAAATCACCAGCATCAATAGCCTGAAAAATAAATTCTTTTAGCTCTTGAATAGACATTTCTGAAAAAGGTTTATGTTGAACTGGTGCTGGTTTTTGTTCTGGTGCTTGATTCAAAAGGTCATTAATTTGACCCATTAAATTCTGAACTTTTCCAAAATCAGCCATTGGTACATCTTCGTCTCCTCCTTCTTGATTAGCTAAATCATACTCAACTCTATCAAGCATTTTTTCTAACCAAACTACAGCTTTATTACCATCATGCAAAATTAAGTCAATAAGTCTTAAAAACTTATCTGGTGGTAACATAGAAATTTCCTGAAGTAAATATGCAACAACAGTATAATCATTTCCTCTTTCTTTTACTATGAAATCAATTGCATCATGTAAATACTTCCACAATCTTGGACCTAATAATTTATGCCAAATTTCATCCTTAAATATATCGGACTGTTTAATAATTTCTCTGTTTATTTTTTCTGTGTATTGTGGTAAACCATTAGCAAAAACATATTCAATTATAGCTTTTACTGTTTCGTGCAACAAAACAGGAAATATAATAGCAGAAGCTTTTGCGCCCTCAACTTCTCTTATGCCATCTCCGTTTTTATCTTCTCCAAGTATAAGTTCTGATTTACCAACAACACCCATTTTTTGCAAATTTTCCATTGAAATTTTTGCTTTCATTTTCAATTTATCATCCTCTAAACCAATTGTGTCATCATCATTAAATTCAATTTTCCAAAAATCCATAACACTCTTACTCATCATAAATGAATATACTGGGTATAATTTTTTATCAATTCTATCTAAATTAGGCTTTATTTTGTCCATTAAATTGTGAGCTCTAAAACCAGCACCCATCATTAATGCGTTTGAAATAATTCTTTTATCAACATTTTGTTTAATAATTTTTTTTTCTTCATCTGTAAAATCATCCAAAAGCTCTTCTTGGTCAATAGGAACATTATCATTATTGCCGCCCATACTTACATCTTCTGGATTGTTAGTTAAGTTTACAATTATATTTTCAATAACATCATTAGGAATTCCAAAATATTTTTGAACCGTGACTTTTGCAAGTTGTTCTAAAGCATATTTATTTTTTTGTTGAATTAATAAAACTTCTTGAAAATGTTTTAACATTTCCAAGGCACCGTGGTTTTCTCTATTATGAACTTTATATTGTTTTACAACATCTTCATATTCTTCATCACCTAATTTTTCAATTGTTTTTTTTCCATCAATATCTTTGTGCAAAATATCAATTTTGGAAAAAGGATTTTTTTCTCTTTTCTCCAACCTTGATTTAATAGAATGAGAAGGACCGCCCAAATGAGGGTCAACAAAATCCATAGGAGCCTCTTCAAGATTTATTTTTTTTTTTAAATCTATATCTTGATTTTCTGCTTTTGGTTTTGGGTCTGCTCCTGGGTGTATTAATGGTTTCAAGATTCTTCTTGGTTTTGGTCCTGGTTGCTCTTTGGGTTTAGGCTTTGTAATTGGTTCTACTGGTGCAACTTCAGATTTCTCAAAAAGTTTTCTTAAAATTTCATTTATTTTTTTTCTAATAATTCTTTCCTCTGACATTATAAGTGATGTTATTTATATTAAATATCCAAAAAAAAAGAGGGCAAAAAGCCCTCTTTTGATTTAGTTGTTAATAAGCAAAAATAAAATTACGCCTTTGAATCAGTAGTTTTTAACTCCTGAGCATCAGATTTTGTCTGTTTATAATCAATACTTTCATTTTCGATTGTTTTTGAGTTATCAACAACACTACTAAAATATACAGCATTATCAGAACCAGAACCACCAACGAGCGAACTATATCCAGCATTAATATCAGTTGCTCGTGCACGCATAGATTTTTTCAAAACATCTGCAACACCTCTGGTTCCGGCTTGTGTACTGACATAATTTAATGTATTTCCAGCAGCGATACCATATTCTTTTCCTGTTAAAAACGAATCTTGGTTAGCTCCCAAAAAGTTTATTGTCCATCTTTGGTCTTTATTTAATTTTTCAACCAATTCCTTTACTCTTTTATTTGTCCAATTTGCCGGAAGATAATGCGAATGATTTTCACCACCATCTGTCATAACAACCACAACCGCAGAAACAATTTTTTCAGAACTGTTACTCATAGATGGGGTCAATTTATCTTGTAATGAAGTTATCCCCTCCCCCATAGCATGCAACAATGCTGTTGAACCATTTGGTATATAAGTTTCTCTTGTAAGTTCTTTTACATCGGAAGCCGGAACATCCTTTATGATGGTTTGAGTATTATCATTAAAAGTAACAAGACTCACAAAATACTTCTGGTCAGGAAATTCTTTTTCTAAATTTTTGATGGTTTGAATTTGTTCGTTAAAATTGTTAATAGTTTCATTTCTTACGCTTTCCATAGAACCGCTTTTATCTAAAATTAGAAGATAATGAGTTTCTACGAGTTTTTTTTCTATAACTTCTTCTGTTACAGTAGTTACAGTTGTCGTAGTGGTAGTTGTAACTTTTTTTGTAGGATTTTGATTTTCAATTGACATGTTAAATAAATTTTATAGTTTAAATCAGACTATAAATATAGTCAATTTATTTTTTAAATTCCAAAAATCCACTTTTTTTAAAATGAATCTTGAAATAAATTAATACTCTTAAGTGATTTTAAAATCATTTCCCACTTAAAAAGCTCATTATACTCTAACAGTATATCTTTGGTGTTCATATAGAATTCAATATAATAAGTTCTATGTTCTTCACCAACAAACCAAGATTGATATCCGATTAATTCACTTTTTTTTAAAACCAAATGTGGAAGTTCATTTACAAGAACTTCAATTTTATTATCATTATCTT
>JACCDN010275892.1_pt1 | contig 25699 bp, 16 predicted proteins | sample 7441691 | NCBI WGS metagenome assembly JACCDN01 (sample SAMN15323439, study PRJNA562643) | freshwater metagenome | isolation source: river surface water | place: USA:Blue River Watershed | collected 2017-08-16 | reverse complement strand
TATTCTAAACCAAACCTATGAAACTACTTCGGCTTCTTCCGATACTTGCCTTATTGTGTGCTAACAGCCTTTTTGCGCAATCTAAAATTAAAATTCAAGGAGAAGTCAATGTCCCATTTTCAAGCATCCGACTATTTAAGGGTACTTCCTTAGTGACTGGGACCATCGGAAATGAGAAGGGTAAATTTACCCTAGAGGCTGCCCCAGGTTTGTATGATGTTTTGATAGAAAGTATCGGCTATGAGCCGCTGAAATTAGCAAATCAAACATTTAACGCTTCTGCTAATCTGGGTTTAATCACAGTAAAAGAGAGTAATCAGACCTTGAATGAGGTGGTTGTGAAGGGCCAAAAAGCCTCTATGGAACTCAACCTCGATAAACGCATATTTAATGTTGGGACAGATTTAGCGAATAAAGGAGCAACGGCTTCTGAAATTTTGGGAAACTTACCATCCATACAAGTGGATCCAGAAGGGGCCATAAAACTGCGTGGAAGTGATAATGTGCGTATTCTAATCGATGGAAAGCCGTCAACATTAGCTGGAATCAATGGTTCATCTGGCTTGCAATCCTTGCAAGGAAATCTGATCGATAAGGTAGAAATCATCACGAATCCATCCGCTCGTTATGAGGCGGAAGGAATGGCTGGTATTATTAACATCGTTTTAAAGAAAAACCAAAACCAAGGGTTTAATGGTGCGATTGAAACGACATCTGGGTATCCAGAGAATTTTGGAGGAACTGCTATTGTCAATTACCGTAAAAACAAATTCAATTTCTTCGTTAATTATGGTGCTTTTTACCGTAGAACGCCAGGAAGAAACCGTATTTATCAAGAAGTTTATACGGGGAAACAAACAAATTATTTAAATCAGAATTCATCCAATAACGTCACAGGTCTAGTAAATAACGTTAGAGGTGGGGCTGATTATTTCTTCAATGATAAAACCATACTAACTGCCTCCTATATCTATAGACGTACGGATGTGAGACGAATCACAGACTTTTTTTACTTAGATTATCGTGAAAACATGTCCAAACTTTATAGTGACACGTTTCGCCAGCAGGATGAGAAAGAAGCAGAACCGAATGGAGAATATGCGTTAACATTCAAAAAAAGCTATGCAAAAAAAGGGCGAGAATTTACAGCTGATTTACGCTATTTAGATTATTGGGAACGATCGGATCAATTGTATACTCAGATAGGAAAAAAACCAGATGGATCTCCTTTTCAAGAACTTTCTTTGGTACAAAAGGCCTTAAATGATGAATTTGAACGTCAATGGATTCTGCAGGCAGATTATGTAAATCCCATAGGTAAAGACGCAAAATTGGAAATGGGTCTACGTACTAGTTTCAGAAATATGATTAACGATTATATCGTCACTGAAAAACAACCTTCAGGTATTTTTACGGTTGTTCAAGGCTTAAATAATATATTTAATTATCAAGAAAACATTTCAGCCGCCTATTTAATTTTTGGAAGTAAGGTAAAGAAATTCTCCTACCAATTCGGATTAAGAGCAGAAACAACAGACATCCAGACAGAACTAGAAGAAACAAAAGAGAAAAATCCTAGAAACTATGCCAATTTGTTCCCAAGTGCCCATTTTACGTATACTATCACCCCGGACAATTCGTTTCAATTGAGCTATTCAAGACGGGTAAGAAGACCTACTTACAATGATTTAACTCCATTTGTTACTTTCTCAGATAACCGAAACTTCTTCTCTGGAAATCCGAATCTAAATCCCGAATTCACCAATGCATTTGATTTGGGACACCTGAAATACTTCGATCAAGGAAGCATAAGTAGCTCTTTATATTATCGCCAAACCTTTGACAAAATCGAACGATTTAGAACAGTAGATAGTTTAGGTTTCGCAAGGACCTTGCCTGCTAACTTATCCAATCAAAAATCGATGGGCATAGAAATTGCAAGCTCGTGGAATTTTTCCAAAGCATACAAAGCAGACCTCAGTTTCAATGCCTTCAGAGCCATCGCAGATGCCTCAAATATTAATGCATCGTTCAAAAGTGATACCTATTCCTGGTTTGCTAGACATAGTTCCCGCATTAAAATAGGGGCTACAGACTTCCAAATTCGAGCTAATTACGAAGCCCCACAATTAACGCCACAGGGTTCTAGAGGCTACATGGCCTGGATGGATTTATCAGCTTCAAAAGATATTATGAAGGGTAATGGTACATTAACATTAAGTATTTTAGATATCTTTAACTCGCGAATTAACCGCTATGAATCTACTTTAATAGATCCTAAAGATGGATCTGGATTCTTTACTAGGGGTGAATCTCAAGGGCGTTTACGCTCATTTAATTTGACTTTTAATTACCGATTTAAAACCACCAAACAGGCAGCTAAACAACGCCGCAGTATGATGGACGAAGAAAATTAATTACACCTATGAAACGTTTAATACTCTATTCCTGCACCTGTATTTCACTATTTTCTTGTAGCAAACAAGGCAAAGATGATACACTTAAAATAATCTATGAAGATCAAAGTAAAGTGGTTCAAAACGCCAAAGCGATAAAGGACAAGCAGCCCATCAAGATTATTCCAGGGTTAAAAATTGATTTGTGGGCATCTGATTCCCTATTACAGGACCCAGTAGCCATTGCGGTGGATGACAAAGGAGCTATTTTTGTTAATAGCACGAACCGGAACAAGGCCTCAGAATTTGACATTCGTGGCCACCGGGATTGGATGACTGAATCAATTGGTTTTCAATCAGTAGAGGATAGAAGAGCCTTTTTACGCCGCAATTTTGCTCCAGAAAACAGTGCGAAAAATACCTGGTTACCCGATATGAATGGTGACGGATCTCATGATTGGTTGGATTTAAAAGTGGAGAAAGAAGAAATCTACAAGGTAGAGGATTTGAACGGGGACGGATATGCAGATCAATCCACCAGAGTATTCAACGGGTTTAATGAAGAAGTAACAGACGTAGCTGGTGGCTTGTTAGTGCGTAAAAAAGATGCATTTGTGGCGATTGGGCCAGATTTAATGCGTTTGAAGCACAATAATGGACAGTGGAAAAATCCAGAATCTATCTCAACAGGCTATGCGGTTCACATAGGTTTTGGAGGTCATGGCATGTCTGGATTAACAGAAGGTCCTGATGGAAAAATCTATTGGCAAATAGGTGATATTGGCGCTAATATCACAGCAAAAGATGGGAAAAACTACAAGCACCCAAACTCAGGGGTCATCGTAAGATCGAATCCAGATGGATCAGAGTTTGAAGTATATGCGAGCGGTTTGCGTAACACGCATGAGTTCGTTTTTGATAACTATGGTAATTTAATCAGCTCTGATAATGATGGCGATCATCCGGGTGAGAGTGAACGTTTAGTACACGTCGTAGAAGGTTCTGATGCTGGATGGCGTTCGAATTGGCAATATGGAAAATACACCGATCCTCGCAATAATTTGTACAAAGTCTGGATGGATGAGAAATTATATGTACCACGTTGGGAGGGGCAAGCAGCCTACATTATTCCTCCAATTCGCAATTTCCATAACGGACCTACTGGTATGCTTTGGAATCCGGGAACCGCGCTGGGTAAGCGCTGGTTAAATAAATTCTTCTTGGTAGAATTCGTTGGGAATACGAACAATTCACATATTTGGGCATTTGATCTAAAACCAAAAGGTGCCTCTTTTGACTTCAAATCGGAAGAAGATGTGGTGAAAGGAATTTTACCAACTGGGATTCGATTCGGTCCTGAAGGAGCTTTATATGCCTCAGATTGGATTTTTGGCTGGGATACGAAGAATTATGGCCGTATTTGGAAGATTGATGTGGAGGAGAAGGAAAATGACTTGAAAGCGGAGCGCGAGCAGACGAAAAAATACATTCAACAAGATTATTCGAAGCAAAGTTTGACCTCTTTATATGATTTGCTATTCTATGCGGATCAACGCGTTCGCTTAAAGGCTCAATATGAATTAGCGGAGAGAAAAGCGACAGCAATTTTTGAAAAAGCGGTTCAACAAAAAGAGAATCAATTGGCCCGTATTCATGGAATTTGGGGATTAGGTCAAATAAAAGCCGCTAAATCAATTTCATCTCTTTTAGGTGATTCTGACGAGGAGATTGTAGCACAGGCTGCTAAGGTTTTAGGTGATATTTTTGATGCCTCAGCTGCTGATCAGCTAATTCCATTAGTTGGATCTGCTAATCCTAGAGTAGCCTTTTTTGCAGCACAAGCTTTAGGACGAGTAAAATCTGAAAAGGCAATTCCAGCATTATTGCTGCAAATTGAAAAAAATGCGGATAAAGATATATACATCCGTCACGCGGCTGTGTTAGCTTTAAGCAGAATCGGAAAATCGGAACCGATGTTAGCTTTACAAAACTCGCCTAACCGTTCATTGCGCATCGCTGCAGTGCTTGTTTTACGCCGTTTAGCACATCCAGGTGTACAAGCTTTTTTAGCTGATTCAGATGAGTACATCGTTGCTGAAGCAGCGAGAGCGATTAATGATGACGAATCCATTCCTGCTGCTTTGCCGGCATTAGCAGCTACTTTAGGGAACCCAAGGTTTAGTTCAGAAGTTATTATTAGAAGAGCTATTAATGCTTGTTTGCGCGTGGGAACGGCAAAAGAGATTGATTTATTAATTGCTTATTCAGAAAGATCAGGGATTTCTGAGGCTCTACGCGCAGAAGCGATTGCAACTTTAGGCTCTTGGGCTAATCCTTCGGTTATGGATCGTGTTGATGGTCGCCACAGAGGAGCATTGGATAGAAATCCGGCAGATGTCATTGCTCGAATCCAATCCAAGATTCCGTCCTTCTTAGCATCAGAAAATCCTGATGTATTAATTGCGACGGCAAAGTTGATTGCTGAGTTGAATTTAACTAGTTTTTCAGAGACGCAAATTTCGCTTTTCACACAACATATCAATTCTAAAGTGAGAGCGGCCTTTTTAAGTTCTTTGGCAGACTTAAATACACCTAAACTGGCTTTCATTTTAGAAAAAGGAATGAACGATACAAGTAAAATTGTACGCGGTATCGCCTTGAGTAATTTAAATAAGATTGAAATCTCAGCTTCTCAATTGCCTGCTATCACAAAACCTATTTTTGACAAAGGTTCTCAATCTGAACAACAGGCTTTACTACAAAGTATGTCCAAAATGAAGCCAGCTAATACCTCTGCAATTTTAGCCGATTTAATCGAAAAAATGGTCGATAATAAATTGCCTACAGGTATTAAATTAGACCTAATGGAAGCTGTGGAAGCCACAAATGAGGAAAAACTAATCGCAAAATTAGATGCTTTAAAAGTAAAAGGAACCTTGACGGATGAATACAAAGAAGCCTTGTTCGGGGGCTCTGTTGCGGACGGACGAAATATCTTCCAATACAATTCGACTGTACAATGCGTTCGCTGTCATATCGTGGGTGGAGAAGGAACAAATGTAGGGCCTAATTTAAAAGGGGTGGCTTCACGTTTAACCAGAGAGCAATTATTGCAAGCCTTAATCGAACCAAGTGCGCGAATTGCGCCAGGTTATGGTACAACAAACTTTGTTTTAACGGATGGCCAAGAAGTTTCAGGGTCCATTATTTCAGAAACGGATGAACTCGTGCAACTGAAAACAAATGATGCTGAGCCTTTGCGCATTCCACTAACTCGAATAAAATCAAGAGAAAACCTTCCATCTGGTATGCCGCCGATGGGTAGCTTAATGAGCAAAAGAGAAATTAGAGATGTGGTGGAATACCTATCATCCTTGAAGTAGTAGAGTATTTACAGGTAGGATACTCAGATTCTGATAAAAAATCACTCAAAATTCCATAAAACCGAGTCCGTCGACTTCAGTTTTATGGAATTTTTTATTTCAAACGGGGTAATAATGGCTAAATACTAAATATTCTAATCGATATTTTAATAACTTTGAAGTGCCAAAGCAGATGAAGAATAATATAGAATTACCTAAGGATGGCCTAGCTGGATTAAAAGAGAACTTCGCATCAGACGCAGCCTCTGGATTTATAGTCTTCCTATTAGCTCTACCTTTAAGTTTAGGCATCGCAAAAGCCTCCGAATTTCCTCCAATTATGGGACTATTAACCGCTATCATTGGTGGGATTATAGTCAGTCTCTTTAGTGGATCTCGTTTAACGATTAAAGGGCCAGCAGCTGGATTAATTGTTATTGTTGCAGGTTCTGTGGCTGAATTTGGGGGTGGAGAACAAGGCTGGCACCTCGCACTCGGTGCCATGGTGGTAGCTGGTTTAGTTCAAATTCTTTTTGGAGTTTTCAAACTAGGTAAAATGATGGATTTCTTCCCACTTTCTGCCGTTCAAGGAATGTTAGTGGCGATAGGTTTGATAATCGTAGGCAAGCAAATACCCGTATTTCTAGACGTAAATCCGATCTTAGCTAAAGGGAAAGAACCTTTGGAATTATTGGCCTCCATTCCTGAATTTATTGCCAATTGGGATCCGAAAGCTACATTAATCGGAACAATCAGCTTAATCATCATGATGGGATGGCCGTATATCAAGAATCCTATCATCAAAAAAGTACCGGCACCGCTTGTCGTTTTAGCCATTGCCATTCCTGCAGAATTATGGCTGAATTTTCAAACAACAGAGCCCAAATATGCCCTTGTCCAGATTGGGAATTTACTGGATAATATCAAAATAAATGTATCCTTTGACGGGTTCGCTCAAACAGGCATCTTTATCAAATTTGTGATTATGTTCGCCATAGTAGGTTCATTAGAATCGCTATTGACAGTGAAAGCAATGGATATGCTTGATCCATTTAAACGTAAATCTAATGCAAATAAGGATTTAATCGCCATCGGAATCGGAAATACCCTGACTGCATTTTTAGGGGGCTTACCCATGATTTCAGAGGTTGCTCGTTCGTCAGCAAATATTGCTAATGGAGCCAAAAGTCGCTGGGCAAACTTCTTCCACGGATTTTTCATTTTAGCGTTTTTACTTTTAGCGGCTCGTTTTATTGAGCTAATTCCCAATACAGCATTAGCTGCGATGTTAATTACCGTTGGAATTAAATTAAGCCACCCGAAAGTTTTTATTCACACCTTTGAAAAAGGGAAGGAGCAATTGTTGATTTTCCTGGTCACAATTTTTTTCACTTTATTGGTTGATTTACTAGCAGGTATAGGAGCTGGTATCGTAACCGAAATCCTAGTCAATTTATTCAATGGCAAGCCATTAAAAGCTATTTTCAGCGCACCTACTGAGGTTTCCTTCACAGAAGAAGCCTACTTAATTGAAATATCTGATGCAGCTGTTTTTTCGAACTATTTAGGTATCAAACGGAAATTAGAGGCCTTGCCTGATGGATTTAAGGTGACGATTGATCTCTCTCGAACCCAACTTGTTGATCATTCGGTGATGGAAAATTTAGAGCAATTCAAGCTAGAATATGAACAGAATGGTGGCTCTGTCGAACTTGTTGGTCTTGAATCCCATGAATCTCTCTCCGGTCATAAGGCCGCCGCAATGAAACGCAAAAAGGATAAATAGTCCGGAGGGAGTTAGTCCGGAGTCCGGAGGACGACAAAGCCGAAGGCGACTAAGCGACGCAGTCGCGACTAAGTCCAAAGGACGACTGAGCCGAAGGCAACTAAGTCCAAAGGACGACCAACTGAAATGAAAAACCGCCCCTCAAAAAGGCGGTTTATTTTTTTGGAAATATTCGATACCTTTAATGAAATTTAAACCTATGAAAAAACTGTTGCTGCTGATAAGCTTGCCCTTATTCTGTTTTTCACAGGCAGAGGTATTCTTAAGTTTACCCAAGCAAAAATCTTTTTTTCAAAAAACGGACGACCTTGGCTCCGACTTCAAAGGGGCAAAAATTAACGTATTCCTAGAAAAAACCTTCCAAAGCATCGATGGTTTCGGTTATACACTTACGGGTGGAAGTGCACAACTGATACAACAACTTGAACCGACAAAAAGAACTGCCTTATTACAAGAGTTATTTGGTAATAATGGAATATCCGTATTAAGAATAGGCGTGGGGGCCACCGATTTAGATGCTACCATATTTTCGTATGAAGACAAACCTAGAAAATTTAGCTTAGATCCATCAAAGGCCGATTTAATTCCACTATTACAGCAGATCATCGCCATTAATCCAGCGATTAAAATCATGGCCACCCCTTGGTCTCCACCCACTTGGATGAAAGATAATGGGGAGAGTAAAGGGGGATCTCTTTTGGAAAAATACTACCAGACCTATGCCACTTATTTAGCTAAATACATCCAAGCCATGGCGAAGGAAGGTATTTCTATCTGGGCGTTAACACCCCAAAACGAACCACTACATCCGGGCAATAACCCCAGCATGTACATGAGTTCTGAAATGCAGTCAAAATTCATCAAAACAGCGCTAGGTCCCGTTTTTCAAAAACAACATATCACCACAAAAATCATCGTATATGATCATAATTGCGATCATCCAGAATATGCCATCGATTTATTAACTGATCCCGAGACTAGAAAATACGTCAGTGGATCTGCCTTTCATTTATACAATGGGGATATTTCTGCCTTGAGCAAAGTAAAAACGGCACACCCAGATAAGGATGTCTATTTTACAGAACAGTGGACGGGTAGCAAGGGAGATTTTACGGGAGACTTTATGTGGCATGTGAAGAATGTCATTTTAGGGGCAATGAACAATCACGCGAAAACGGCTATTGAATGGAATTTAGCCAATGATCCCGCCTACGGACCGCACACTCCCGGGGGTTGCACAGAATGTGTAGGGGCTTTAACCATTTCAGGTCAGGATATCATTCGAAATCAATCTTATTACATTGTTATGCAAGCGGCAAGATATGTACCCGCTGGCTCTATTCGTTTAGGCATAGCGACGCCTGAAGGTATTCAAGCAGCTGCATTTAAACGTCCGGATGGCAAAATAGCCATCATCGTTCAAAATGAGGGCCGCAAGAAAAACATTACTATTGAAAAAATAAACCTAGAAATACCGGCTGAATCGGTTGTAACTATCATCCTATGAAAACATTTAACATTAACCGCAGACATTTTATGAAGGGGGCTTCGGCTGCCTTAGCTTTGTCGACTTTTGGAGCTTATGGATTAGATTTAGTGAATCCAGCTAAACCTTTTCGCGTTGCACTTATCGGTGCCGGTTGGTACGGAAAAAGTGATTTATTCCGATTGATGCAGGTGGCGCCAGTAGAAGTGGTGGCCCTTTGCGATCCAGATAGAAACATGTTAACGGAAGCAGGTAAACTGGTTGCAGCACGGCAAGCTTCCAGAAAAACACCTAAACTGTATGGCGATTACCGTCAATTATTGAAGGAAAACGAATTGGATATCGCTATTGTAGGAAGCCCGGATCATTGGCATGCCTTACAGATGATTGATGCCGTGAAAGCAGGCGCGAACGTATATGTACAGAAACCTATATCAGTCGATATCTTAGAGGGAGAGGCAATGGTCGCCATGGCTAGAAAACACGGTAAAACGGTTCAAGTAGGCACGCAACGAAAAAGTACGCCTCACTTAATTCAGGCGAAAAAGGAGATTATTGACAAAGGTCTTTTGGGTAAAATCGCCCATGTAGAAATGTATTGCTACTACCAAATGCGAAATAACGGAAATCCTCCTGTTCAGGCGGTGCCGGACTTTTTTGACTATGAAATGTGGACTGGACCGGCCCCTTTACGTCCTTATGACGGCTTGCCACACACGCGCTGGTGGAGAACTTTTGAGGAATATGGAAATGGAATTATGGGCGACATGTGTATTCACATGTTCGATACGGCACGTTGGATGTTAAATCTAGGCTGGCCTAATCGGGTGAGTTCTGAAGGGGGGATTTATGTCCAAAAAGAAGGAAAATCAAACATCGCCGACACCCAAACTGCCGTATTTGAATACAATGGCTTGAATTGTGTTTGGCAACATAGAACCTGGGGTACTCCTCCAGACCCAGAATATCCATGGGGATTAACCATTTACGGTGAAAAAGGGACCTTACGGATGAGTACCATGAAATACGATTTTACGCCTACGGATTCAAAAGCTCCTAAATTGCACATGGATGTCGTTTATGAGAAGGAGAAATACCCAGAAGATTTAAAAGAAGACCGTATCGAGTTGAACGCTGCGCCTGCTACAAGGGGGCATATGTTGGATTTTTTAGCCGCGATCGATAAAGGATCTAAGCCCATCGCAGATATCTCTGAGGGACATATATCTACGGCATCTTGTATTTTAGCTAACCTCTCGATGAAATTAGGTCGTCCACTTTCGTATGATCCGGGAACAAAAACGGTCTTAAACGATCCCGAAGCGACGGCTTTACTTGCTAGAAATTACCGTGGACCTTGGAACCGAACTATGTTAAGCTAATGAAAAAGATTATCCTATTTGCCTTATTGGCCATTCCTGCATTCGCACAACAACGTAATTCTGCTCAACTAGGCGAAGACTTGAAGAAATTACGTGTGTTAGGCTCTGTTCTACACGTAGCAGCCCATCCAGACGATGAAAGTACGCATATGTTAACGTGGTTTGCGCAGCAACAACATTGGGAGACTAACTATTTTGCGTGCACTCGAGGAGATGGCGGCCAAAACCTTATTGGAGACGAACAAGGCGTACCTTTAGGATTAATTAGAACCCAAGAATTACTGGCAGCGAGACGCATCGATGGGGCGAATCAATACTTTTCGCGTGCGTTTGATTTTGGCTTTTCAAAATCAACAGATGAGGCGTTGGGATTTTGGGACAAGAATTTAATTCTATCCGATTTAGTATGGGTGATCCGTAAAACTCGCCCTGATATCATTTTTACACGTTTTCCACCGGATGCAAGAGCCGGTCATGGCCATCACTCAGCCTCCGCGGCATTAGCAATCGAGGCTTATAAAGCAGCGGCTGATCCGAAGATGTTCCCGGAACAGTTGAAGCTGGGAGTGGACGTTTGGCAGGCAAAACGCTTGTTATGGAATACCTTTCGTTTCCCAGGATCACCAGGAAATTCGACCATTAGTGATTCTCAATTTAAAGTGGATATAGGTGATTATTTACCATTTTTAGGCCAAAGCACAGGTGAATTAGCTGCTTTCAGTAGAAGCCAGCACAAGTCACAGGGTTTTGGTTTTGCAGTAGATAGAGGAAGAAGCACTGAATATTTCGCTACACTTGGTGGAGAGGCTCCTAAAGAAAATTTGTGGGATGGGGTAGATGCCACCTGGAATCGCGTGAATCCAAGTATTGACGCGTTAATCACACCCATTATTGCAGCTTACAATTCATCAAAACCATACGAAAGTATTTCATCCTTAATTGGACTTAAAAAATCCATCAAAGCGCTTCCTGCGAGCCCTTGGACGCAGAAAAAAATAGCAGAAATTGACGCTTGGGTAGTACAAGCGGCAGGTATTTACTTAGGTGCAACAACGACTCAAGGAATCATTGCTATAGGCGAAAAACTGAACATTAAGACCGAATTTATCGTGCGTGCACCTATTTCAGTTGAGAATGTATCCGTATCATTCGCCGGACAAGACACCACATTTGCAGGCAAACTACAGCCCTACAAAAAATACCCTTTACAACGCAGTATCACGGCCTCCGCGGCGATTACTCAACCCTATTGGATTCAACAAGCAAAATCTACCGGACACTTTAATGTTTCTGACCAACAAAAAATTGGTCAGGCGCGCGTAGATCCAGCTTACATAGCGAAAGCTGCTTTCACTATTCACGGGGAGGAATTTAAAGTAGAAAGACCGGTTCAAGAATTGATTGTGGATCCTGTAAAAGGAGAAATCTTGCAACCTATCACCATCAGCCCTAAAACGGTCTTTACCCTTAGTTCAAATGTCGTTTTATTACCAAAAGGAAGCAAAGCCACTAAAACCATCCAAATCGCCATCACAGCGATGGCCGCATTAAAGCCAGGTACCATAGACGTAAAATCAGGCGGAACCTCTTTAGCCCTTATTCCTCTAAAAGAGGGGATGAAAGCAGGGGAAAAGCGCGAATGGCCTATTTCTTTCACAGAAACAAGCTTAAAAGAAGGAAAGCTAAGCTCAAATTTGCAATTGCATATTAGCTCCGGAAATGAGCATTGGATAGATTCTTTGGAAATACAAACCATCGAATATGCCCATATTCCAACGCAACGCTACTTTTCGACCGTAAACTTGAGCTTATTGCATATTGACTTTGTTAAGAAAGGCAATCGATTAGGCTACATCAAGGGCGCAGGTGATAAAGTGCCAGAAGGATTAAAACAGATGGGCTACGAAGTAGACTTCTTAACTGAGAAAGACTTGACAGCTGGGAACTTAAAGAAGTACGATGTGGTCATGACAGGTGTGAGAGCCTATAATACGAATGACTATTGGGCGAATGCCTATCCCGAAATCATGAAATATATCGAGAATGGTGGTAATTATGTAGTGCAATACAATACGGCCAGTTTCTTAGGACCCATGAAGTCGAGCATGTCACCTTATCCGTTGCAAGTAACCCGAAACCGGATTACGAAAGAAGAGGCAAAGCCTAATTTTCTACTACCAACTCATGCATTACTAAACAGCCCGAACAAAATCACGGAAAAAGATTTCGAAGACTGGATTCAGGAACGCAGTATTTACACGGCCGAAACACCGGATATCCATTTCGAGTTTCCATTAGGATTCTCAGATCCAAATGAATCCGAGAATAAGGGTAACATCGCTGTGACTAAATACGGAAAAGGACAATTCATCTATACGGGACTTGTGTTCTTTCGCGAAATACCAGCCGGTGTTCCTGGCGCTTACCGATTATTAGCTAACATACTTGCAAAACCAAATTAATGAAATTCAAACTACTTGCTCTTTGCCTTTTACCCTTACTAGTTCAAGCACAACAACCTCTCATTCGAAAGGATAAGATTACCATTGCACGCGATATTTATGGTGTACCCCATATATTCGCGCCCACGGATCCAGAAGTTGCCTATGGCCTTGCTTACGCGCATTCAGAGGATGATTTTAAAACGATTCAAACGCTGATTCTAACTGGGAAGGGTAAATTGGGTACTTATTTAGGTAAGAAAGGGGCGCCTGTAGATTTTGTTTTTGGTCTATTGAATACGCGCAAAGTAGTCGATCAGCAGATTAAGTCGATGGATCCTAAGTTCTTGCAATTAGTGCAGGGGTACCTATTGGGTTTAGAAGCCTATGGAATGGCCCATCCGTCTGAAATATTGAACAAACATGTATTTCCAATCGCATTAGAGGATTACATCGCTACTACGATGTTCTCTGTGGCGATCTTCTGTGGTGTGGATAAAACCTTACCTAAGATTTTAGATGGTTCTATTCCCTCACTACCTGGCTTTACCGGAGAAGGTAGTAATGCCTTTGCCATTAAAGGCTCGAAATCTGCCACTGGCGAACCGATGTTAGTCATTAACGCGCATCAGCCCATCGAAGGAGCAACAGCATTCTACGAGGCGCATGTGCAATCAGAGGAAGGTTGGAATATCTTGGGTGGTCTTTTCCCAGGTGGCCCTTTGATCTTCCACGGTACTACGCCTAATCTAGCTTGGGCCCACACGGTAAATTTCCAAGACAAAATCGATGTCTATCAGTTGCAGACGGACAAAGCGCATCCGGGCCAATACAAGGTGGATGGCGAATGGTTACCTCTAGTAAAAAGAAAGATCAAACTGAGTATCAAAGGCATTCCTATTACCGTTTCTAAGATGGCTTACGAATCTATCTATGGTCCTACGGTGAAATCGCCTAAGGGGACCTATTTCTCTATTCGTCTTCCTTCATTACTGGATGCGGGGGCCTTACAGCAATGGTATGCGATGAACCGCTCTACGAACTTCACGGAATTCAAAGCCGCGCTGAATCAGAACCACCTGCCTATGTTCAACATCATGTATGCAGATAAGGAGGATAATATCTTCTATATCTCAAATGGCAAGATGCCGTATCGTAATGCCAAATACAACTGGGCCTCCACGCTACCAGGCAATACGCGCGAGACACTTTGGGAAAAATTCAAACCACTTAGCGAGTTACCTCAACACCTAAATCCTGCGGCAGGATATTTATTTAATACCAATCACTCGCCCTTTAAGGCAACTGCGGTGAATGAGAATTTGAATCCGGCGAACTATGACAAATACGACGGATACGAGACCTACCACAATAACCGTTCTCAGCGCGCTAAGGAACTTATTGACACCTACGATAAGATTAGCTTAGAAGATTTGAAGCGCATTAAATTCGATCGCCAATTGCCGGCGAAGATTTTATACCCTTATGGATACGATGCCTCGGTGCTATTTACACTAGACGCATCTAAATATCCTGCGCTGGCTACCATCATCAAGGGATTAAAAGAGTGGAATCACGTGACGAATATCGAGAGCGTGGGTGCTTTGTATTATAACATCGCATACTATGGTGCCTCTAAAGTTCGCCACACGGCTTCGAAAGATCCTTTAACAGAATCCGAGGCGGTAGAGTTAACACAGTACGTGCATGATTTCTTAATGAAGCACTATGGCCGTTTGGATGTGACGTTGGGAGAATTTCAGCGTTTGAAAAGGGGAGACCAAGATTGGCCTCAGGCGGGTATGCCAGATGTGTTAGCGGCTGTGATGTCAGAGCCTTTTGGAGAATCAAAACGTAAAATGAATTCTGGCGATGCCTATATTGGTTTTGTGAAGTTTCCAAAAGACGGTGGCTTGCCGCTGATTGAGACAGTGAATACCTTTGGCGCTAGTTCTCATCCGGAGTCAAAGCACTATACCGATCAACGCGAACTGTACCAGGCACAGAAAACAAAGCGGATGACACTCGATAAAGACGAGGTGCTAAAGAACGCCGAGAAAATCTATCATCCGGAATAGTTAGACGATAAAATTAGGGTCTTTGTAGGCAGGGGCAGGGTATTTGTAAAATCCTTCCCCTGTTTTTTCTCCTAGCTTCCCAGCATCGATATACGTCTTTAATAGGGCCGCAAAGGCTTGTGAACCCGCATCCTCTAGGTTATGCGTCACGTGCCAAGCTGTATCTAAACCGATACTGTCTAGTATGCCAAAAGGCCCCATCGGCATATGAAAGTTCACCATCCAAGATTTATCGATGTCCTCGATACTGGCTACCTCTTTAGTCCTTAACTTCCCCGCAGCCCCTATCACCGCCATCAACATATAATTAAACACGTAACCCGGATTCTCTTTTCGAACGATGACGGGGACTTGCTTTAACGCCCTACCAAATTCTTCCAATAAAGTCACCACGTCCTCAGAGGTCTCTGGGTGCGGCATAATATCCACCACCTTCGAGTAGAACACATCATGAAAATGAAACGCACAAAATAGGGTCGGGCGATCTACCACATCCACAAGCTGTGAAGGCAGCAAATAAGACGTATTCGTCGTGAAAATCGTCTTAGCAGGTGCTAAAGCCGAAAACTGTTTCCACACCTGACGTTTCAACGGTAATTCCTCCGTCACAGACTCCGAGATAATATCCGCATCTGCTACAGCCTCCGCTGGATCCGTTGTGAATTGGATAGATGTAATCACCTCATCACTTAGTGAAAGCATTCGAAGGATCTTAGACATCACTTTTTTAGACGAAACAAAAGCCTCCGCCTTAATGTCATATACCGTTACTTGAAAGCCTGACAAAGCAGCCTGCAAGGCAATTCTAGTTCCTAATGTCCCTGCACCTAAGATGCATACCTTGTTGATTTTCATATTTGACCTGTTTGTATACATTTTGCTGCCATTCTGCCTGCAGCCTCCACTACTTGATTTAATACACTGAATCGAGGGTCTTTCGAATACCCTAAACTAAAACGCTGGTAAATCTGCTGTGCGATGGTAGCCACCTTACACAGCCCAAACACATAGTAAAAGTTCATCTCACTCATATCGCGCCCCGTCTTAGCGCCATAATAATCGATTAACTCAAGACGCGTAAAGTTCCCCGGCACATACGAAAGATTAAACATCTTCAGGATATCTTCATCCTCTGCCTCCGCCCAATAAGCTAAGGTTGTTCCCAAATCCATCAACGGATCGCCCACCGTTGCCATTTCCCAGTCCAATACGGCCTGCACTTCGCCCGAGGAAGAAATGACCAAATTATCGTATTTGAAGTCGTTGTGAATAAAGGCTACATCAGACTCTGACGGAATCGAAGATAAAAGCCAATGAAATGCCTCCTCAATCGAAGGAACTTCTGAGGTCTTCGCCTTCTGAAAACGTTCTGCCCAGCCTTGCACTTGACGTACAGCATATCCTTCGGGTTTGCCTAAAGCCCCTAAACCAGAATTTATTAACTCTAATGAGTGTAATTCAATTAACACATCCAGAGCAGATTGAGAAAGGCTGCGGAAAAAATCCGGTGTTGCCTCTGCAGGCGGACGATTCCGAATAATCAATCCGTCCACTTTCTCCATTAGGAAAAAAGGAGCACCGATGATTGACTCATCTTCACAAGCCGAAATGGGATGCGGCATCTTTGTGTAGCCAGCCTTTTCCAAAGCTTGTAAGACGCGAAACTCGCGAATCATATCATGCGCTTTGGCAATCTTCAATCCATGAGGGGGTCTGCGTAAAACGTAAGAAGCATCACCAACCTGTACTTCATAGGTCAGATTCGAGAATCCACCCGGAAAAGGGGTGATCTCCACGGATGGAACACCTAAATAGGACGGTAATTTTTCAAACCCTTCCATTAACCTTTGCGTGATTTAAGAATGCTCTTTGCTAAAACCGTCTTATGCACCTCATCCGGCCCATCATAAATACGTGCCCCACGTTCATGGCGGTACCAGAAAGATAAAAGCGTATCGTCCGTTATCCCTAATCCTCCGTGTACTTGAATCGCGCGGTCTATCACCTTCATCAATACATCAGAGACGAAGAACTTAATCGTCGAAATATCTTCTTTTGCGGCCTTAGCGCCATCTTTTTCGATCTTGTGAGCCGTATTCAAGACTAATAGGCGAGAGGCCTTAATTTCGGCGGCGCTTTCGGCTATCCAATTTTGGATGGTCTGTTGCATTGAAAGTGAATGACCTGGATTTAACTCTCTCTCTATCGCCCGGTCACACATCATTCCTAACGCACGTTCACAAATACCAATCCAACGCATACAATGGTGAATACGTCCCGGACCTAAGCGCACTTGCGCTAATTGAAAACCTGAACCTTCTTCTCCAATTAAATGAGACACCGGCACCCGACAATTTACAAACTCCACCTCGCTATGAGAAAGGTAATCCTCACCCTCATCGCCCATAATGGAGATATTTCTTATCCTTCGATAGCCCGGCGTATTCAAGGGAACAAGAATCATACTCGCTCGCGCATACTTATTTTCCACTGAAGGATTCGTAACCGCCATCACAATCGTGAAGGAAGCCCCATCCGCAGAGGACGTAAACCATTTATGTCCGTTAATGACATATTCATCTCCGTCACGAACGGCGGTAGTAGACATATGCACTGGATTACTTCCAGCATGCTCCGGCTCCGTCATCGCGAAACAAGATCGAATCTCGCCACGCTCTAAAGGTCGTAGGTAGGTATCTTGTAAATAAGGGGAAGCAAACTGATGCATCAGCTCCATGTTCCCTATGTCTGGTGCATTGCAGTTAAATACGTAATGGCCCAAAGGACTCGTACCTAACACCTCTGATATCGAAGCAAACTCTACGAGGCTTAAACCTAATCCTCCATGGGAAACGGGCAGGTGAGGGGCGAACAAACCCATCTCTTTCGCCTTAGCGCGCAGAGCGTGTAAAGCAGGCAAATGAGCCCTAAATGAACCATAAATGGCTCCTTGCTCTAAAGGAATGATGTGTTTCTCGAGAAACTCTCGGTATCGGGGAACTAGCTCAAGCGCTTTATCTGAATCAAACATAGATTAAATAGTTAATCCGCCATCAGCGGTAATGACTGCACCCGTGGTATAAGACGCTCCCGGTGCGGCAAGGTATAAAGCGGTAGCTCCGATTTCCTCTGGCGTACCTATGCGCTTTATGGGTAATTGACGTAAGGTATATTGTAGGATTTTATCATTGGACCAAAGTGCCTCCGAAAACTTCGTCTTAATCAAGCCCGGACAAATCGCATTCACGCGGATATTGAAGTCGCCCCATTCTTTGGCAAAAGCCTTCGTCATCGAAATCAGCGCCGCCTTACTTACACTATAGATACCTAGTCCTGGCTCCGGCGAAATACCACCCACAGAACTAATATTAATTACCGAGGCATTCGAAGATTTCTGCAAATGAGGTAGACACAAACGCATTAACTCGAAAGGAGCCTTCAGGTTCACGCTCATAATCTTATCGAAGGCATCTAAGGACGTATCGTGAATGGGCCCGAAAGTCGGATTCGTCGCCGCGTTATTCACTAAAATGTCGATTTGACCATAGGTGGCAATCGTGGCTGAAACTAAGTGAGCCAGCTGATCCATCTTTCCCACGTGACAGGCAATACCCGTCGCTTCATATCCTTTAGCGCGCAACTCCTGGGCTAATAAATCTAAAGTCGCCTGATCGCGACTACTAATGACCACCTTTGCTCCAGCCTCTGCAAAAAACTCCGCGATACTGAAACCAATTCCTTTACTAGCGCCCGTAATAAGGGCTACTTGATTCTTCAATGAAAATGCCTGCATATTCTAATCTATTTTTAAACAATTTAAAGAAATATTATGGTAATTTACGCTATCAACACCCGAAAAAAGACATCATGAAACAAGTCGTATTCTACGAAACCGGATTACCCGAAAATGTATTACAACTAGAAGAAATCGAAAAGCCAACTCCGGCGAAAGCAGAGGCGCTCATTCGCATCACTGCTCGCAATATCAATCCATCGGATGTTATGTTTGTGCAAGGATTATATGGCATCACCCCTAAATTACCTAGTAGCGCTGGTTTTGAGGCAGCGGGAGTAGTGGAGGAATCGACTAAGTTCCCTGCAGGCACGCGCGTCCTTTTTACTTCTATTGGTACCTGGAAAGAGTATACCTGCGTTCCGGATGCAGGCTTGATTCCCATTCCAGAGGGTATGTCGGATGAAGTGGCTTGTCAAGCTTTTGTGAATCCGGTTACTGCTTATGGTATGTTAGAGACATCCGGATTAGAAAAAGGAGGATCTTTATTAATTACAGCTGGGGCCTCGGCTTGGGGTAAAGTAGTCATTCAGTTAGCGGCGATGCGGGGCATTCATGTCATTGCTACGGTGAGACGACAAGATCAGATGCAGACTTTATTGGATTTAGGTGCGACAGCTGTCATTGATGTAGCGACGGAAAGTTTTACAAAAAAGGTAAAAGAAGTATTCTCAGAAGGAGTGGACTATGTGTTCGATGCGGTAGGAGGGGATCAGGGGGCCAAAGCCTTAACTTGCCTTAAACCAGGTGGAAAGATGCTTGTTTTTGGCCTACTAAGCCTCGAACCGATTCCATTGAATTCTGGCTTATTAATCTTCAAAAACCTAAGCGTCGAAGGCTGGTGGTTGAGTTCTTGGTGGGAAAAACTAGGCAATGAGGGAATTCAAAAGGCCATCAAAGAAGTCTTCACCCATCTATTGAAACAAGACGTGAAAGTAGACATTCAAGCTACTTATCCATTAGCTCAGTTTAAAGAGGCTTTAATTGCCTATCAGAAAGAAGGGAGAACAGGAAAAATACTATTGGTGTAAGGAATCTAGCTCAGCCGGCTGATCGTCTGGTTCGTGGGTATTTCGGCCGTCGGTCGGAATACCATCACCGATTACCTCGTAGGAGAGCTTATCTCCCGCGACACTAACCTCTAAATTGTAGATAAAAGTACCTTCAGGTTCTTTCGTTTTAAGTACCCCGGTATAGAGTGAATCGCTCTTTTGAATCAGGGAAACATCGAGAACACTGACACCTGTAACTTGCTCTTTTTGAAGATTTTGCAACCACATTTCGCGCACCTCTGAAGCTACTTCAGTAGAAGACTTTTTACACGAATTTAAGACGAACACGAAGGCTACTAAAAGGAATAATTCTCTAATCATGATGCAAAAATGGGTATTTTTCGCGAAAAAAGGAAAAAGAAATTCCTACATTTGAAAGATGTTAGATTTTACAGATTTCATGAATGCGAGTTTATTGTGCGGAGCGCTTACCGTCTATATCCTTCTTTTCAAGAAGAATGCCTTGCGTTCTTATTCTGATTATATATTGTCTATTTCTATTTTAGGCCAAATCTATGCAGTATTGCTTTTTCTGCTCGTCTTCTCTGGCTCAATTATCCATTTACCACATCTCTACCGAACAGCTGCACCTATTACTTTCTTAATTCCACCCTTGAGTTATCTTTATGTCAGAAGTGTTTTATATAATGAGAAAAGGTGGCAAGGGGTTGATTTCTTGCACCTTCTACCTTTCTTGTTCTTTTTGATTAACTACTTTCCCTTTTTCCTTAGTCCGCTAGAATACAAACTAGAGATAGTCAGCAAAACGATAGCGGATAAAAACTTTGGAATAGTGAAACAACTAGGCTTTTTACCTGAAAGTGTATTCTACCTTTTCAGACCAGTGCAGGCAATTATTTACGTTGTTTTCCAATGGCGTCTTATTCTGAGCTTTAATAGAAATAATCCAAATCAATTAATCACGGATCAAATTAAGCGTGTAACCAGGTGGCTAAGTATATTCAATTGGGCCTCCACCGGTAATTTAGCTGCCTTTTTCATCACGATTGTTCTCTATTTGACCCAAGAGAATTTATTTTCAAAAGATGAATTAACACTGATCCCCAATACCATATTAGCCGTTTCACACTTAGTCGTTTTCACCTATTTATTGATTAATCCACAAGTCTTAACCGGCTTACCCTTTGTTAGGTATAGGGAAACTCAATCAAATCTCATAGAAAATGATGTTATTAAAGTTCCCTTCATTTATGAAAATTATTCAGAGGAAATTAAAAGTTTAGAAAAATATTTTACCGTAAAAAAGACCTTTCTACAGCCGAATATCTCGATAAGTCAGGTCTCAGTAGAAACCGAAATTCCGATCCGCGATTTATCGTATATCATTAATAATTATTATGAAAAACGCTTCAACGATTTTATTAACGAAATGCGTTGTGAGCATTTTATTAACAAGATAGATAAAAACTCCTTAGATTCCTTAACCATCGAAGCCATCGCATTCGAATCAGGTTTCTCCTCTAAAAGCTCTTTCTACCGCGCTTTTAACCGCTTCTATTCCTGCACTCCTTCCGAGTATTTAGATAGCCTCCTTAAACCAGAATAAGCCAATTTTGTTTCATCTTCCGAAGATGGGAGTCCTTATACCTGACTTTTTCACTTAAGTCTTAACAGATATCGTAGCTTTAAAATTATATACGGTACTCATGTTTCGACTTCTATTTGTTTTCCTTTTATTAGGTTGTTTACGTGTTTCTGCTCAGAGCATCAGACCAGTTTCAGTCAATAGCGGTGGAGCACAAACAAAAGCTAGTTTTTCCTTAGATTACAGCATAGGGGAGTCTGCATCCATTACTTTCTTTCAAAACAGTTCTCAAATCAGTTTAAATTCAGGTTTTCATCAAACCTTTACTCCCTTAGTCACCGGCATTATCAATCAAATCTTCGAAGAAGGCGAGGGATTGACCCTATCACCTAACCCTGCTCGAGATTATGTTCGACTAAAAGGAGCCCTTTCTAGGCCTGGATTTTTTGAATTTCACCTAATTGATTTACAAGGTCATGTTTTAGAAACCATCCCATCAACGTACTATATCAATTACCTCGAAAAGGAAATAAATGTTGCTTCACTAACAGGAGGCACCTATTTCATTCGACTTATTTATTCGTCTTCAGACGGAATTAACCAATCGACATCTTTCAAATTCAGTAGAATCAACTAATGAAAAAATTATTAACTGTCCTCTTCTTGTTCGTTTCTGTTTTAGCTTTTTCCCAAAACAATGGAATTAACTTCCAAGGTGTGGGCAGAAACTCTTCAGGAGCGGTTTTGGCCTCTACTAAAATCAGCCTCCGCTTCTCGGTCATTCAGAGCTCCGAAACCGGAACCGTTGAATACGTAGAATCAAAAGAAGTCACTACGAACGCTCAAGGCATTTTCTCCGTGGTCATAGGCGACGGAACCCAAATCTCAAAAACAGGGAACTTCAGCGATATCAACTGGAAAATCAATCCCAAGTTCCTGAAGGTCGAAATGGATCCCGCTGGAGGATCTAGTTTCGTAGCCATGGGAACCACACGATTACAAGCCGTTCCTTTTGCCTACTACGCAAATGGCGTAAATGCAGACAACGTGGACGGCGTTCTATCCGCTTCTAGAGGGGGAACTGGCGTGGCCTCGATTTCTGCTCTAAAAACGGCTTTAGCTATTGATCAAATAAACAATACATCCGATTTAGCCAAGCCGATTAGTACGGCAACGCAGGCTGCGTTAGATACGAAGGTTTCTACTTCCACTTTTTCTACTACACTAGCTGCTAAGGCAAATGTTTCTGATCTAGATTTGAAAGCGAATGCGACCGATTTGGCCTTAAAAGCGAACATGGCTGATCTTGCCTTAAGAGCGCCAATTAATTCTCCTTCATTTACGGGAAATGTTAGTGGAATTACGAAGGCTATGGTTGGATTAAGCTCTGTTGAAAATACATCCGATTTAGCTAAACCGATTAGTAATGCTACTCAAGAGGCATTAGATACGAAGGTTTCATCTGCAACTTTTTCAACGAATATTGCTTCGAAAGAAAATTCCACAAACAAATCAGCTGCAACTGATTTAGGCGGTTCATCTTCTAGTGATATTCTATTCCCGACTCAGAAAGCAGTAAAGACCTATGTAGACGGCCAAATTAGCTCTGGTGGGGTTCAGGATGGAGGAATCAGCACAATAAAACTAGCTGATGGAGCAGTTACTGATGCCAAAGTCGCCTCAGGTATAGCCAAATCAAAAGTAGGTTTAGGAAACGTTGAAAATACGGCTTTAAGTACCTGGACAGGGAGTGCCAATATTTCACAAGTTGGAACCATAACTTCTGGTGTTTGGAGCGGAACTTCAATTAACTATTCTAAATTAAACCTCAGTAGTTCAATAGTTAACAGTGACATTAGCAATTCCGCCGCAATTCCTTTTAGTAAACTTAATATTGTTAAATCAGACATCGTTGGATTAGGTATTCCCGGATCTGATCAAAATACTACCTACTCAGCGGGTAATGGTTTAACTTTATCAGGAACTACTTTCAGCATAGGTTCTGGGGCTATAAATAGTACAGCTATTGCCGATGGAACCATTTCAAATTTGGATATAAATTCATCTGCTGCTATTAATTACTCAAAATTAAACTTAGGAGGTTCGATTGTGGGTAGTGACATTAGTACTTCTGCAGCCATTCCATTTAGTAAGCTCAATATCACTCAATCAGATATTACCAATCTAGGAATTGCATCTACTTCAGATATTCAAACTTATACTGCAGGTTCAGGGTTGACACTTTCCGGTTCAACTTTCAGTGTAGCAAGCAATGTCGTTACTTCTACTTATAATGGAGCTGTTACACTAAATGGAAGTAGCTTCACTGTTGACAATAATTCAATTTATGTGGATGGAACAAACCATAAAGTGGGAATAGGCACATATTCACCAACCTCAAAATTTGAAGTAAATGGCTCAGCTACTAATTCAAACGCCTATAATGCTAATTCAAATTCTACAATAGATTTCTCTTTAAGTAACCTAGCCTATACTACTGCATCGGCGGGTAATTTCACGTTATCGAATATAAAAGATGGGGGTACTTATACATTAGCGGTTCAAGGTAATACAAGCGGAACTTCCACTTTTTCAAGTTCAGGTTTCACATTCTATTCTACAAATAATGGTGCAACAACTTCCAACAAACAAACATTATACACTTTTATAGTAATGGGGTCTAGAGTTTATTTCTATATGGCAACAGGCTTTTAATTAAACACATGCGATTACTAATTATATTCTTATTTGTTATTGGAATACAGCAATCTACGTTTTCGCAGATTGTTGGTACTCCATATATGTCAGTCGTAACACCTAATCCAATAATTAATACATTTTCAGCTAGCGCTTCAACTATTGTAGTTGGTTCATCAACTACTTTAAATCCTAGTTTTGATCAAGGAATTGCAAGTATCAACAATGGCGTGGGATCTGTTTCCTCTGGTCAAGGAATTTCCGTTTCACCAAGCGTTACAACTACATATACATTAACGGTGACAAATTCTATTGGAAAATCAACTTCTCAATCAATTACGATTTATGTTAATTCCATCTCAATTACGTCACAACCTGTAGGTGCTACTGTAAATGCCAATAATTTTAATTCAATCAATGTTTCCGCCACAGGAACAGGAATTTTATCCTATCAATGGTATGATATTTCAGGCCCCTTAAGTGACTATGTGTCATCAACGTATAGAAGCAATATACCAGGCAGTTACTATTGCATAGTAACGAGTACACTAAATGGAGTTGCTACAAGCGTTACCTCGAGCACGGTGACTGTTACTCATAACTCTGTAGCAATCAATACACAACCTACTAACGGGATGTTTGGAACGGGAGGGGGATACCAACTTTCTGTTTCAGGTTCAGGTAGTGGAACTCTTTCCTATCAGTGGTTTAAAGGAAGTGATGCAATTACCGGTGCAATTTCAAATACCTACACCGCTACCATAGAAGATGCATATCAAGTAGAAGTTACCAGTACATTGAATGGAGTATCAAATACTGTTAGGTCTAACGGTATATATGTTACAGAAAATAGAGTAAGAATAACATCAGGACCTGTTGACTCCTATGTAACAGCAGGATATACCACTTCTTTAACGCCAACATACAGCTATTTGGGTGGAGCTGTTTTAACCTACCAATGGTATAATTCTTCAGGTGGAGCTATTTCAGGACAAACAGGACCTACATACACAACTGGAGTTGCTGGAACGTATTATATTGAAATTACAAGTACTTTGAATGGTACTGTTGGCGTTGCCACCTCTACTTCAGCAACAGTTACAATAGTCCCATCACCAAGTATTTCATCATTGATTCCCGATAGTTATGGTATAGGCTTGGGAAGCTCAACAAATCTTACTCCAACTTTTGCGAATGGAACTGGTATCATTACTCCAGGTAACATTCCGGTAACTAGTGGAAATTCAATAACAATAAGCCCTACCGCTAATACAACTTATACACTAACTGTTAGAAACTTAGCAGGAACTATAGCCTCAACCTATACGAACATAGTTATTACAAAGGGAATTTTTACGGCTACAGGATCTCCTAGCACCGAAAGGCCTTTTAATTATGGTTTTTTACTAAGCAATGGAAAAGTATTGATTGCAAATTCAGGATGGGGAGGAAATGCAACTGCGGAATTATATGATTACCAAACTGGTACTTTTTCAAATACTGGAAGTTTAAATACGGGCAATAGATATAGAGCAGGAGCTGTATTATTGTCAGGAAATAATAAAGTACTATTTACTGGGGGGGCATATGTAGGTGCAGTATCTGAAATCTATGATGCAGCAACTGGTGTGTTTACGAATGTTCCTAATATGACCGTAAGTAGAGGAGATCATTCTGCTA
>JACCDN010651470.1_pt1 | contig 25705 bp, 26 predicted proteins | sample 7441691 | NCBI WGS metagenome assembly JACCDN01 (sample SAMN15323439, study PRJNA562643) | freshwater metagenome | isolation source: river surface water | place: USA:Blue River Watershed | collected 2017-08-16 | reverse complement strand
GTCGGTTTCAAGATCGGTCAGCGTCCAGTCAACCTTGCCCTTCAGATTATAGCGGGTGATCGAGGTGTCAGTCGCATAGCCGACACCGACTGCCTCGGTTGTGATCGTATAGGTGAGCGCATAGCGCGCGTCTTTGGTGCGGCCAAAGCGGGCTTGAATCGCGGTGACAAAATCGAAACCATTCTTGTCCGAAGGCGAGGTCGGCCGGATGCGGCCTTGCAGGCCCTGTGCCGGGCCGTTCGGGCCATAGGCCGGGGTGAAGCCGCAGGCGCCAAGCGCCAGCGGCATCAGCAGGAAAGTTCGGCGGTTACACGACGACATTGATGATGCGCCCCGGGACGACGATGATCTTCTTTACCGGTTGGCCGGCAAGGAATTTGACCACATCTTCGTTCGTCAGCGCGATCTTTTCAACCTGCGGCGCGGGCATGTCTTTTGGCACGCTGATTTCCGCCCGGCGCTTGCCGTTGATTTGGATCGGCAGCGTGACAGTGTCATCGACCAAAAGGGCCGGGTCCGCCTTCGGCCAAGCCGATTGTGCGCAAAGCCCTGCGCCGCCCTGATAGGACCAGATCGATTCCGCGATATGCGGCGTCATCGGCGACATCAGTTTGGCCAGCGTGCGGATGGCCTCTTTCATCGCGGGCGTCGAGGCATTGGCGCGGGCGATGGTGTTGGTCAGGCCGTAAAGCGTGGCGATGGCCTTGTTGAAGGCAAAGGATTCAATCGCGCGGGTGACTTCGTCGATGGCCTTTGCGACGCTGCGGGCCAGGTCTTCGTCACCTTCGCCTTTGTGGTCGGCAGGCATTTCGCCGATGCGGGCGCAGGTCGACCAGACGCGGGAAAGGTGTTTGTAGGTGGCCTCGGCCCCCGATGCCGTCCATTCCACATCGCGTTCAGGCGGGCTGTCGGACATGACGAACCAGCGCGCGGTGTCAGCGCCGAAGCTGGCGATGATGTTCATCGGGTCGACGACGTTTTTCTTAGATTTGGACATCTTGGCGGAGGGGATGACCTCAACCAATGTGCCGTCTTTCAGCGTCGCACCCGTTTCAGAGCGGATAATGTCTTCGGGCAAATGATAGATCGGGCGACCATTGGCGTCGCGGGTCATGTAGATTTCATGCGTCACCATGCCTTGCGTGAAGAGCGCATTGAAGGGTTCAATGGCTTTCTGTGGCAGGTGGCCCGTCTTCTGCATCGCACGGGCGAAGAAGCGGCTGTAGAGCAGGTGCAGAATCGCGTGTTCGATGCCGCCGATATATTGGTCGACGTTCATCCAGTAATCCGCATCTTCCGCCACGGTTGGCGTGGTGGCGCGGGGGCTGGTGAAGCGGGCGTAATACCACGACGAGTCCACGAAGGTATCCATGGTGTCCGTCTCGCGCCGGGCCGCCGCGCCGCAGTTCGGGCAGGTGCAGTTGCGCCAGGTCGGGTGCCGGTCCAAGGGGTTGCCGGGGATGTCGAAGGTCACATCATCCGGTAGCTCAACCGGCAGGTTGGCCTTGGATTCGGCCACCACGCCACAGGTCGCGCAATGAATCACCGGAATCGGGCAGCCCCAATAGCGCTGTCGGGAAATCCCCCAATCGCGCAGGCGATATTTGGTGACACCTTGGCCGTAACCGTTGCCTTCCGCATGAGCGATGGCGGCAGCCACGCCTTCATCGCCGGTCTGCACGGCTGATCCTGCAAAGCCGCGGATATAGGTGACTTTCTCGGACTTCATCGGCGCGAAGGCCTCGGTCAGAGTGGCATCGCTGCCATCAGCGGAAAAGACCGGTGTGATCGGCAGGGCGTATTTGGTGGCAAAGTCAAAATCGCGCGGGTCATGCGCCGGGCAGCCGAAAATCGCGCCGGTGCCGTAATCCATCAGAATGAAGTTGGCGATCCAGACCGGCAGTTCCCAGTTCGGATCCAGCGGGTGTTTGACGCGAATGCCGGTATCCATGCCAATCTTTTCGGCGGTTTCCAAAGCCTCGGCCGTGGTGCCGCCCATACGGCACTGGGCGAGGAAGGCGGCAACCTTGGGGTCGGCCTCCAGCACCTTGGCCAAGGGGTGATCGGGCGAGATGGCGGCAAAGGATGCGCCCATCAGCGTGTCAGGACGCGTGGTGTAAACCTCGATCTTCTCAAAACCCGCAGGCGCGCCGACGGTATCAAAGCCAAATTGCAGACCGCGCGATTGGCCAATCCAGTTGGCCTGCATCAGCCGCACCTTCTCGGGCCAGTCTTTCAACCCGTCCAAGGCGGTGAGGAGTTCTTCGGAATAGTCGGAGATCTTAAAGAACCACTGGGTCAGCTCGCGGCGTTCTACCGCGGCACCCGAGCGCCAGCCTTTGCCGTCGATGACCTGTTCGTTGGCCAGCACGGTCATGTCGACCGGATCCCAGTTCACCACGGCGGCTTTGCGATAGACCAAACCGGCTTCCATCATGTCGATGAACATCGCCTGCTGCTGGCCATAGTATTCCGGGTCGCAGGTGGCAAATTCGCGGCTCCAGTCAATCGACAGGCCCAAGGGCTTCATCTGCGCCCGCATGTCGGCGATGTTACCGTAGGTCCATTCTTTCGGGTGGCCGCCTCGCTCCATCGCGGCGTTTTCGGCGGGCATGCCAAAAGCGTCCCAACCCATCGGGTGCAGCACCGAATAGCCCTGCGCCATCTTGTAGCGCGCGACGACGTCACCCATGGTGTAATTGCGCACGTGGCCCATGTGGATGCGCCCTGACGGATAGGGGAACATCTCCAGCACATAATATTTTGGCTTTGCCGGATCGCGCCGCGCGGTGAAGGCTCCGGCCGCATCCCAGGCCGTTTGCCACTTCTGTTCAATGGTGCTGGGTTCGTAGCGCGACATCATGGACCTCTTGGCTTTGCCCGGCGGGATTACACCGCCGGGGGGCCAAAGGTCCAGTGCGGTTAAAGCTTGCCGTCTTGGGCGCGCAACTGTCGCGCGCGGGTCAAGATCGCATCTTCCACGGCGCGCACGGTGGCGGGGTCAACCGCGCCACCTTTGGATTGCAGCGACAGTTTCAGGCTACGGGCGTCCAGAGCGGGGTCTTGCACCAGCACCGTCGCGCGATAGGCGCGGCCGCCGCCGGGGGGCGTGCCATAACCCGTGACGATGACACCGGAAAACGGATCGACCGATTCGATGGGCAGGAAGTTCAGCACCTCAAGGCTGGCGGCCCAGATGTAACGGTTGACCTCCAGCGTGGTGTTGGCATCGGCCCCGCCGCCCAGAAGGCTGCGCAGGCTGGTGGAGCGGGCCCTGTTCCGGCGCTCTTCGCTGGACAGGAAAGCCTCTTCGTTCTGGACATTGGCCTTGCCGCCCTTGCCAAAGATACCGCTGCCAAAGCCGCCACAGGCCGACAGGCTTGCCATGACGAGGACAAGAAAAGCGTTGCGGACAAGGCGTTGCACGGTCATTCGGACCCCCGGTGACGATCTTGCCTTGTTGTCTAGCCGAGGGGGCGGGGTGGAACAAGGCTTTTCACCGCCGCGCAAGACAGGGGTTGCAACGCGCCCTAAAGAAAGCAGTGCGGCGACTGGCCGGGGTGGCGACCCTGGCGGCGGTGCAGACTGTGACATTGCTGCACCATCATTCTGGTTCTTCCCGGTCAAGAGTTCGTCCGCATTGCAATCGCGGTCCCAAGCGGCGAGATATGCTTCATACCCAATTTGGACTATCCTGAGTTGGGCCGCACCTTTGACAAAAGAGGGAAAACGATGAAAAAGGTTCTTCTCGCGACTACTGCCCTGGTTCTCTCGGCTGGCGTTGCTTCCGCTGAAGTTGCTCTGTCCGGCTCGGCCCGCATGGGCCTGACCTATGACAGCGATTCGGGCGATACCGTCCTGAACAACCGCGCAACCGTGAACATCGACGCGTCGACCGAAACCACTTCGGGCCTGACCTTCGGCGCTCGCCTGCGCATCCGTTCGTCGAACGGCGAAGTTGCAACCGTGAACGGCGCTCGCGTCTACCTGAAGTCGGGCGCAGTTGAAGTTGCCGTTGGCAACATCTACGGCGCGCTGGACTCGATGCCCGGCATGTACAACTCGGAAGTCGGTCTGACCGCTCTGTCCGACGCTGGTGTTGTGGCTGCTCCGCTGGTCAACGGCTGGGGCTTCGATGGTTATTCCTCGACCGGCGAACAAATGGGCGTTGAAGCGATCTACTCGGCTGGCGCCTTCACCGGTCACCTGAGCGTCACCGACACCGATCTGGGTTCGGCAACCGACCGCACCGCCGCTTATGGCGCTTACACCATGAACGACTGGACCGTTGCTCTGGGCGTGCAGGATTCGGATCTGAACACCGAAGACAAAACCGTCCTGACCGTTGGCGGCAAGATCGGCGACTACGGCGTTGGTTTCGCAGCTGCTGACAACGATGGCGAGCAGAAGATCGCTCTGAACGGCTCGGCCACCTTCGGCGCGACCACCGTGAACGGCTTTGTCGCTGACGAAGAGTCGGGCGACGAAACCCCGATGGGTCTGGGCGTGTCCTACGACCTGGGCGGCGCTGCTCTGGTTGGCGGCGTTGAGCGCGACGCAGACGGCGTGAAGCGCGCTGACATGGGCGTGTCGTTCTCGTTCTAATCTGAACGGTAACGCTTAAGACGACAGGAAAGAGCGGGCCAGCCCGCTCTTTTCCCATACCGCCTGCCGGAAAAGGGCAGATATTATAAGGGGCGGTATGATATATTTCAAATTAATCAATTCATTGCATTTTAAGGGCTTAGCGGCAATATGCCCCCTTAAAAGGCGCGAAGAAGGGTTTGGGATACCATCATGGGGCTGCTTTCAAAATTCATGAATCCAGGTGTGGACAAGGTCATCTCTGGTGTCCTGTCCAGCAAGCAAAACCTCAATTTCGGCCAATTTTTCGACGAAAACTACTATCCGCATGCGGAATCTACGCGAAAACGGCCAAAAACTGTCAAGCAGACGTTTGACAAACACATGCGGCGCTCTCTCGGAAAGTATCATTTTGACGAGATTGACAACGCTGTTTTGGACGGTTGGGTGCGCGAACAGATCAAACTTGGTTATAAAGCCGGCACGATCAATAAGCACATCTTCCTTATCAACAGATTATTAAATCTCGCACGTCGCTGGGGTTATATCGATCAGCGGGCATTTGAAAATCTTTCGATAAAAAGATTGCCCCTTGGTGATTATAAGCAGCGGTTTTTATCAGTGAATGAAATCGCTTCGGTCTTAAAATCGGCCGAGCGGGATCAACACCCCTTCATGTTCCATATTCTGAAGCTGTTGATCCTGACCGGTGCCCGCAGCGGCGAGGCACGCTTGGCGCGTTGGCGTGACATTGACCTGCATGCACGGATCTGGACCGTGCCCGTCAGTAAGAACGGCCGCGCGCGTCGCATTGTTTTAAGCGGCGCTGCGGTTGATCTGCTGCATGAAATTCGTCCGCGAAATGAAATGTTCCACATCGGGACAAAGCAGGACGATTACATCTTTCAAAATCCCCGCTTCCGAAAGCCCTACAATTGCTTCTTTTCGTCTTGGGAAAGAATCCGACAGCATGCCGGGCTGCCGAATGTGCGGATCCATGATCTTCGTCACACCTATGCCAGCATCCTTATCAATAAAGGTGCGAGCCTTTATGAGGTGCAAAAGCTGTTGGGGCATTTCCATATCTCAATGACCGAGCGTTATGCCCATTTGATGCCAAATACCTTGGCAGATCGTGTCGAAATCATTGCTGGTCTGGTTGACTGATCGGTAAATAGCAAAGCAAAGACGGTCCGGTTAATATCCGTCTTTGCTTTCACTCTCAATCAAGTAAAACAAAAAGAAAAAGGCGGCCCGAAGGCCGCCTTTTCCTTATGTGGTTTCGTTCTGATTAGAACGAGAACGACACGCCGAGGTCAGCACGGTTCACGCCAACAGCGTCATGCTCGATGCCGCCGACGACAGCAGCGCCGCCGAGGTCGTAGGACACGCCCAGACCCAGAGCGGTGTCGGTGCCCGACTCGTCGTCAGCCACGAAGCCGTTCACGGTGGTCGCGCCGAAAGTGGCCGAGCCGTTCAGAGCGATTTTGGTGGTGCCGTCATTGTCAGCAGCGGCGAAACCAACGCCGTAGTCACCGACTTTGCCGCCAACGGTCAGAACGACCAGATCTTCACCAACGGCCGACGACTTCTGAGCGCCGAGAGCAACGGTCCAGTCGTTGAAGGTGTAGGCGCCGTAAGCAGCTGCACGCTTCTGGGTCGAGGCACCGCCCGACAGGGTCGGTTCCGAGTAGGACACGTGGCCAGTGAACGCACCAGCGGTGTAGATGCCTTCGATGCCTTCAGCGCCAACGCCGTTCGACGAGTAGCCGTCGAAGACGAAGCCGTGTGCAACGGTGTTAACAACAACGCCAGCGTCAGCCAGAGCGGTCAGACCAACTTCCGACGAGTAGATGCCCGGCATCGAGTCGATCGCGCCGTTGATGTTGCCCATGGCCAGCTCGAAGCCATTGGTTTGCAGGAAGACGCGAGCGCCGTTGCCAGCAGCCAATGCGCCTTCGTTCGAGCGGATGCGCATTTTGGCGCCGAAAGTGATGCCCGAGGACGATTCGGTGGTGCCGACGATATCAACCGTCATGCGCTTTTCGATCGTGGCGTCGCCCGAAACGCTGTCGTACTGAAGACCCATGCGAGCGTTGCCCGAAACAGCAACGTCAGCGGCTGCGACGCCAGCCGACATAGCCAGGACAGTAGTCGCGAGAAGACTTCAAGTTCAGCACAAATAGAAAGATGCTACTATTTGGCAGGGCGATTTCGTGTGAAAAAGACCAACAAAACAAGGGAATTTCTGCGTCAGCTTCCGCGCGCTCGTGCCTCTTCCCTTTTTTGCGGTGATATGATCCTGATTTGGGCAGGAGGACCCCTCATGTCGCTTGCCGAAATCACCCGCCGTATCCGTGACGCAGAGGCCGCGCAGGGCCGTATTGCGGGCTCTGTGCAGCTGATTGCCGTCTCCAAAGTGCAGCCTTTGGAGCGGGTGGTGGCTGTGCTGGAGGCGGGGCATCGGCTGTTCGGTGAGAACTACGTGCAAGAGGCCGGAGCCAAGTGGCCGGAGCTGCGGGCGCAATTCTCGGGGGTGTCCGTGCATATGATCGGCCCCTTGCAGACCAACAAGGCCAAGGTGGCTGTCGACCTGTTCGATGCCATCCATTCGGTGGATCGCCCGTCCTTGGCCGAAAAGCTGGCCCGGTTGGCGCAAGAGCGCGGCCGGTGTCCTGAATTGTTCGTTCAGGTCAACACCGGAGAGGAGCCGCAGAAGGCTGGCATTCTGCCCGGCGATCTGGATCCCTTCATCGCGTCGGCCCGCGTGATGGATCTGACCATCAGCGGCCTGATGTGTATCCCGCCCGATGGTGAGGATCCGGCCCCGCATTTCGCGATGCTGGCCGCAATGGCCGCGCAGAACGGGCTGGCGGGCCTCTCGATGGGCATGAGCAGCGACTTCGAGCTGGCCATCGCCCACGGGGCAACCCATGTGCGGGTTGGCTCCGCGATCTTCGGCGCGCGGGCCTACGCCGAGCGAATCATTTAACGCATCACGAAGGGGTCAGGGATCGGATCGTCAGAGGTGCGCAGCCAGACGGTCTTGACCGTGGTGTAGTCCAGCGCGGCGGCCATCCCACCCTCACGCCCGTGACCCGACAGGCCATGTCCGCCGAAGGGCGCGATGGGCGAAACGGCCCGATATGTGTTCACCCAGACGATTCCGGCGCGAATCGCGCGAATCATCCGGTGAGCGCGCGTCAGGGACCGGGTGAAGACCCCAGAGGCCAAACCATAAGAGGTGTCATTGGCGAGGGTGATCGCCTCCTCCTCGGTATCGAAAGCGACAACCGACAAAACCGGGCCAAAACACTCGTCAGTGACGCAGGGCGCCTGGGGGGCATCGGTGCAATCCAGAATGGTCGGGGGGTAGTAGAACCCCGGCCCCTGCGGCGTGACACCGCCGGTGACAAGCCGCGCCCCGGCAGCAACCGACGCATCGACGAGCGCCTGAATTCGGTCGCGCTGCCGCTTGGTGCATAGCGGGCCGACTTCGGTGGTCATCAGATCGGGGGCACCGATGGCGACGGCCTCTGCTTTGGCCTTCAGGCTGGCCAGCATCTGATCCTTGACGCTGCGCTGCACCAGATGGCGGGAGCCAGCGACACAGCTTTGCCCGGTTGCGGCGAAAATACCGGCCACCTGCGCGTTGGCGGCTGAGTCAAGGTCAGCGTCCTCAAACACGATGAAGGGCGATTTCCCGCCCAGTTCCAGCGAGGTCTTCGACAGGTTCTCGGCACTGGCGCGCACGATATGCCGCGCGGTTTCCGGCCCGCCGGTAAAGGCGATATGGGCGACCTTGGGGTGTGTGGTCAGGGCCTTGCCCGCCTCTGGCCCGCCGGTCAGCACGTTGACGACGCCGGCAGGGAAGCCCGCCTCATGCACAAGGCGCGCAAATTCCAACAGCGGGGCAGGGCCATCTTCGCTGGCCTTCAGCACCACGGTGCAGCCTGCGGCAAGCGCTGGGCCGACTTTCACGGCCGACAGGAAAAGCTGGCTGTTCCACGGCACGATGGCCGCGACCACGCCCACCGGTTCGCGGCGCAGCCACACTTCCATGTCGGGCTTGTCGATCGGCAGATGCGCGCCTTCGATCTTGTCGGCAAGGCCGGCGTAGTAGCGGTAATATTCGGCAACATAGGCGATCTGGGCGCTGGTTTCGCGAATGATCTTGCCGGTGTCGCGGGTTTCCAGCGCCGCCAAGCGGGGTGCCGCAGCTTGCACCAGATCTGCCAGTTTCAATAGCAACTTGCCGCGGGCCGAGGCGGTCAGCCCCGACCACGCAGCCCCCAGAAAGGCGCGATGGGCCGCTTCCACGGCACGGTTCACATCGGCGGCCGAGGCATCGGGCATTTCGGCCCAAGCCTGCCCCGTGGCGGGATCAAGGCTGGGGAAATGCGCTTTGCCATCTTCAAACGCGCCGTCGATATAGTGCTGGAAGCGGTCCATTTTGTCCCTCAGGCGAAAGCAGGCATGACATCTTCGATAAAGCGCTTCAGGCTGTCGCGTTTGCGTTCGAACGACATGCCGGAATCGATCCAGAGCGAGAATTCATCATAGCCCAAGGCTTCGATCTTCTTCAGTTTTTCAATCACCTCTGCCGCGTCACCGATCAGCAGATTTTCCCGCATCGCCTGTGACGTATAGAACGGATGTGCCGCGATTTCCTCGGCCGTCAGCGGTTCGATCAGACCTTGATTGATCGGACGCTTGTTCAGGAACCACGCACCAAAGTAGCAATAGAAGGCGTTCAGCTCTTCAGCGGCCTTTTCGGCATCGGCGGCGTCTTTGGCGACATAGCCGTGTTGCAGGATCATGATCTTGGGGCGTTCCACCTCGGGGTGGGCGGCGCAGGCGGTATTGAAGCGGTCCATCAGGCTGACGACTTCTTCGTGCGGCTGGTGCAGGGGGGTCACCTGCACGTTGCAGCCTTGTGACACGGCAAAGTCATGGCTGTTCGGATCGCGCGCGGCGACCCAGATCGGCGGGGTGGGCTGTTGCAGCGGTTTCGGGGCCGAGGTGGTTTTCGGGAACTGCCAATATTCGCCGTCGTGGGTATAGTCGCCCGCCCAAAGCCCCTTGATCGCCGGGATCAATTCGCGCATCCGACCGCCTGCGTTCCACGCATCCAGACCCGGCATCACGCGTTCATATTCAAACGAATAGGCCCCACGGGCAATGCCCAGTTCCAACCGACCATCCATGATGATGTCGGCCATCGCTGCCTCACCCGCCAGCTTGATGGGGTGCCAGAAGGGCGCGATCACCGTGCCGGTGCCAAGGCGCACGTTTTTCGTCCGCCGGGCAAGGTCAACAAGGTTCAGGAACGGGTTCGGCGCGATGGTAAAGCTCATCCCATGGTGTTCGCCGGTCCAGATGGCGCACATGCCGCCTTCGTCAGCGATCTGACACAGATCGAGCATTTCCTGATAAAGCCGCGGTTCGTCATCGGCCGCGTTCACCCGCTCCATATGGATGAAAAGCGAGAATTTCATGGGGTATCCCTTTCGTCGGTTCGGTGGACGCGTCCCTGTTCATTGGTGCCGAAGTAGATGCCATAGCGCCCCGTTGGGGCCTCGTCCGCCAGCCGCTCCAGCATGATGCGGGCGGCGGGGTCGCTGACATCGGCCAAACCATCGCGGCTGAGGTCGACAAGCGCGCCATGCCGCGGTTTGCCGGGACTGGTCGGGCAAAGGAACGCGATATGCTGCGCGCCTTGGGCTACATCGTCATATACGGAATAGACCGCGCCGGGCTGGGCCTGTAGACCCGAGGCGGCGATCAGGCGCGCCAGCGCCGCCTGCACGCCATCGCGGCCTGCCTTGGCCATCGGCAAGGTCACGCCGCCGCGGCCATCATCAATCAGCAGCACTTTGCCTTCGGCTTCCAGAATGGCGGTGATCACCACATCGGGGCCAGCCGGCAGTTGCGCGGCAGTTTGCGCCGGGGTGACATAGGCGCCCCGATAATAGCCCAGACCTGCGGCCGGGGTCGCCTCAAAGCCGCCGACGCGGCCGATCAGAATGGTGTGGTCGCCTGCTGGAATGGCTTGTTCCAGCGTGCAATCAAACCAGGCAGAAACGCCTGCGATCACCGGGTGCCCGACGGGGCCTTTCTTCCAATATACATTGGCGAAACGGTCGTCTGAGGGACGGGCGAAGGTGCCGGAGATGTCTTTTTGACCCTCGGCCAGAATGTTCACGGCAAAGCCTGCACCCTTGGAGAACGTGTCAAGGTTGCGCGAGGAATTGGCCAGCGAGACCAGCAAAAGCGGCGGGTCCAGCGAAACCGAGGAGAAGGAGTTGGCCGTAAAGCCTTGCGGTTTGCCATCGGAATCGACGGTGGTGACAACCGTCACCCCAGTCATGAAACAGCCAAAAGCATCGCGCAGCGCGCGGGGATCAATGGTCATCGGGTTACCTCCTCTGCCAGCCAGTCGCGCAGCGCGGTCGACACCGCGCGCGGGGCGGTCAGGTTCACCATATGCCGATGGCCTTCGATCACAACCGCTTGCCCGTGCTGCACCATCCCTGCCATGGCATAGGTCATCGCAGGTGTCGAATTTGCGTCGCCATCGGCGGTGAGAACCAAGGTCGGGCAGGCAATCTCACCGATGCGGTCGGCATAGACCATGTCGCCTTCGGCAAAGGCGCGATAGGCCATGGCGTAGCCCTTTTGGCTGACAGCATTCAGCCAGCCTGCGACTTCGGCACGGGTTTCGGCCTCTTCCGGCGTGAACCATCGGGCCAAGGGGGCCTCAATGCTGCCGCCCCCGGCCGCAATTTCGGCGGCGCGACCCAGAACGGCGGCGCGCGCTTCGGGCGTGCGACGGTGAACGCCGTTCAAAAGCGCCACACGTTTGACCAGATCGGGGCGTTCGATGGCCAGACCGCCTGCGATCAGTGATCCCATCGAATGGCCGGCCACACTCATCGGGCCGATGCCAATCGCTTCGATCACGCGGGCGGCCCAAGCCACATACTCTTGCAGGCGGGCACCATCGGGCAGGGGGCTGCTTTCGCCATGACCGGGCATGTCCACGGCAAAAACATGCGCCTCAAGCCGCATCTGCGGCCCCCAAGCCTCGGCCCGCAGGCCGACGCCATGGATCAGGAGGAGCGGTTCGCCCGCCCCGGCCTCCAGCACCCTGACGGTGCTGCCGTCAGACAGCCGCAGGGTTCTTGACGTCATGGCCCAGGTCTTTCAGATCCTGATAGCGGTCACCGATGCGGTGGTGCGGGCGTCCGCCGATGGAAGCCCCAAGCGCCACGACGATTTCGTCGGCAGCGGGGGCATCGGGAATGGCGAATTGGATGGTCAGATAGTGGCTGCGGCGGCCTTCGTCGTTCTTGTCCATCAGGGGGATCATGATCGGGCAGTTGGCCGGGCCACGGGTGTTGGTGAATGCGAGATAGGTCTTGGCGCCCACTGCGCTGCGGTAATGGTTGCCAAAGCGCAGGGTGTGGATCAGGGCGGAGGCATGTTCCACCTCGCCATCCAGACCCACGACGGCGGCCTTGCCGTAGCCTTCCACCTTGTCGCCGCCGCCAGCGGCATCAATGATCATGCCGGTCAGCAGTTCGCCCAGGATCGGGGCGATTTCGTGGATCTTTGGCTTCAGGTCTTCGACAAAGCCCATGCCAGCCCAAGGGTTCTTCAGAACGGCGGCGGCCGTGATGAACTTCAGCGGGGTCGCTGCAGTGCGGCCACCTTCGATCAGGGTGGTTTCGATGTTCAGCAGCGTCTTGCGAATCTGGGCGGGCATGTTGGGCTCCTAAGACAAGTTGCGCGTAAGATGGTATACCAACATACCGTCTGTCAAGAATCTATTGCATGTGGCGCGTTCCCCGCTTAGATTTTGTCTATGAACAGCCCCACCGATGATCTGCGCATCCATGAAGCTCCCGCCACGCTGCGGGCGCTTGCCGTCGACCGTTTGCGCGGCGCAATCATCGCCGGGCGGTTTCAAGGTGGGGATCGGCTGGTGGAGCGCACGCTGTGCGAGCAGTTGGGCGTGTCGCGATCGGTGGTGCGTGAGGTGATCCGCACGTTGGAGGCCGAGGGGTTGGTGGAAACGCTGGCCCGCTCTGGCCCGGTGGTGGCGCGGTTGGATTGGCGGCAGGCGGCCCAGATCTATGACATTCGCAGGTTGCTTGAGGCCGAGGCGGCCGCCGATTGCGCCCACTTGGCCGATAGCACCGTGAAGCAGCGCCTGACCGACGCATTGGTCGCGCTGGACAAGGCCTTTGCCGATGCGACGCCGCAGGCGCTTTACGTGGCAACGACCGCGTTTTACGAGGTGATCTTCACCGCCGCCGGCCATGAGATCGCTTGGGAGATCGTGCAGCGGTTGAACGGCCGGATTTCGCGGCTGCGCGCGATGACCTTGGCCAGTCAGAACCGCCGCACCTCTGGTCCCGCCCATATGGCCCGCATCGCCGAGGCGATTTGCGCCAACGACCCGGCCGCGGCGGCCAAGGCCGTGCGCGAGCATCTGAAAGATGCCGCGGAAATCGCCCGCAAGCTGTTGGATACCCCATGAAAGCCTATTGGATCGCCCACGTGACCGTTACCGACCCCGAGGCTTATGCTGGCTATCAGGCCTTGGCGCCTGCCGCCTTTGCGGCGCATGGCGCCCGCTTTCTGGCCCGCGGTGGCGTGCATGAGGTGATGGAAGGCCCGTCCCTTGACCGCCATGTGGTGATCGAGTTTCCCAGCCTGCAAGCGGCGAAAGCCTGCTACGCATCACCTGAATATCAAGACGCCCGCAGCCGCCGCGATGGTGCGGCCACGGCCCATGTGGTGATCGTCGAAGGGCTGGAATAGCCTTCAGGCGTTGACGTCGATTACGGCGCGGCCCTTGATCTGGCCCGCCAGAATATCGCGCCCAAGCTGCGGGAGATCGGCCAAGCCGAACAGTGAAATCATCGCCTCCAGCTTGGCTTTTGGCATATCACGCGCAATGCGGTCCCAAGCGGCGACACGGCGGGCATAGGGTTGCAGCACAGAGTCGATGCCCAGAATGTTTACCCCGCGCAGCAGGAACGGCACGACAGAGGCAGGCAGGTTCGCGCCCCCCGCCAGACCGACCGACGCGATGGAGCCGCCATATTTCAACTGGCCCAGAACCCGTGCCATCATTGGCCCTCCCACCGCATCAATGCAGCCAGCCCATGTTTCGGATTCGAGCGGGCGCTTGACGGTTTCATTGATCGCCTCTCGGGCGACGATCTGGGTCGCACCAAGGTCGCGCAGATAAGCTTCGGTTTCTGGGCGCCCGGTGACGGCCGCCACTTCATAGCCCGCTGCTGCCAAGAGGGCGACAGCGACCGAGCCGACGCCTCCGGCAGCACCTGTGACCAGAACGGGGCCTGTTCCGGGCTTCAGCCCGTGATCTTCCAGCGCCAGAATGGCCAGCATCGCCGTAAGGCCAGCGGTCCCGATGGCCATGGCCTGCCTCGTCGTCAATCCGGCGGGCAGAGGCACCAGCCAGTCGGCCTTGACCCGCGCCTTTTGCGCGTAACCACCCCAATGCGTCTCGCCCACGCGCCAGCCAGTCAGTACGACCTTGTCACCGGGGCGATAGCGTGAATCCGCCGATGCCTCGACCGTACCGGCAAAGTCGATGCCCGGCACATGCGGATAGGCGCGCACCATGCCACCGCCGGTGCCAAGGCAAAGCCCGTCTTTGTAGTTTACCGTCGAATAGTCGACTGCGACCGTGACATCGCCGGCAGGCAGATCTGCAAGGCCGATCACCTGCACCCCCGCGTGGGTTGCCCCGGCCTCATCCTTTGTCACCACCAGCGCGCGAAAATCCATCGGCCTTCTCCTTTTGCTCCAAAGATGTTCGTCTTGGTTCAGACGAAGTGCAAGCGGTCCTTTCTTGACCGGCTCGCGGACATCTGGCCTATGTGTCCGATGGCCGCGCGCAAGAAACCTCACCCCCTTCCCGAGCTTTTGCCGGAACCCCGCCCGCTTTTGCGGCGACTGCGGTTTTTGGCGCTGCGCGGCTTGGCTGGGCTGGCTGGATTCTATGCTGTTTTGTTGGTGCTGTTCGCGTTTCTGCCGCCGGTTATCAATATCTATCAGGTGCAGGAAAGCTGGCGTCTGGGCGGAATTTCAAAGGATTGGGTCGGTTGGGATGACATCGCGCCGGTGATGGCGCGGTCTGTCGTGGCGGCCGAGGATGCAAACTTTTGCCTGCACTGGGGCTTTGATATGGCCGCGATCCGCGATGCGATTGAGGATGGCGGCGGGCGCGGGGCTTCGACCCTGTCGCAGCAGGTGGTGAAGAACACCTTCCTCTGGCATGGTCGCAGCTATGTCCGCAAAGCGTTGGAGGCGGCGATTACCCCCGCCATGGAACTGCTTTGGACCAAGCGGCGCATCCTGCATGTCTATCTGAATACGGCGGAATTTGCCGAAGGCGTTTTTGGCGTGCAGGCCGCCGCGCAGTATCATTTCGGCGTTGATGCGCGGGATCTGACCGCGTTGCAGGCGGCGCGTCTGGCGGCGGTGCTGCCCGATCCCAAGGGCCGGTCGGCAAGCAATCCTTCAGGCTTTGTCAGAAAGCGCACCCGCGCCATCATGTCGGGGGCCGAGACGATCGCGGCGGATGGCCGCGCGGGTTGCTTCCAATAGCGCAGTTGCAACTGCCGCCAAGGGCGCTATTGAGAGACAATTCCTCTTTCAGGCCAGCCCGCGATGATCCGCCTTTATCACTTCCCGCTCTCCCCCTTTTGCCGCAAGGTTCGCCTGACGCTGGCCGAAAAGAAGCTGGAGGTCGAGCTGATCGAGGAGCGCTATTGGGAACCCTCGCCGGATTTTCTGCGCCGCAACCCGGCGGGCAAGGTGCCGGTCCTGCGCGTGGATCAAAAAGTGATGAGCGAAAGCCAAGCGATCTGCGAATATCTGGAAGAAGCGATCCCGACCCCGGCCCTGATGCCGCGCGACGTCGATGCCCGCTATGAGGTGCGCCGGATCTGCGCTTGGTTTGATGACAAGTTCCATACCGAAGTGACGTCGAAGCTTTTGTATGAGCGGGTCAACAAGAAGGTGATGGGCCACGGCTATCCGGATTCGAAGAACGTGAAATTCGGGGCCGGGCGGATCAAGTATCATCTGGACTATATGGCGTGGCTTCTGGATCAGCGCCGGTGGCTGGCGGGCAATGAGATGAGCTTGGCCGACTTCACCGCCGCCGCGCATCTGTCCTGCCTTGATTACATCTCGGATGTGGATTGGAACCGCAACGCCACGGTCAAGGACTGGTACGCCAAGATCAAGTCGCGCCCGTCGTTCCGCACGCTTTTGGCTGACCAGATCCCGGGCTTCCCACCGCCCGCGCATTATGCCGATCTGGATTTCTGATCCCGACCCCCGGGGCGCTGCCCCGGACCCCGGAGTATTTGTGCCAAGATGAAAGAGCGGTTGCAGCAACAGGCTCTGGCCGAGGGGTTTTCCAAGATGCGCATCTGTGCGCCCGATGCGGTGCCCGAGGCGGCAGGGCGGCTCAGGGCGTTTCTGGAGGCCGGGCATCACGGGCAGATGGGTTGGATGGCCGAGCGTGAGGCGTGGCGTGGCGATCCGGCCGCCCTGTGGCCCGAGGCGCGGTCGGTGATCATGCTGGCAGAGGTCTATACCCCCGAAAGTGACCCGATGGCGGGGCTTGCCGCGCGAGACCGTGGCGTGGTGTCGGTCTATGCCCAAGGCAAGGATTACCATGACCTTGTAAAGCGCCGGCTCAAGCGGTTGGGGCGCTGGCTTTTGGATCAGGCCGGGGGGGAGATCAAGGTTTTCGTTGATACCGCACCGGTGATGGAAAAGCCCTTGGCGCAGGCTGCGGGATTGGGGTGGCAGGGCAAGCATACCAATGTGCTGGCGCGCGATCTGGGAAGCTGGTTCTTTCTGGGGGCGATTTTCACGACGTTGGATATGCCCAAAGACGCCTCTGAAATCAGCCATTGTGGCAGTTGCACCGCCTGTCTGGATGCCTGCCCAACCGGTGCCTTTCCAGCGCCTTATCAACTGGATGCACGGCGTTGCATTTCCTATCTGACCATCGAACACAAAGGCCCGGTGGATGAGGATCTGCGCGGCTTGATGGGCAACCGGATCTATGGCTGTGATGACTGTCTGGCCGCCTGCCCATGGAACAAGTTTGCTGCTGCGGCAAAGGATCTTGGCTATCAGCCAAAGGTGGGTTTGCCCGAACTGGCAGCGTTAGTGGCATTGGATGACGCCGGCTTTCGGGCGCGGTTTGCCGGCAGCCCGATCAAGCGGATCGGCCGTGATCGTATGGTGCGCAACGTGCTTTATGCCATCGGAAATTCTGGGGTTCCGGCCTTGGCCGATGCGGCGCGCGCCTTATGTGATGACCCTGATCTGGCAGTTGCGGATGCTGCGCGATGGGCGGTTGATCGCCTGCGCCGTTAAGCTTGTCGGCGATCTTTCGACCTTTACCAAAACTTCCTGTTGGGTTTGGCCGATTCTGTCTTAGATTGAGGGCAGGCACATGAGGGAGATCGCCATGACAAAACATCTGGCCGACCATCGGACCGCCCCCACCGGGGGCCGGGTCAAGGCCTTTTTGACCATCGCGCGCGACCGCAGCGAAAGCGCGTGGCGCGGGCTGTGGCAGCGGCCGTTTGAACGGGCCCCTTCCAATCAGCGCCTTGTGCAATACGTCCGTATTGAAAAGGGGCGTGAGGCGTAAGGGCACCTCCGACCAACAGCCAGAGGTGCCCGAAGGGCATTTAGGCACGCACCAGTTTTTCGTAATCGGCGGCGATGCGCTGCGTCAGGTCGCCCACGGTAAAGTGGTAGTCGCCAATCTGGCCCACCGGCGTCACTTCGGCGGCGGTGCCGGTCAGCCAGCATTGTTCGAAGCTGGCAAGTTCCTCGGGCAGGATGTGACGTTCATGCACGGTCACGCCCATAGCCTTCAGCATGCCGATCACCGTCTGGCGGGTGATGCCGTTCAGGATGCAGTCGGGCTTTGGCGTATGTACCTCGCCATCCTTGACGAAGAAGATGTTTGCGCCCGTCGCCTCGGCCACGTAGCCGCGATAGTCAAACATCATGGCGTCAGAGCAACCTTTCGCCTCGGCCGCGTGTTTCGACATGGTGCAGATCATGTAAAGCCCGGCGGCCTTGGCCTGATGCGGGATGGTGGCCGGATCGGGACGGCGCCACTTGGCGATATCCAACTTGGCACCCTTCATCTTGGCGTCGCCGTAGTAATTGCCCCAAGACCAGCACGCCACCGCCAGCCGGATCGGGTTGCGCTTGGACGCCACGCCCATGTCTTCGCCCGCGCCGCGCCAGGCCAAAGCGCGCACATAGGCGTCGGTCAGGCCATTGGCTTTTAGAACGGCCTCTTTCGCGGCTTCGATTTCATCCACCGAATAGGGCAGCGGCATGTCCAAAAGCTCACCCGATTTGCGAAGGCGTTCCGAATGTTCGCGGCTTTTGAAGATTTTGCCATTGTAGCAACGTTCCCCCTCAAAGACCGAGGAGGCATAGTGCAGCGCATGGGTCAGGATATGCACGTTCGCGGAACGCCATTCCACCAGTTTGCCATCCATCCAGATAAATCCGTCGCGGTCGTCATACCCTGCCATGTCAGTCTCCATTTGCGAATGTTGCGCAAGAATGGTCCGTATCGGACATAATGTTGCGCCAAATCGGCGAATCGCTAGCGTTTGTGACTTGGAATGTCAACAAGGCTGACGTAAAATCGGCCCCAAGGGGGACCCGATGGCCGAGCCGATTACCCAAAGTGAGAGCCTGCTGTTTCTGACCGACGATCAGGTCAGAAAGGGCATCGAGGCGATGTTTTTTGCCTATCGCGGTTTTACCGCTGACCCGGACCGTATTCTGGAAACGATGGATTATGGTCGGGCGCATCACCGTGCCGTGCATTTCATTCATCGCAGTCCGGGCACGACGGTCGGCAATCTGTTGTCCATTCTGGGTGTTACCAAGCAATCGCTGAACCGTATTCTGCGCACCCTTTTCGAGGATGGTCTGGTCGAGGCGCGGGTGGGTAAAAAGGACAAGCGCGAGCGGCATTTGCATCTGACCGAAAAGGGCCGCGAGTTGGAGCGCGCCCTGTCAGACGCCCAGCGTGCGCGCATGCGGGCGGCCTATCGGGCCGCGGGGCCACAGGCGGTGCAGGGGTTCCGCACTGTTTTGGAGGCGATGATGGACCCCGAAATGCGGCGGCAGTATCAAGGCCTGAAGGAGACCGGCGCATGAGTGAGCCACAGGCCCATCTTCTGGTGGTGGATGATGACGAACGGATCCGGGGACTTTTGCAAAAGTTCCTGATCCGCCACGGTTTTTTGGTCACGATTGCCCGCGATGCGGCCCATGCGCGGCGGCTTCTTGCGGGGCTGGACTTTGACATGCTCATTCTGGATGTGATGATGCCGGGCGAAGACGGCATTGCGCTGACCCGCGATTTGCGCGGCCAGATGGCGGTCCCGATCCTGCTTTTGACCGCCAAGGGTGAAACCCAAAACCGGATTGAAGGGTTAGAGGCCGGGGCGGATGACTACCTCGTCAAACCCTTTGAGCCGAAAGAGCTTTTGCTGCGGATCAATGCCATTTTGCGCCGGGTGCCGCAGGTCAAGGCCGCACAGCTGGCCCCAAAGGTTCTGCAAATGGGCGCTGTGCGGTATGACATTGATCGCGGCGAGCTGTGGCGCGGGGCCGATCCGGTCAAGCTGACGGCAACCGAGGCGCAATTGATGCGGGCCTTTGCCGCGCAGCCGGGGCATCCGATCAGCCGTGAGCGGCTTGCGGGCGATGCCCCGGTGGAGGAGACGGGCGGGCAAGAGCGGGCGGTGGATGTGCAGATCACCCGTCTGCGTCGTAAGATCGAAGAAGACCCGAAGATGCCGCGCTACCTGCAAACCGTCCGGGGCGAAGGCTATATGTTGCAGCCGGACTGATGGCGCTGGTCTTTTCCCATCCTGCCTTTGCGGGCCATGTGACGCCCCCCGGCCATCCGGAACGGGTAGACCGGCTGCGCGCGGTTGAGGCGGGGCTTGTCGGGTTGTCGGTCGAACGGCGCGACGCCCCGCTTGCTGATCTAGATGAGGTTGCGCGATGTCATCAGCACGCCTCCGTCGATCGGGTGGCGGCTGCGGTTCCGTCTGCGGGTTGGGCGCAGTTGGACGGTGACACCTGGCTGTCTCCGGGCAGTCTTGACGCCGCCTTGCGCGCTGTGGGCGGGGCGGGGGCTGCGGTGGATGCGGTTTTGACCGGTGTGGCAGACCGCGCCTTTGTCGCGTGCCGCCCGCCGGGGCATCATGCGGAAACCGCGATTGCCATGGGATTTTGTCTGTTTGGCACCGTGGCCATCGCAGCCAAGCGGGCGCTGGATGTCCACGGGGTGTCGCGTGTTGCCATTGTTGATTTTGATGTGCATCACGGCAACGGCACGCAGGATTTGTTGTGGGATGAGGCGCGCTGCCTGTTCGCCTCTAGCCACCAGATGCCGCTTTATCCCGGCACGGGCGCTGCCCGCGAACAGGGGGCTCATGGTCAGATCGTCAACGCACCTTTGCCGGGCGGGTCGGATGGCGCGTATATGCGGCGGGTCTATGAAACGGTGATCTTTCCGCGCCTGATGGATTGGCAGCCAGAGCTGATCCTTATTTCAGCAGGGTTCGATGCCCATGCCAAGGACCCGCTTGCAGGGCTTGAATGGCAGGCCGAGGATTACGCCTGGCTCACCACCCGCATCTGCGAGATTGCCGGGCATTGCGCGGGCGGGCGGGTGGTATCCTGTCTTGAGGGCGGTTATGATTTGGCCGCATTGACAGAATCCGTCGCCGCGCATGTCGGCGTATTGGCGGCATAGACAGATGGGGCAGGGACGATGACCGACAAAGCCGTAAGCGAGATGAGCTTCGAAGAGGCGATGGCCGCTTTGGAACAGGTCGTCTCTCAGTTGGAACGCGGTGAGGTCGCACTGGAACAGTCGATCGCCCTTTATGAAAAGGGCGCGGTCCTGAAGGCGCATTGCGCGGCGAAACTCAAATCGGCCGAGGAAAAGGTCGAACTGATCCGCGCGGCCGAGGGCAAGGCAATTGGCACTGCGCCGGTGCAGGGGCTGTGAGCTTTCCGACCCAACTCGCCTTGGACGCAGCGGCCATTCAGACGCGTCTTGATGCGGCCATGGCCGGTTTTTCTGACGAGCCGGTTGTGCAGGCCATGCGCTATGCCGTGCAGGGTGGCAAACGGCTGCGCGGTTTTCTGGTGCTAGAGGCCGCCCGCATGTTGGGTGTTCCGCAGGCCCGTGCCATCAGTGCCGCCGCTGCGGTCGAGGCGCTGCATGCCTATTCGCTGGTGCATGACGATATGCCTTGCATGGATGACGATGCGCTGCGGCGCGGGCTGCCCACCGTGCATGTCAAATGGGATGAGGCAACCGCGGTTCTGGCGGGCGATGCCTTGCAGACCTTGGCCTTTGAGTTGATGGCAGATCCAGACCTTGGCTCTGCTGAAACCCGCATTGCGCTGGTGGCCGGGCTGGCCCGCGCCAGTGGGGCCGAGGGAATGGTGCTGGGCCAGGCTTTGGATATTGCTGCCGAAACCGCCATCCAGCCGCTGACCTTGGACAAGATCATCGAATTGCAGGCAGGCAAGACCGGCGCGCTGATCCGTTTTTCGGCCGAGGCCGGGGCCATTCTTGCCGGGGCCGATCCGGCGCCGCTGCGCGCCTATGCCACCGCCTTGGGGCTGGCCTTCCAGATCTGGGACGATGTGCTGGATGTGACCGGCGATGCGGCCGTGACCGGAAAGGCCGTGGGCAAGGATGCAGCCGCCGGCAAGGCGACGTTTGTGTCGCTCTTGGGGCTGGATGAGGCCCGCGCCCGTGCGACCTCGCTTGTGGCACAGGCGGAAATTGCCCTTGCGCCTTATGGTTCAGTGGCACAGAACTTGATCCATTGCGCCCGTTTCGTTATTGCGCGCCAAAGCTGATTTAGGAAAAGCCATGGCAGACCGTCCCCATACCCCCGTGCTTGACCGGGTACATCTGCCCGCCGACCTCAAAGGTCTGTCTGATCGAGAGTTGCGCCAACTGGCGGACGAGTTGCGCGCCGAGACGATTTCGGCCGTCTCGGTAACGGGGGGCCATCTTGGCGCCGGTCTGGGTGTGGTCGAACTTACCGTGGCGCTACATGCCGTGTTCAACGCGCCGCGCGACAAGATCATCTGGGATGTCGGACATCAGTGCTACCCGCACAAAATCCTGACCGGCCGGCGCGATCGTATCCGCACGCTGCGCACCGAAGGCGGGCTGTCGGGCTTTACCAAACGGTCTGAAAGCCCCTATGACCCCTTTGGTGCTGCGCATTCCTCCACCTCGATTTCAGCGGCGCTGGGTTTTGCGATCGCGGCAGATCTTGGCGGGGATCCGGGTGACGGGGTGGCGATCATCGGTGACGGATCGATGTCCGCCGGCATGGCGTTTGAGGCGATGAACAACGCTGGCCACCTGAAAAAGCGCATGTTCGTCATTCTGAACGACAATGAAATGTCGATCGCGCCGCCGGTCGGGGCGCTGTCCAGCTATCTCTCGCGCCTTTATGCCGGTGAGCCGTTTCAGGATCTGAAGTCGGCGGCCAAAGGGCTTGCTGGCCTGTTGCCCGAACCCTTTGCCGAAGGCGCGCGCCGGGCGAAAGAGATGTTGAAAGGGATGGCCGTTGGCGGCACCCTGTTTGAAGAATTGGGCTTTTCCTATGTCGGGCCGATTGATGGCCATGACCTTGACCAGCTTCTGCCTGTCCTGCGTACCGCCCATGCCCGCGCCACCGGCCCGACGCTGATCCATGTGCTGACCCGCAAGGGTAAGGGCTATGCTCCGGCAGAGAATTCGCCAGATCGCGGGCATGCGCGCGCAAAATTCGATGTGGTGACGGGTGAGCAGAAGAAAGCCCCGTCAAACGCGCCGTCTTATACCAAAGTCTTCGCCGAAGCCTTGATTGCCGAAGCCGAAGTCGATCCCAAGATCGTTGCCATCACCGCCGCCATGCCCGATGGCACTGGCCTTGATCTTTTCGGCGGGCGCTTCCCCAAGCGCACCTTTGATGTTGGCATTGCCGAACAGCATGCCGTCACCTTTTCGGCGGGCCTTGCGGCGGGGGGCATGAAACCCTTCTGCGCGATCTATTCCACCTTCTTGCAGCGTGGTTACGATCAGGTGGTGCATGACGTGGCGATCCAGCGTCTGCCCGTGCGTTTCGCCATTGATCGGGCGGGGCTTGTGGGGGCCGATGGGGCGACCCATGCAGGGTCTTTCGACGTGGCTTTCCTTGCAAACTTGCCTGGCATGGTCGTGATGGCCGCCGCCGATGAGGCGGAGCTGATGCACATGGTCGCCACCGCCGCCGCCCACAACGACGGCCCCATCGCGTTCCGTTATCCGCGTGGCGAAGGCATGGGGGTGGACCTGCCGCGCAAAGGCACGCCGCTTGAAATTGGCAAGGGTCGGATGATCCGCGAAGGCAGCCGGGTGGCCATCCTGTCCTTTGGGACGCGCTTGGCCGAGGTTTTGAAGGCCGCAGAAAGCCTGTCGGCCCGCGGTTTGACCCCGACCATCGCTGATGCGCGCTTTGCCAAACCCTTGGACCGCGAGATGATCCTGCGGCTGGCCCGCGACCACGAGGCGCTTATCACCATCGAAGAAGGGGCGATTGGCGGCTTCGGCAGCCATGTTGCGCAGCTATTGGCGGACGAGGGTGTGTTTGACCGCGGGCTGAAGTTCCGCTCGATGGTCCTGCCGGACACCTTCATTGATCACGCCTCACCCGAGGCGATGTATCGCGATGCGGGCATGAATGCGCCCGAGATCGAGGCCAAGGTACTGGAGGTTCTGGGCGTCGCCACTGTTGGCAAGCGGGCGTGAGATGACAATTCCTGACTATGAAACCTTGATGCGACCATTCCTTGCAGCAATTGCATCAGGCGCAAAGAATGTATCGGAAGCGCTCCCTGTCCTGAAAACACAGTTCAACATTTCTGAAGAAGAAGCTGAACAACTGTTGCCGAGCGGGAGGATATCGGTCCTTGCAAGTCGCGCTCATTGGGCTCGAACATATTTGGCAAATGCCGGATGCCTTGCCAGCCCAAAGCGAAGTGTTCACATGATCACGGAGCGGGGCAAACTCCTATTGGCTACAAGTCCTGATCGCATCGACAATTCGGTACTGGCTCAATTTCCTGAGTTCCTTTCCTGGAGGTCGAAGTCACCGGCTTCAGGCGATCTAGAACAGAAAACTGACGGACCATCCGTGAGTTCCCACGCTTCAAGCTCACTGACCCCAGAAGACTCAATTGAACGGGCATTCTCAACAATTGAACAAGCGCTAGCAGTCGAAATTCTTGATGCTGTTCTGTCTTTGACGCCAACAAAGTTTGAACAGCTCATTGTCGAACTTCTCCTTGCAATGGGTTATGGCGGCGGTGACCGATCGATGGGGGAGCGCATTGGAAAGTCCGGCGACGGCGGCATTGACGGTATTATCAACGAAGACGCGCTCGGGTTGGATGCTGTCTACATCCAAGCGAAACGTTACTCCCCCGAAAGTAAGGTTGGTCGACCGGCGTTGCAAGCATTCGTTGGTTCGTTGACGGGCGAAGGGGCGACCAAGGGGGTTTTCGTCACCACCTCAGACTTCTCGAAAGAGGCGCGGGACTACCTAAACAAAATACAGCACCGCATTGTCTTGGTGAATGGCGAACGACTTGCTCGCTTAATGATCCAACATGAGGTGGGCGTGCGTGCGCGAAAGTCCTACGTACTACGGTCGGTTGACGAAGACTATTTCTCTGAGCCCCAGTGAAGGCGACGGTGGGCAAACGCGCCTGACCCCTTGCAGGTGCCGGGCAGCGCTGACAGTCTCGGGGTAACCCGAGGAGCCGTCGCATGTCCAGCCAAGCCACCAATCTGAAAGACACCAACGCCCTGCCAAAGGTGGTGCGGGCCAAGGGCAGTTACCTTTGGGATGCCGACGGCAAGCAATATATCGACGGCTCCGGGGGGCCGGCGGTTTATTGTCTGGGCCATGCGAATGAGGAAGTGAACCGGGCGATCTGTGACCAACTGGGCCAGATCGCGCATGGCTATCGCTACAACTTTACCACCGACGCGCTGGAGGAGTTGACCGAGATCATCCGCGCCCGTTGCGGCGGCACGCTGCGCGAGATGGTCTATGTCACCGGCGGGTCCGAGGCGGTGGAGAGCTGCCTGAAGATTGCGCTGCAATACCAAACAGCGATTGGTCAGAAGACGCGGCGCAAGTTCATTTCCCGCCAACGATCTTGGCACGGGAATACGCTGGGTGCGCTGGGCCTGTCGGGCTTTGCCGAGCGGACGGCAGCCTATGAAGGGGCCTTCATCCCCTCGGTGAAACTCTCCCCCGCTAACGTATATCGCCCGATCGCCGGGGCTACGGCGGAAACCGCTGGGGCCGCCTGTGCCGCCGAGTTGGAGGCCGCGATCCTGCGCGAGGGGCCGGAAACCGTGGCGGGCTTTGTCTTTGAACCGGTGGTCGGTGCGGCCGGGGGCTGTGTGCCTGCGCCCGAGGGCTATGCAAAGGCGGTGCGCGAGATTTGCAACCGGTACGGCGTCCTGATGATCTCGGACGAGGTCATGTCGGGCGCCGGGCGCTGTGGCACGTGGCGCGCGTTGGAGCATGACGGGGTGGAGCCTGACATCATGTCGGTGGCCAAGGGGCTGGCTGCGGGCTATCAGCCCTTGGGTGCGGCCATCTGTACGACGAAAGTCTGGGAGGCGATCCGCGCTGCCGATGGGGCCTTTGGCACCGGACATACGTTCACCGGCCATACTGCCGCCTGTGCGGCTGGCGTGGCGGTGCAAAACATTGTCGCGCGCGAAGGGCTTCTGGCCAAAGTTGCCGCCAATGGCCCGCGTCTGAAGGGATGGCTTGCAGATGCCTTTGTCGGGGTTGACGCCGTGGGCGACATTCGCGGCCGTGGCCATTTCATCGCGCTGGAACTGGTGGCAGACCAGGTTTCCAAACAGCCGTTCGATAAGGATCGTAGGCTCTTTATGAAGATCCGCGCACAGGCGATGGAC
>JACCDN010356183.1_pt1 | contig 25707 bp, 19 predicted proteins | sample 7441691 | NCBI WGS metagenome assembly JACCDN01 (sample SAMN15323439, study PRJNA562643) | freshwater metagenome | isolation source: river surface water | place: USA:Blue River Watershed | collected 2017-08-16 | reverse complement strand
GTGCTGACTGGTCAGTTCGCGCGCTTGCTGAAATTGTTTTTTTGCTCTTTGGTAATCAACAATATTTTCACAAACAAAAAGATGCTCCACATAAAGACTGAGTTCTTTATCAAAATCAAACTGACGCAAAATATTCCACTGTTCAATAAAGCTGGTCATCTCACGCACATGAGTAAAACCCTGTTTGTTCATATGAAGAATGGCTTCGCGCAAAAACAACATGTTTTGCTCTGTAGAATAGTTTGGCATCATTTGATCTATTTCAATCTTAGCTGATTCTATAAATATACCGCTTGGCTTGCCATCGGCATCTCGGATAATGATCCCACCATTTGGTACTTTTTTATTTGAATCTAAATAACCCACTTTTTCCATAGCTTTACTATTCAACCACACTGCATGACCATCGGCCCGAGTCAGAGCAACGGGAAAATCTGGGAACACATCATCCAATTGTTTGCATGTTGGGTATTGTTGATTTTCAAATCGATGTTGATCCCAACCAAAACCTACCAACCAATCTTGGCGAAAATAATCTGGCGACAATGAAACACTTTTCAAGTCCGCTGGTGATTTCAAATCAAAAAGGCGCAAACCGCGTTTAAAAATGCCGGTGGCTAAAAGATGTAGGTGACTGTCATAACAACGTGAAATTTCCATTTAAAAAGCCCTCTTTCGAGGGCTTCAAAGTATTACATGCAAATTGTAAAATCAATTTTCTTTATCTGCTAGTCGGAGTTGTTGTGCTATTTTGAATGGGTTGATTAACGTTGGTATTCAAATTGTTGTTAAACAATGTTCCACCTTGGTTTCCATAATAATTGCTGCCGTTGCTACCACTGCTAAAATCTAAATATCCGCCAGTATTTGCTCCCATCTGAGCTTGTTGAATTCTATATGTCAGAGATTGCATTTCTTGCTGTAAACCCATGACTACCTGTTGGCGACTTTGATAATTTTGTTGTGCACGTTGATATATTTGCATTTGCTGCTGTTGCATTTGCATCTGCATCTGCATTTGCATTTGTTGCATCTGCATTTGCATTGATGGATCCATCATTCCATTACCCATGCCGTTACCCATTCCATTCATGCCAGCATAAGGATTGTACATACCGTTACCCATTCCATTGCCCATACCATTACCCATATTTCCATATGGATTGAAACCACCCATAGCATTCAGACCGCCACCAAACATTGGATTGCCCATGCCGCCCATGCCATTACCATTACCACCATATGGATTGAAACCTCCTCCAACATTCAAGCCTCCGCTAAACATTGGATTGCCGCCCATCATGTTACCATAAGGATTAAAGCCGCCACCGCCGTTACCCATCATGTTGCCATAAGGATTGTAACCGGCTCCGCCATTGGCGAAAATTCCGCCACCAATTGGAGTTCCATAATAATTTTGCGGATAACCAAAAGCACTTCCGTTACCATTTCCGTTACCGCCGCCGTACATGCTGCCACCCATATTGGCACAACCAAAACCACCGGCTCCGGCTCCGCCACCAATGGCTCCATAAAAACTGCCACCCATCAAACTGCCTAAAGCATTCATCATATATGGAGCATAACCATAAGACGGATAAGATTGAGTTGAATAACCCAAACGAGCATTTTGATTGGAAACATATTTTTGCAAATTGTTATCTAAAGCCATGCTGGCAACACCAAGAACAGAATTCAGAGCGACGCCACCCCAGTCCGTTTTACCTTTACGGAATGTATAACCACCACCGGCGATCATACATGGAATGCAACCAGCTTCGGTTGATTCTTCTTTTAATTCTTTTTGATGATCGCGCACAGCATGCTTGTAATCATCCTTAAGACTCGCTTTTTGATCTTTCATATTGTCAATTGCAGCTTGCAAACTATCAACATCAGCATCTGCTTTTTTCTTTTTAGTCACAGACTCTTGGTATTCTTTTAAATTACTAGTACATGTTTTCAAATCAAAGCTTGCTCCAGTTACGACAACAGCTGAAATGGAACATGTATAAGCATTAATGGTTTTACCGCCCTTAACCTGACAAACAGTTCCCCATTGCTCTGCTGTAAATGGTTCAATTTTTAAAGAAGAACCTGATGTTGTATAGTCCGCACAAGATCTTTGTTCATTCACGTGATCGGCAATAATATCCAAATATTCTTTTTTAATTCCACGTCGCTCAAGTGAACTCAAGGTTCTTTCAGATTTGCCAGTGGCTGAACGAGCCGTTGATTTTGCTTCTTTTAATTTATCTTTTAGTTCATCGATCTTATTGTTTATATCTTCCATATCGTCAGCAATGCTTTCAGCCTCATCGCCAACATCTTGTTGATACGAACAGCTATTGAGTCCACCGCCGATGGCTCCTGTACCCAGCATTTGATTGCCATACATCATTTGTGCAGAGCTCACTCGCGTGAAAAGAAAAAAAGAACACAACAAAATAGCTCTATAAAAAGAAATCAATCTATCTGTTTTCCACATAATAAAACCTCGCCTATCTTCCTGATCGACAAAATCACGTACAAACTTGAGAAAACTTGCACATATACTGTCTCAATTCTACACTATGGGTATTATGAAACCTACGATTCTTTGTGTTGATGATGAAATTGATAATGTTCAAGCCTTAGAGCGGATATTCCGCCAACGCTACACTGTACTTAAGGCCACCTCTGGTCATGAGGCTTTGGTATTGCTCGACCAATATCCAGAAGATATTTCAGTTATAATCACCGACCAAAGAATGCCAGAAATGACAGGCGTTCAGTTTTTATCACACGCTTTAGAAAAAAGACCAAATGCAGTTCGCATTTTGCTAACTGGTTATACAGATTTAGAATCTGTAATTTCAGCGGTGAACAATGGTCAAATTTTTCGATACCTAACTAAGCCATGGGATCCGATTGATTTACAAAACACTGTCAATCAAGCCGCGGAAAAATTTCAGTTAAAAAAGGAATTGGATTACAAGAATAATGATTTAGAAAAAGCCTATGCCGAATTAAAAACGTTAGACCAAGCCAAGAGTCAGTTTATGATTTTGATCAATCACGAATTGAAAACTCCGCTGACTTCTATTATCAGCTTTACCGAGCTGTTAGGCGAAACCAAATTGAATGAAGAACAAAATCTTTTTGCACTTAAAATAAAACGCAGCGCCGATCGCTTGCGGGCATTGATCGATGATGTGTTAGTCATTGTTGGCAGCGAAACACGAACATTAAAAGCCAAAATTTTATCTTTTGACAGCAAAGCAATTGATTTACGACTGCCAAACGAAATTTCACAAATCTTTCAAAGCAAAAACCAAACTTTGAAAATTGATATTGCCGAGGGCAAGCTGCTAGCAGATCAAATGCTTGTCTCGCAAATATTCTACAGATTGCTTCACAATGCTGCCAAATTCGGAACTGAATCCTCTGAGATTCTTCTTGCTGGAAAGTTGATCACGCCACATCGAATGTGCATGTCTGTAACCAATAAAGGCACTCACATATCCCCTGTGGTTATTGATAAGATTTTAAAGCCTTTTTTTATAGACGAAGATGTTATGAACCACTCGGCCGGAATGGGCCATGGTTTGACAGTCTGCCAAGGTCTACTCAAAGCTCACGGATCATCATTGAAAATAAACAATGTCGATGATGGCGTTGAGGTGGCATTTGAAATTCCTTGTTTAAAATAAATCCGAAATCTTGCGGACATATTCGCTTAAACGAATGTTAAATACTATTATTTAAAACTCATCACTGCGCGAGCTTTGCTTACCACTCTCTTTATACTGTAAAAACAATGGAGAGTGAAAAATGATCCTACAAAATTATCAAAAAAACTTGGCTGCATTGTTAATAGTTTTTTGCATTATATTTTTGATCTCAAGCACTGGTTCTAGTTCTAGCGCTGGTCCTGGTTCTAACCGAGAAATAAATCTTAAATTAGGCGAGACACATTTACTGAATGGCACAGGTAAAATTTGGCTAGAAAAATCAAATATCCTACAAATTACAGAAGCTCATGGCGGTTACCTTCTAAAGGGAGTTTCTCCAGGATCGACCCTTGTGAAGATTGGCGAACAAACCACTGAATTTTTTGTTTTAAATCCAGCGCAAGAGCGCAGCATACAAATTCTAAATAAGCGTTTACCCAAAACATTGGGTTTAAAAATGAATATCCAATCCGGCAAAGTCAAAATTCTAGGCCAACTCTTGATGTGGCAAGATTGGTATAAAATTTTTCAAGATTGTGAGGCCAGCAATTGTGATTATCAATTTGCCGCTAAAATTAACTCTGAAATGCAAAAAAAATTAAAAATAAATATCGACCAAATTTTTAAACAAAGAGGCTTAGCACCGCAAGCCATCATTTTTGATCAAGAGGTTAAGGCCTTAACTTCTGAAAAAGGGGATATAGCGCAAAAAACAATTGCCGCACTGAAAGCCTTTGGCATTAAAACAATCATCTCAAGCCAAAACGTCGACGTTGAACCTTTAATCAAAGTTCAAATCACGGTCGCTGAAATTAAACGCGATGCCTTTTTGAAATATGGTGTCGACTGGGCTACTTCATATCAAGCACAAATTCTTCCAAAATTTTCTACCGAAGATTCTTATGCAGAAATTAATTTACAGGCCTTAGAACAAAGTGGACTTGGAAAGGTTTTGGCCAGTCCAAATATATTATGTAAAAGCGGAAAAGAAGCCGATTTTTTTGCCGGCGGCGAGTTTCCGATAAAAATCATAAACATGAAAATTCAAGAAGTTCTTTGGAAAAAATATGGCATCATGATGAAAATCCAGCCCAAGGCTGATTACTCTGGAAAAATGAGTATTTCAATTGAAACCGAAGTCAGCAGCCTCGACACCAGTCACACCGTCGATGGAATTCCAGGATTGTTCACCAACAAAATTCAAAGCCATTTTGATTTATCAGAGTCGCGCACCATTGCTCTGTCAGGCCTGATTAAAAGCGAACAAGGCGAAGCCAGCTCTGGATTGCCAGGTTTGAGCCATATACCCGTTTTAGGGTCCTTATTTTCCAGTCGTGATTTTCGTGAAAACCGAACCGAGCTTGTTGTTTTTGTTCGACCAGAAGTTGTTTCGCCTGGATCATTGGAGGCGACACCATGAGTTTTTTAGAAAAAGCTTTGAGCATCCAAAAGCAAATTCAAGAAATGCCGGTGCAAGGCGTGGGCTTTGAAACTTTTGAAAGCAAACAACAGAGCTCGGTACGGATTTCACATCTTATTGAAAATAAAACTCATGATCTACATGTGAATGATCAAAAAAGATTGCGGGATGAGTTCGAGGGATCAGGTCCTCTTGAGTTTTTATTTCTAAATGACAGTGTTACTGAAATCATAATCAACTCAAAAGATCAAATTTGGTATGAACTCAATGGACACTTGAAAAAACATCATGATATTTTCAGTTCTGATCTGACCTTTCATAATTTTATCGAGCGAATGTGTTTGGAAACAAAAATTCAAATCAATACCGAAATTCCATTTGCAAATGGAATTTATCGAAACTTTCGAGTGCATCTGATTGGCAAAGAAATCTATGATCAAGGTTTTTGTTTAACACTTAGAAGAATTCGTTTTTCGCCATGGACACTTGCTGATTTAACTGAAACAAATTGGGCACCTTCAGAAGCCATTGGTATTATCCAAAAATGGCTACAACATAAAAAAAGTTTTTTAATTATTGGCGAGACCGGATCTGGGAAAACTTCAGTGCTTAACGCCTGTTTGCAGGAATTACCTGCTGACGAACGTGTTGTCATCCTAGAAGACACTCCAGAAATAAAAAATCCAAACTCTGTTAGTACTAAATTAAACACCCGCTATGACTGCAACGGAATTTTGCCAACTATTGATCTCACTGAATTGGTAAAACAATCTTTGCGCATGCGACCAGATCGTTTGGTTGTTGGCGAGGTTCGTGGTGGCGAAGCAAAAGATTTATTATTAGCACTGTCCACTGGCCACTCGGGAAGCATGGGAACTCTACATGCGTCTTCGGCAACGCAAGCGCTGATGAGATTAGAGATGTTAGTTCAATTGGGAGCTCCGAATTGGAACCTACACACGATTCGTCGCCTATTAGCGCTGAGTCTGCATGGAATTATAGTCGTTGGAAGAAATAATAATGGCGAAAGAAAATTAATATCCATCAACTCTTTAAGCAGCGTTGAAGACATAGGAATATTATTAGAAACAAATTGGGAAATCTAAATTCGAATCTGATTTTTAATCTGAATCTGAAACAGAAATGGGACTTGGATTGACTCTCGAGGAATAACTTATCTATATTTTCCTTTCTAATGGAAAACTCAATAAGACGGAAGAAACATTGAAAATTTTAAAGTTCCCTGAAGGCATCTAGATAACAACTCAACTGATATGGTCGTGTCCTAATTGGACCACGCTTTATAAATTTATTTACAGTCTCTTTTTCTATCGAAGCTATGCTTCGATAGAAAATCTTGAATCCGTAGCTGGCTCTGCTGAGGCTGCCAAGGTTTGTTCGTATTGATTGACGGCCTCTTGCCGACGATCACCCATTGACGAAGTCAGTGGTACCGAACTGCTGTTAGCCGCACTGTTCATTTCCTGATTTATTTTTTCCGTTAATACAGGATCTTTTTGTTTATCAGTTAATCGAGTATTAAAAAATTTGCGACTGAGATCAGCTACAAGCTTGGCATGAGCTGCATCTTTTGGATTGCGTCCATACAAAGTTTCTGCCGAAGCATTTTTCAAACCCTCTTGCAGTGAAACTCGATCGTGAACTGTTGAGATACCTTCTTTGCGACCAAAGGTTGGTGCTCCGGGACGAGCCGGTGGAGCCTCATCTAAATCGACTGACGATACTCGACTGCTACTTGGCAAAATGCTACTAAGTTTTTCCATAGCACACCTCCGTGTGTGATTTCATAAGAAGCAAACATCCTGTTCACCACTTTGATATCACACTTGTCGGAGAAATTTTTCTCATCTTGAGACCAGAAATAAAAAAAGACCAAGCTTTCGCCTGGTCTTTTCTATTTTTAGTCATCATTTTCAAGACCATGGTCTGAGTTTTATATTTTTTGTATCTAAATCCAGACCTTCGTCTTTGAGTTAAACTAGCTACAAAAATTAGCTCACAACCATCAACGCGAACTAGTGCTTAGCTTTTTTCTTAGCATCAATGTCTTTTTTCGATTTCGGTGCAGATTCTTCTGCTTCTGCATCAGCCAAAGAACCTTCTGCATTTGCTTCTGGACCATCTAATAATAACTTACCGATGCCATTCGCTGCCAAAATTTTAGTACGCAATTCTTGAACAGCATTAGGATTCGTTCTTAAGAATTCTTTTGCTTGCTCACGTCCTTGGCCCATTCTTTCGCCATTGTAACTGAACCAAGCCCCAGATTTATCAACCAAGTTTGCAGTCACTGCCAAATCCAAAACGTCGCCTTCGATCGAAATACCTTCGCCGTACATCAAATCAAATTCTGTTTTAGTAAATGGAGCAGCCATTTTGTTTTTCACAACTTTCACAGCCGTTCTGTTTCCAGTCACTTCTTCGCCATTTTTAATGGCGCCAACACGACGAACATCCAAACGAACTGAAGAGTAAAATTTCAATGCGTTACCACCAGTGGTTGTCTCTGGGTTACCAAACATCACGCCAATTTTCATACGAATTTGATTGATGAAAATCACCAATGTTTGCGAACGATTGATTGCCGCAGTCAATTTACGCAAAGCTTGTGACATCAAACGAGCTTGTAAACCCATGTGACTGTCGCCCATTTCGCCTTCGATCTCTGCACGCGGCACAAGGGCTGCCACAGAATCGATAACCAAGACGTCAATAGCGCCAGAACGAACCAATGTTTCAGTAATTTCTAAAGCTTGTTCACCAGTATCAGGTTGTGAAATCAACATATCTTCTGTGTTCACACCTAATTTACGAGCGTAATTTACATCCAAAGCGTGTTCTGCATCGATGTACGCAACAACTCCACCTTTTTTCTGCGCTTGCGCAATCACTGATAATGCAATTGTGGTTTTACCAGAAGACTCTGGACCGAAAACCTCTACGATACGACCTTTCGGTAAACCACCAATACCCAGAGCAATATCCAAGCTCAAAGCACCAGTGCTGATTGTATCGATATCTTTACGCAATTGATCTTCGACGCCCAGACGCATGATCGAACCTTTGCCGAACTGCTTTTCAATAGTTGAAACCGCCAAATCCAATGCTTTTGCTTTTTCTGATTGGCCTTTAGTATCTACGTTTAAATTTGCTGCCATAATATTTTCCTTTTCTTTCTCCACGATCACCTCGTGGACACTTTTGTTATAGTTACCTTTTAGATATAGTTTCACCCACTGACGTTCGGCCTTGCACCGAGGAGCTGAGTCGTCAGACCGTCGAAGCTCTGCTTGAAAAGGCTCTCAAACAGATCTTCACATATATATTGTTCTCAATTTTCTATTCACATTGCTAGCTGATTTTTCAAAGATCACAAACCTAGGAGCGCCTTGCCAAGCATGCCGATGACAAAACGAACCGAGTGAACCTGAATTGCCGCACGATCGCCAGAGAACTTTTGTTTCACAGAAGCTTCAAAGTTGGGTCCACAGACAGCAAAACACACAGTGCCCACTGGCTTATCCACAGAACCGCCACTCGGACCAGCAATTCCAGTGATTGCTAACGCCCAGCTGCATTTAAGTTTTGCACGCGCGCCTCGCGCCATTTCTAACGCAACTTGCTCGCTCACCGCGCCATGATCTTTCAAAGAATTCTCACCAACTGACAAAAAATCCATTTTAACTTGATTCGCATAACTAACCACTGAACCCATAAAAACATCTGAAACACCGGATAAACTGGTCAAAGAGGTCGACAACAAACCACCGGTGCAGCTTTCTGCAAAACCAAGAGTTTGCTGATTCTTACGCAACAACAACAAAACCTGGGACCAATTTTTTTTCCAACTCTCGCTAGCCAAGTTTTGCCAAGTTATCAAATTTTCTAAATCAGCATCAGAATAAGTTTGGTTCATAAATAAATTTGCACTCCCAGCCAGGCTGTCTTTGCATAAACAACTTGTAAAATAACATTGGCAATCAATCCAGCAACAACGTCATCTACAACCACACCCAAACCACCTGGAACTTTTTGATCCAAATACCCAATAGGAAATGGTTTGAAAATATCCAACACACGAAACAATAAAAAACCCAAAACATAAGACTGCCAAGTCAAAGGCAACCAAGTCATAGTAATAAAAAAACCCAAGACCTCATCGATCACGATTTGCTTATGATCATGCCCACCGTATTCTTTTTCGTAGGCATCAGCAGCCATCACCGCAATCGGAAAAAGAGCAATTGAAATTCCCATCGAAAAAAAAGGACCAAAAAAATTAATCAGATAGGCAAATGGAATTGCAGCCACTGTTCCCGCAGTTCCGGGACCTTTAGGAAAATGTCCAGCGCCAAAAAAAGTTGCCAAACGTAACAGGAAATTTTTCATTAAAGCCCTTCCTAAAACAATATCAAAGATATTTTCAAATATAAATATCAGGACAAATTTCCTGATGAAAATCCAGAGCAAAGAAAGGACTATCGTATACCAACCAGATTCAATCTATCAATCAAGAAGATACTGTATATTTAGAGTCTCTACTCACTTGCGAAAGTTACCGTTAGGATAACGCTATTATAGATTTTCAACAGGATGTTTAGTAATTGATTTTTCAGCGCAAAGAATGTAATCAAATCAGAATACTCTCTGACCCTAAAAACGACGCAACTTAAGCAATAAGCAGCTCAGATGAAACGCATTTTTATTTTTATTCCAGGATACTATGGCACTACTCTTGTCGAAGAAGAGAGCAACCAACTGTTGTGGCCTAGCGCGCGTGATGTTTTGTTTGGCAAAAAAACTTTGGCTTTAAAAATCCCAGACATTCCCATTCCAGGAACCATGAATTTACGAGCAGAAAAATTAGTCGAAAAGGTAAATATCGTTGGCCCTTTTTACAAAGAAGAAGCCTACGAAAAATCCATTCTCTTGCTACGCAAACTTTGTCGCCACCACCACGACAAAGTTCATACATTGCCGTGGGATTGGCGCATGGACCCAATTCACGCCATCAGAAAACTGCACAACCTTGTTGAAGAAATCAAAGAAGAACACAAACAAAGCAATCAACTGTGTGAGATCAATATTATTTCCCATAGCTTCGGCTCGCTGATTGCGGCTTATTATCTCAGATATGGCGATCAGGATTATTTTTCAGCAAAAGAAAATTGGCATGGCCTGCGTTCAGTACAAAAAGTCATTTTAGCGGCGGCCCCTTATCGTGGTTTGATGGCGATGTTTCGCAATATGCATAAAGGTCTGCAGATGGGCCTGAATGATCAATTGCAATCAGCTCTGGCATTTTGCAGTTTTGAATCTAGCTATTATCTTCTTCCACCAAGCGGGATGGATTTGGTTTTTGATACAAATTTTCAAGAGCACAGCCTGAATCTACATGATGTTAACAATTGGAAAAAACATCGTTGGGGATTTTTCTCAGAAAAAATAAATTTACCAAAATCAAATTTGTTAGCATTTGAAACGTTCACAGATCTTCATTTACAAAGATCACGAAAATTAATTGAACTGATGGATGCCCCTATACAAAATAATGAAATCACAGAAGAACCAGCAGCACAGATTTTATATATACAGGGAACAGGCAGAGCCACCGTCGACAAAGGAATTTGGCTGCCTCATTCAACAGACAAAAACAATTTGCTGTATTATCCTTTAGAGGTAAAAAAACAATTTCCACGCTTACCTTTGAGCAAACTAACCACCGATGGAGACCTGACAGTACCAAGCTTTTCTTCACGCTTGCCAGATGCTTTTGAACCCTTCGTGGTTAAAAAAATCATTTCCAAGTACGAACACCTACAACTGCTACAGCACGCAACAGCACAAGCACAAATCAAAGATTTTTTGTCGAATTAGCTAACCTGAACGACCTTATCAAATGATCTTTAATCTAAGTCTATTTTCTGAACCACTGCGACTTGTCTTAAGTATTGCCTACTTTAAAATATAAAGTTAAACAATTGTCTATCCCCTTCAACTTCCTTAATATTTCAATATGCACTTTAATTTTTACTCGCCATCATTTTATTGGATGGAAAGTCAGATGAATTTAGTCATTTATTGGCTGATGGCCTTCCTTTTAGTGATTTTAATAAAAATCATATTAGTTCGCTTGAAGAATGTGAAAAAAGCGAAAGATAGTATGGTTTTCACAGAGGCGATCGGGCTTCCTCTTACCTTTATGCAACCAATAGTTTTTTATAAGTCTATTTTGGACAAAGATTGGTTTGGATCAATCATTACGATCTGGTGGGGTCCAGGATTTCTTGCTGTTGTAATTTTAGTTTTAGGCAGCAAAATTCTTAAGAAAAAAATCAACTGGGGTAACTCTGGCATATATATTTCTTGGCTCTGTAAGTTATATTATCTTGCGTACATTATTTTGGCTTTTTACTGGAACATGCCAAAACTAATCTTTGCTTTAAGTGCTTGGATTGCCAGCGATCAAATTGAAAAAAGTTTTGCATCCTTAGACGCAGACAGAACGCGACGAACATTTCATGACTTTTGGCTTATACGAATTATGTATCCGAGCTTTTTATTTATTCCATTTTTTTACGGATTAGACTTTGTTTTTAAGCTTCATGGACTCGCTCTATTTATCCTCTGGGCAGCTGGAATTACATTTGTATGGAAGAAAAAAGAGTTTATGAATTTGCCCAGCGACCCAACACTTTTACGAAACATGATTTATTTTCACAAAGGAAAATCAAAGTGAGAGTATTGAAAAAAAATGAGATACAGTTCGCAGTCGTTCGAGAAGATGCCACGGTAGAAATAGAACTATTCAAACAATATAATATTATAAAACCAATTCTAATAGCAAGTGGCGGCTGTACGGCTTTTAATGTTTCCTCAGCATGTCCGAATATATCTCTAACCCTGATCGAACCAAACAAACTCCAAATTAAACTCATTGAGAAAAAAACAAAAATACTTAGAACTCAGAATAAAACAATCATCGAAAAATATTTTGGAATAATAGATCCCGACAACGAAGAACCAAACCTGATTGAATCAGGAAATTTTGAATCTTTATTTCGACAATTTCGCAGTTTTATTTTTGAATTTATTGCTGATAAAAAACAGCTTCATAAACTTATACTCCATGGCACCGTAGCTAACTGGAAACATTTATTTCAGCATCCTTATTGGACCGTAGCCTTTGACTTGTTTTTTTCTGATTCATTGTTGCGAACAATGTTTGGTGATTTAGCGATACAACACGCCCCCAGGGGCTCATATCCAAAATACTTTCGAACTGTGATTGAAAAGGGATTGTTACGAAAAAATCGTTGCAATAATTATTTCCTACACCATATTTTTTTAGGTCATTATTTAAATAAAAAAAAATCTTTACCACCGTATCTCTCAAGCTATCCACAAAAAATGAATTTTCAATTCATAAACAAACTGGCATTAGATGTACCTTCATACGCAAATTTTGATTTTGTGGGATTGTCTAATATTTTTGATTGGAGCTCTGAAGATCAAATTTCATTACTCGCAAATAAACTTTCGAAGGAATTAAAGCCTGGTTCAATAATTTTATTTAGACAATTGAATAGCAATAAAAACTTTACGAAATATTTTAAAACAGAATTTGTTTGGCAGAATTCTATCGCAAAACGATTACATAGTGCAGATCAAAGTTTATTTTATCAATCGCTTCAGTTGGGGTTTAAAAAATGACAATAGATAATCTCATTCAAAATGTTCTTAAGGAAACGAACTATATTTCAAATCCATACTTTCAAAATTTGAATAGTGGCCAGTTTGAAAAAGAGGACTTCATTGAAACGCAAATACAGTTTTATTTTGCAGTAATTTTTTTCAGTCGTCCCATGGCAGCTTTGGCTGCAAAAATACCCTTACCTGAGCTTCGCATAGAAATTCTCAGAAATGTTTGGGAAGAGCATGGCGAAGGCCACCTAAGTCAAGGGCACGGAAATACCTTTGTTGAATTTCTGAACAGATTGGGTGCAATTAAACTAGATGATGTTAACTTGAGAGGGCTCTGGCCAGAATTAAGACTGTTCAACACTACGCTTGCAGGTACAACTGTACTAGACGATTTTTTAGTTGGAGTTGCAATGCTTGGAATCATTGAACGCATGTTTTCTGATATTTCGGCATTAATTGGAAATGGTATAGTTTCTCGCGGCTGGATGAGTGAAGAAAAGATGATTCACTATAAACTTCATCAAAAATTAGACATTAAACACTCTGATGATTTTTTCAACATATTGCGAGATCCTTTTTTAAAATCCAAAGAAAATAGATATCATATAGAGCAAGGATTGAGATTAGGCTCAACGCTTTTCAATGATTTATATTTGGGCCTTTGGCGATCCAGAAAAAGAAGATGGATATTGGACAGCCCTATGCCGCCGTCAAGGACAGCAGATTATATTCCATGAATATAGAAGTTATAACACTCGATGAAAAATCAAAAAAATTCTACGCTAAACAAATTCAAGAATTAGAAAATTTGACGGACTATCCTTTCGGAGATGAATTTTTTAAGATTAATCATGGTACAAATTATTTTTCATTTTTTGACAGACTAGGAGATATGACCTTTCGTGTGGCTCTTCATCAAAACAAGGTTGTCGCCTGTGCGGCAGGAATTGTGCGCACTCTACTTTTAAATGGAAAAACAATAAAAGCTTGGTACTTGTGTGACTTAAAAGTTCATCCCGATTATTTAGGTCAGAAGATCCCATCAAAAATATTTAAAAAAAATCTTATTACTAATTATCTCAAATGTGGTCGAGCCTATGCAATTTCAATGAATCCTCGTATAGGTGAAAATAGGGTCGTTCGTCTTTTGAAAAAGTTTAGCTGGCTACCATTTAATCTGTCGACAAAAATTAATTTCTATAATTTACCTTATCAAGAATTGTTACAGTTTATTGAAAATAATAATCTTGATTCACAGTCTTTTTTATCTTTGAGTGGCATAAAAGATTTAATTTTAAAGAGTACTGGTAAACCAATAAAGTTACTGCATTTTCAAAGTAGACAATTAATTGACACCGTTTACATTGGACCAACGCCTGATCATATTCATATGTATTGCGCAACAGTAGGCTCAAATTTGGATAACCTTTTATCAAAAAGGTTTAAACCCGCAGCAAGCGCAAGCGTGATATCACACCGTATGAACAATTTTAACTGGGACTTTATTTCAAGCAGTGATATATAAATACTTGGAAATATAAACTCGAGCCTTGGTATTGCCAACGGAGCGAGTTAATTTGAAATCTTTTATGTCTCGCTGAGCTTGGCGAATCGATATGGAACCTCGGCAAGCAAAAACATAATCTTGAATCTGAAATTTCTTTTTTTTCTTACACAAAAATTCTAAAATATTTTTTCTCGCACTTTTAGAGAATGCACCGCTAGGGTAATTTACTATGCCATGAATAAGAATTTCATCTTCTGCAAAACCCCAATTTTCAAAAGGAATACAGGGGGCCAGCGAAGCTCTGCGAACTGAAGCCGCAGCAAATGGCTTAAGGCCAATAAAATAACTTTGAAATGGAACAGGTTGAATTTCTGAAAGCACAGTAGCCATCCAGTTGGAATAAAGTACAGAATCCTTTTCTAGCAAAATCTTTGTATGTTCTAAGATGGCAGCCAATGTTTGTGGAGTGGATGATTTTTTTACCTCATAATAAAGTAAAACTGCTGAAATTGATTTCCAACTATTAAAGAAATAAACTGCGAGTATTTCAAATAATCGTGGATCGAAGCGAGACCACTCACAATATTGCATGAGATCTTTTAGATCGAGAACTTCGTTTGAAGATTGCTGTAATTGATTGTAGGCCTTAATTAAATCAGTTGGCTGCGGAATGGACTTCATAAATCTTCGAGAAGTTCATCTAGAAAATCTAAAGCTTCTTGAGCATCACGAAAATTCCTTTCAAGCAAACTCGAGATATGATCTTCAACCATGGCAACATCAGCTCCTTGCTTAATCAAGCTTTTGGCGTGACCTACATCTTTTGCACGGTGAGCGAAGCACTTCATGATCAACATATCTTCTTTACCAAGAGCAAGGGCCTCCAAGTTTTTTCCATGAAATACTTCTACCAGTCTTTCCTTGAATGAAGCAGGAAGCGTCAGCGAAAAAGTAGCGAAATAAGGATTAAGCCAATCCCCGGGAAGCCCTAGCTCGACAGCCACTTTTTTAACAAAAACATCCAACTCATGTATTTCAATTCCTTTGGGAATTGCATCAATATCAGTTGTTGCAAGTGGAAAGTGATGGGCAAGAATCATTGAGCCACCACCACCAACGATTAGCTGAATTTTGCGATCTAGAATTGCATCCAGCTTATCAAGGGCGAGCTTCATTATTTCAGCAGACAATGGTTTTTCATTCATACACTTATAATACGACATATATTTAAATGTCGCAATAAATATTATACATCAATAATTACATATGCTTATGTACAATAATTACCTGATAAATAAGACCTATGCGCTAGGAATTTCCGGAAAGAAAAAGGAAGAATAAGACAAATGAGTCTTTTATATGACAAGAACTACCTCAAAAATAATAATTTAAAGCCACAGCATGCAAAACAATTTGTTTTTCATTTGCACGCGATAAACTTGGCAGCCGATGATCAAACATATTTTGTTGGAGCCATGAAAAACGCAGATCCCAGTTTTTATCAGGCAATCGAATAGGGTTGTTAAACACATATTCAAATTTATAATCTAGCTGTTGAAAACTGCCCCCATGCTGATTTTTAAACATCAACTGACCCTGACCAAAATCAACATTTTTCAACAAGAGCATCGATTGGAATCCATACACAGCCTGCAAATCCTGATGATAATCCTGTGCAGGACTGGCTAAAACCAAATTCACCCAACGCATTTTTGTTTTCGCCAGATCAAAAAGATCAAATGACATACCCAATTTGAAATCGGCAAAACTGCGTAAATTATCACTGAGCTCTGATTTATCATCTAAGATGGCATCGGCACCAAGCGAAACGCCCCAGCTCAAACCTTTTTGAACCGGAGAAATCGCACGAGTCGACAACATATCTAGCAAGTGAATATGCTCCCAACGTAAAGACCTCTGTTGCTCATAATTCAATTGCAAATCCAACACTCGTAAATCTTGAAACGCTTGTACGCCAACATCATCAGCCAACAAATCTCTGAGGTTTGCATAATATTGCAGAGCTGAAAATGTTTTTTGATTCCGATCCCCAACCATCAATCCTAAGCGACTGGATCCAATACTTGCCAAAGGCGAAGCTGGCATGAGCAAATCATCTTGCTTGATTAAAACTAGAGAATTTATTTTTCCTTTTTTTGCTCTTTCGATCGAAAGCCTGTAATCCAATTCAGACCAAACATTTGCATTCTCAATTTTTTTTAATTGAACAAATTTTTGCCTAGCTTCAATTTGTTCAACACTGACTTCATCGCTGATTTTATAACTGAGGCCGCTCTCACCACTCGCTAATGAACTCCACCATTTCAAAAAAACCTGTTTATCCGCAGAAGACATTTTCTTCCAAATATGATTCCACTCTGTCTCTAACGATGGCCGATACACTGTCTCGACAATCATTGGTTTTAATTCTTTCAGAACATCTAATGGAATTGCATACGGGAAATGTTTTGTAATGACATTTGTTCCTGGACGGATTCGTGCTGCTTGCAAAATACTTTGAATCTCTGTCGCGCAATTGACGTTCAAAAAATAATAATCAACATAACTGCCATCCAGCTCCAAAAGATGCCAAACCAATCTTTGCGTTTCTTCAGCCGTTAAATCCAATTTGTATTCCCACAAATCACGTCCCTCGAGATGACTGTAGCCTAAAATCAATTGATGGTATGGCAACATGACATAAGCCCCAGGAAAATATCCAAAAAGACCATAAAGAGTATACAAAGCACCGTCCGTCTCACCAGTTCTTGCCGCAAAATTAACACCATAATTCAGCAGATTCATTTTTTTACTTTTTTGTGAGTTTTCAAAACGCAAAAATAAATGTCCAAATACCGAAGCCGCCGAATTCATATCACCACTGGCAAATATCAGTGACACCTGATCAACATCCAGCTTTTGCAACCACTGCTGTTTATCTTCACAGGGCCATAATGAAGTCTTTAAATTCAGCTTTGAATGACGAACAAAAAAATCTCTTCGCGCCAAGAACCGACACTGCGTATTTTTACCAATCTCAGCGTTCATCTCGAACATTTGGCTATATGTTTCCTTAAGCTCTGCCAATGGATCTTGGGCACCATTTTTTGCTAAGAAAAAATCTCCACCCTTGATTTTAGAAACACCAGAAGAATCCGCATGCAACAAGGCCAACCACTGAGTGTCTTGTGACCATTGTTTAAAAATAGCAGGAGAGGGCTGTTCATCAGCTCGTACAATAAAGGAAAAAATCAATATCAGAAAAAAAAAGCCCAAGCATAACCTGGGCTTTTGAAAAAGCATTTTAATCGATAAAGAAAAATTCTTAAAACTATCTAACTGCCACATGGCACATAGAACTTACGTTTTTATTTTCGATAAATTTGTTATTTAAATTATTAACAATTTTATCAGCAGGCACTGCAGCTTCTGAAACAATCTGTGGATAAAACTCTTGAGTCATTGTTGAAAACGCCTGTTGCGATTCAGCAGTCATACAACCATAAAGCTGAGCTAATACATTCAATTTTTCACCCCGACCTTGAGCCATCTCTACTGAAAGATCTGAATGATTCACCTCAACAAAATATTCAATCTGTTTATCGTTGTTAACAATACCACTTGCAGAGCAACCAGATGTTCCCGAAGTAATTCCCAAAGGTTGTGATGAAAATGTACCATTGGTCGTCAGGGCAAAAAGCTGCATCAATTTAGAATTTTTTTGAATGATAAGGCTGCCTAGACCACAACCAGCATCGCCTGCGGCATGAGCTTTAGGTGCTGACGCAAACGCCAATAAAAAAGCTACTAATACAGAAACCGTGGTTTTTCCTAAAAATTTACTCACATGATCCTCCTTGATAATGAGATAAAAATCTCAGTTGTTATTAAAACTTTACCATTACTCGCGGTAACACCCTTGTTATAATCTCACTTAAGCTGCTCAGTCTTTATAACTCTAAAGCTCTCATCCTGCTCGATCCTGCGTACAGCGTCTCGTTTAAGATGCTGACAAATAACTCTGGGTTACTGCTTTACGAATAAAAAATCCCTTTTTCATCCGCATACAGGATGACTGGTGACCACAATTATGTCTATAAAATGTTAATGGAACAGACTAAAAAATCATCGCCTTCAGCTCGCAATAAAATGATGGACCTATTGTCCCATCGTGAGCACTCAGAAACGGAAATTAGGCTCAAGCTAGAGGGCCAGTTTTCAAGTGACGAGATTGACCAAGCCATCAAATTTGGTAAAGAGAAAAAATGGATCCCCAGCAATCCAGACGAAGCCTATCTGTTGTCTGAAAAATACGCCGAAGTGTTACGCAGAAAAGGAAAAGGCATTGAGTTCATCAATCAATATTTGGAAGAAAAAGGCCTACCCACGATCACCGCCTCAACAGATGACGAACTTGAAAATATTCAAAAACTTATTAGCAAAAAATTTCCGCAATTTTATGAAAAACAAGTAGCTGGACAAAGACCGCCATCGAACGATATGAACATTGGCCATGCCGATGAGGATGCGTCTCTAGATTTTCAAAAAGAACAGTTGCAAGCCAAGATCGCTCGATTTTTAATATCACGTGGATTCAATTCAGAAATAGTCAGAAAGGTTTTATATGACAACTCAGCAGAATAAATCTTCAAGCATACCTTTTCTAAGCAGCAGCCAAATTCGCCAAAGATTTATTGATTATTTTAAAAAACAAAATCATGCAGCCGAAAGCAGCTCTTCGTTAATCCCTGAAAATGATCCTACTTTGCTTTTTGCAAATGCCGGCATGAACCAATTTAAAAATCTTTTCTTAGGTCTAGAACATCGTGATTACAAACGTGCCGTGACTTCACAAAAATGTGTCCGCGCCGGTGGTAAACACAATGACTTGGAAAATGTTGGTTTTACCGCTCGTCACCATACGTTTTTTGAAATGTTGGGAAATTTTTCTTTTGGTGACTATTTTAAAAAAGATGCCATTCATTTTGCTTGGGATTTTCTGACTAACGATTTGAAAATTCCCAAAGAGCGTCTTTACGTCACTGTTTTTGAAACCGACGACGAGGCCGCCGACATCTGGCACAATCAAGAAGGCGTACCTCGCGAACGTATATTCCGTTTTGGCGAAAAAGATAATTTCTGGCGCATGGGCGAAACCGGCCCTTGTGGTCCTTGCACTGAAATATTTTATGACCACGGCCCACATGCCGGCAAAGAAACCGATCCATTCAAAGGCATTGCATGTGGTGAAGATCGTTTTGTCGAAATTTGGAACTTGGTCTTTATGCAATTCTACGAAAGCGCTCCTGGCGTTATGGAGCCATTGCCTAAGCCCTCTGTCGATACAGGCTCTGGCCTTGAGCGTGTTGTCGCTGCAGTTCAAGGAAAATTAAACAATTATGATACGGATTTGTTTTGGCCAATGATTCAAAAATCTATAGAGATCTCTGGCAAAACTCACTTGTTAAAAGAAATCGAAAAAATGAATTCCGAAGGGATAAATTATTCGGGCTCAACAGAAATCAAACAACAAATCGCAGCCCTACGAGTCGTTGCCGATCACGTTCGATCTTCATCGTTCTTGTTAGCTGATGGCGCTCTGCCATCCAACGAAGGACGCGGTTATGTCTTAAGACGTATCTTACGTCGCGCTATTCGTTTTAGCCAGAATTTGGCAAATGGTCAGCCTTTCTTGCCACAAATTGCCGAAGTTCTCATCCAAACCATGTCCCCATTTTATCCAGAACTGCTTCAACGCAAAGATTTAATCTTAGCCAACATTCGCGATGAACAAGAACGTTTTATGTCTACCCTTGAGGCCGGCACCACCATGCTCAATCAAGAATTAGAACGCTTGAAAACAAAAAAACAAAAAACAATTTCTGGCGAGTTGACCTTCAAATTGTATGACACCTATGGTTTTCCCGCAGACTTGACTCGATTGATTGCAGCTGAGCAAGGTTTTGAAATCGATGAAAATGATTTCGAAAAACACATGGACCAAGCTCGCGAAAAAGCAAAGGCCAGTTGGAAAGGGCGAGGAATTTCTTCAGATCAAGCTCACCTCATCACTCTGGCACAAAACCTTGTTGATCAGAAAAAGCAAACTGTCTTTACTGGTTATGAAAAATTGCAAGACGAATCCACTATTTTAGCTTTGTCCAACGGGACACAGTCTGTAACCAGTCTTAAAAAAGGAGAACATGGTTTGATCGCAATGGAGAAAACTCCATTTTACGCTGAAGGCGGCGGTCAAGTTGGTGATCAAGGAATTATTCAAACTAAAACTGGAAAGGCTTCGGTAGAGAACTGCACCAAACACAATGATATTTTTCTACACCACATAGTTGTCACCGAGGGCGAAATCAATAACCAAGGCCATGCACAGCTATCAGTTTCAGACAGTGAACGCAGAGCCACTGCGATCCACCACTCAGCGACCCACTTGTTACATTCGGCTTTAAGAAAAGTTTTAGGTACACATGTCACACAAGCCGGACAAATGGTTGATCCTCACCGATTGCGTTTTGACTTTACTCACGGCAAAGCTTTGACCTCAACAGAACTGCAACAAATTGAAAAATTAATTGATACTGAAATTCAAAAAGCAATCACCGTACAATCTCAGGTCATGAGCCACAGCGAGGCTTTGAAAACCGGAGCTATGGCTTTGTTCGGCGAAAAATATGGCGACCAAGTTCGCGTGCTATCGATGGGTGATTTTTCCACTGAACTTTGCGGCGGAACGCACATTCACAATACAGCGCAGATCCGAGTATTTAAAATTGTATCAGAATCAGGAGTCAGCTCGGGCGTTCGTCGAATCGAAGCCCTTGCCGGAGAAACTGCATGTCATTTGTTATTGAATGGTTATCAAGATTTCAGCGAAGCTCGCAAAACAGCAGGTCTTGATTTATCTTGGGAAAAAATCATTGAACAAAAATTTGAAAGCACCGCTCATTTTATCGAAACCAAAAAAACAGAAATTAAAAATCTGGAAAAAGAAATTAAAAAAATCCAAGGTGGACAAATCAATTTAGATGAGCTGATAGCTTCTGCAAAAACGTTCACAAGTGCAGGACAAAAAGCTCAAATGATTTTTGCAGATTTAAAACTGGATGATCGCGAAGTCCTTGCTGACATCGCTGATAAATTGAAAAATAAAATTTCTTCTGGTGTTGTTGTGATCGTAGGCCAAGGCCAAGATAGCCACCCGATCATCATCAGCGTCAGCAAGGATTTAAATAAACAGATTTCAGCAGGAACCTTATTAAAAGAGATCGCGCAACACATGGGTGGCAAGGGTGGAGGACGTCCAGATTTTGCTCAGGGTGCGGCCCCTCAGCGAGATAAACTTCCTGCAGCTAAAAATTGGTTGGATTCATTCTTAAGTGGGCTTAGCTAGGTTCTTACTTATGGCTCTTTAATGTCATTTAAAAATGTCAACAAGTTCGACGAAACATCTCAGTTCCCTCGTTCAACTACACTTGATTGAATTATAAAATGTTTGCTTAAAAAATACTTACGGTGTCGTCGGCAGATTGAATTGCAAGATCTCACCGTTATATGTAGACAAAAACATGGTTGCATTATCCTTAAATGTCATTTGATTAGGGCCGGCTGTGAGAACGAAGCCTGCCGCCGTGCGAATAGAAAAATGGTCAGTCGTATTATCACACCAAGATTTTCCTGATGAAATATCATAGCAATAAAGCCCACCAGACGCTTTAAAATACCAAAGCTGAGAACCATCTGGTGTAAATTCATAGTTTAAAAATGAACTAGAAGATAGAGTCAACAGAGTTCCAAGAGTTGCAGTTGTCGTATTATCCGGCGTTGTAATGTATCTTATTTTTGCATTTTCAGCGAAATAAAGACGATCGTTCGATGACTGATAGTTAACGTAACAAGCAGCTGTTGCACGACAACTCGTCCACAGCGGAGCTGCTGCCACGGCACCGGCGGTGGTGATGTCAGCACTAGCTGCCGAGTTGGTGCTAGCTAAATAATTTCCGCCTAAAATAATCGGGGTGATGGAATTTGCAAAATCCATATACCGAATTGAAATAATTGGATCATACCCAACAGCAACATAACTCGGCAAAATAAACAAACCATTGTTTTTTAATGCAAAATTTTGTGAACCTGCATATGGAAGAAGTCCGTAATTTGCTGGATTAACTCCGCTTGCGGCTGTTTGTATGTTAGCATTGACCGACTGATTTGTTCTGCGAACAATTTTATTGTTCGCATCAATTGAAATAACATCATGGTTGGCTCTCATCCACGGAAGACCAGAACTATCAAACATCAAAGGTTTTCCATTACCACCAGTATATGGACTTCCCATACTTAGATTTTTTGAAATTGTTGTTCCCGTAACTGGCGTTGCCGCCAAACGGACTTGATTCCCCCACAGCACATTGATCAATCCAGTCGTCGGATGAATATATCCAAAAGTTACGCCTGCTGATTCTGCAAAATAGAGCCCTTCGGGAAAAGCAGCTTGGTTACCTTCAGTCGCTTTTTTATAATAAATTCCAGAGAAAGCACCTCTAGATAAATTTTTATTTAATCCATCACCATAAAAAGGTGGCGTACCAAAAACTGTTCGCAGCTGATTATTGCCATCAAAATAACGAATAGAATAATTAGAACTCGCATTGTTACCAGATCCATCAGTAAAATATAGAACCCCAGAGCGTAATTGAAATTGAGTAATTACCAACCCACAATAGGCGGTTGTCGCTGCTCCATCTAAAGAACAACCAGCTGCAGACGAATTAGAAGTGAATACCTGAGTTGCAGTATCACCGTTTGCACCCGCTGCATTGACCAGTACTTTTTCAACTCCGGTACTGTTATTTCGATAAACATATCCATCTACAGGATTATAAACGCCAAGACCGATACTACCGGGATTTGAAATATTGCTACTATAGGCAATCCCGTTAATAATCTTATATCTTGCTGCGCTATACGGTAACACCAAAATCTTATTGCCATTGTCCCAAGGCAGAATCGTAGAATAGCCAACGAAAACTGAACCTGACAATGCAGGCTGAGAGTAAGCCGAACTACCTGAGGTTAAACTTCCAAAAGTACAATCACCAATAATTCGAGTAGTAGCCCCAACCGTACCATCCGAATTTTGTGCAATCTTCACAATTCGCTTACCAACTGTGGCATAAGTTCCAGAGTTTACTGCCACACCACCACAGTAGGTCCATACATACAATGAATCTAGCTCATCAAAATTGTAGCCACCCGATACAATTTGCAGCGAAGTAGCTACTCCACCACCATCATCATCTAAGCCTCCTCCGGCATATTTACGGACCCATGAATTATCTAAATCTATCTGATAAATCACCACCGAATAAATACCAGAGTACTCGCCAATATAAAGTCGTCCTTTTGAGTCAAAAGCCAAATTCAAATATCCGCTTGAAATAGAGAATACAGGTGAAGCAGGAAGTGGTCCATTCGTCGGGAAATTTGAAGTTCCATGCACTATGAAGGTAGAAACAATTCCTGTTTTAGCATCAAGCTTACGCAAGCCTGCTGTATCAACTGCATAAATATCACCATTTTTGGGGTTTATCGCAAATTGTGAATAAAGCCCAGATCCATAAATTGAGGCCGCCCTTCCTGTACCTCCGTCGCCTCGATTTTTACTTCCAGCATAGACACTCCAATTTCCTGTATTAAAAGGCTGACTTGTAACAACAGTCGAAGTATTTCCTGCCGAATCACGAGTAACGGCTTGCAAACGAAAATAACTTGAGCTTGGAGCATTAAATGTTGTGATCGTACCGCTGCCAGTGGTTGGATTCCCCGACAGACCACCAACCCAAGTTCGATTAGCGGCTGTGGTAATATCTAAATTGGTTGTGATATCTTTCCACGTTGCATTATTGGTTGTGTAGGAAATATTGATCGGATTGTTATCAAGACCTTCGACATCACTGACCGACCAAGAAATTGTCAGCGCATCACCGCTGGTTGCAACCAATCCGCCGTCGCTGGTTTTAACTGCTGAAAAGGAAACAATCTCGGGCGGATTACCTGTAGCATAAGTAATCGAACTTGAATCCGTCCCGTCAGTTCCTGCGCTTGGCGAGATAGAAGAAATATTTCCCAATGCATCTTTGGCCCAAACACAGATTTTTTTAACACCATCGCTGGGACTTAATGTAAAAGCTAGGTTGGTACTTGCGTTAGTCCATGCAACCCAACCGCTATTGGCGTATTCAGATTGGCAATCACTGGTTGATACATTCGCAGCAGTCAAACGCACACCGATTTGCGAGCCCGTTGAAAAATTATCAGACAAACCAACTTTGACATTCACCAATGATGTTCCGGCGTAGGTCGCGCCATCATTAATAGTAACCGAAGATAAAACCGGGGCCGCGCTGTCCACCGTAAAAGTTCCGCTCTCAGAGGTCGTCGAATTTCCCGCGGCATCAGCAACGGTCACACGCATTTTTGCAACAGCAGAACTAAAATTAGGAATTGTAAAATTAGAAAGTGTATACGAAGTGGCAGAGTTCGCACCCGCCGTCGCAGCTTTTGTTCCAACACTTGACCAAGCTGTGCCGTTATAAATCTCAACAGTAAAATCTGTACTGGCGGCAACATTGGTTTCGGTCAATGCCCACGTCACAGAACCGGTGGCAACATTTCCCTGTGTTGTACTTGGTGTTGTTACCGTGATCGCAGGAGCGGTCGCATCTTTGATAAAAGTTCTAGCCGTTGTTGTTGTCTGGTTACCCGCGGCATCAGTGTGGCTGGCTGTGATCGACACAGTCCCATCAGCAAGTGATGAAATATCAATACTTGCCGACCAGCTGCCGCCAGAACATGTTGCAGTTTGTGTGATGTCGCCAGCAATGCTGACGTTGCGACCATTTTCACTGCAAGCACCAGACACTGTCATTGCTGCAACAGAGCTTGAACCAACATATGTTCCATTGCTTGCTGGTGTGGTGATAGAAATTGTAGGTGCTGCTGTATCAGAAACCCAGGTTGCAGTTTGCACAGAGCTCACGTTGCCAGCGGTGTCCGTCGCTTTCACATAAAAAGTGTGAGAACCATCAGCCAGTGCTGTGTAACTAACAGGGCTTGTGCAACTGGCGTAACTGCCACCATCAAGCTTGCAGCTGTAACTGGCAACAGTACCGCCACCAGAATCCGTAGCAGAAAAAACCAAACTCGCATTAGCAGAATTGATCGGGTTTGCAGGACTTGATGAAATACTCACACTGGGTGCGGTGAGATCAATAATCCAAGTCGTACTAGAAACCGTGCTGACATTACCAGCCACATCCAGAGCTTTG
>JACCDN010584893.1_pt1 | contig 25754 bp, 24 predicted proteins | sample 7441691 | NCBI WGS metagenome assembly JACCDN01 (sample SAMN15323439, study PRJNA562643) | freshwater metagenome | isolation source: river surface water | place: USA:Blue River Watershed | collected 2017-08-16 | reverse complement strand
TGTGATGGCGCAATTGCAAGCTTGGTTCGATGACTACAATTCTTACCACCCACACAGTGCACTGGGCTACTTGCCGCCAACGCTGTTCAGGGAAAAACAATCGGTAACTTGAATATACCGGCGGTACTGGATTACGGGGTCAAGAACACCCACCGCCACCTGGGTGATATATGGCAACAGGTTGTTTGGTGTGCCGCGCGGGTCTTCACCAATCTGGCCACTTTCGTGTGCACCGACGGGATTGAAGTATCGCAGCAGCGCCACACGCCAGCGCGGATCTGATGCGGCCAGATCACCCAAAACTAGCTCCACCATGAATTTGCTGCGACCATAGGGGTTGGACGTGTTACCGGCCTGCTGGTCCTCGGAAATGGGAACCGTAATCGGATCGCCATACACAGTGGCGGACGAGCTGAAGACCAAGGTGAAAACACCCGCTGCCGCCATGGCTTGGCAAAGGGTGATGGTGCCGCCTAAGTTATTGTCGTAATACCGCATGGGCTGGTTCACGCTTTCTCCCACAGCCTTAAGACCGGCAAAATGCAACACACCCTTCACCTGGTGCTGGGCGAGCAAGTTGTCCAGCAAGGTCCGGTCGCGTATATCGCCTTCTACAAACAACGGCGCACGCCCGGCCAGCTGCTCCACCCGCACTAACGATTCGGCCGAGGCGTTGCACAGGTTGTCCAATGCCACCACATCAAAGCCTGCTTGCAGCAGCGCCAGCGTGGTGTGGGAGCCAATATAGCCGGCACCACCGGTTACAAGCACGGTTTTGTTTGTATTCATGGCATGTGACCCCTGTCTCTTGTTGTACCGGGTGGCAGCACCTCGCCTTCAGCAACGTTTACCCCATACCCGATTGCCGACCCAGCCTGGATCCATGCCTTGGCACTCAACACTGATCCGCCCGCCATACATGCCCCCACACCCAAATGGCCAAAGTCTTCAACGCATGCGTGGTGGTCAACCACCGCGCCGCAGTTGACGATAACGCCTTAGCTCAACACTGCACCAGTGCCCACAACAGCGCCAGCCATGACTGCAGACCCTGCGCTAAGTTGGGCACGGGGTGACACCATGGCTTTTGGGTGCGCCACCGTCGCCATCAACAGACCCGCTTGAAGCAGCCGATCGGCAAAACTGGCACGCAAGGCGTTGTTACCAATAGCCACAACAACTTGGTCGCATACCGAGGCATAGCCAGTCAAATCAGCGGCAGACCCTAACACGGGATAGCCCAAAACCAAGGTGCCCACGGCCAATGCGTCATCCACAAAGCCCACCACTTCAAACTGGCCGTTCAGTTCCGCCGCCTCGGCCACAGACTGAGCATGACCACCTGCGCCAATGATCAGCAGCTTAGGTTTAACCATCAATGCGACACCCCATCGCGCCGGACCACCTTCCAAAAGGTCATCCACAAAATTTGGATATCAAACCAAAAGCCCCGACGCACCAAGTACTCGGCATCCAGCGCCACCTTTTGCGGAATCGGCAGTTCATCGCGCCCATTCACTTGGGCCCAGCCGGTCAAGCCAGGCACCAAAACATGCACACCTTGCGCCGTGCGCAGATCCATCAAATCTTGTTGGTTAAACAACGCTGGGCGTGGCCCCACAAAACTCATATCCCCTTTCAGGATGCTCCACAACTGCGGCAACTCGTCCAGGCTGCTCTTGCGCAAAAAATTGCCAATCGGCGTGAGGTGTGCCTTGGGGTCGGCCAGCAAGTGCGTAGCAACGGCGGGCGTGCCCACCCGCATGCTGCGAAACTTGGGCATTTTGAACAGCTTGTTGCGCTGCCCCACGCGCTCAGACCAATACAGGGCCGGCCCAGCAGAAGTCAGCCGTACCGCCAGCGCCACCAGCAGTATCGGCATAACTAAAACCAGCGCAGCAAGCAACGCCAGCAACAAATCAAACACCCGCTTCAATCCAACCGTCCGTCATTGTGAGCGAAGCGCGGCAATCCATTACCCGCAGCACGTCGCAAGCCCTCATCCAGCGACACTATAGGCACCCAATCCAACAATTCCCGTGTTTTAGAAATATCTACCTGCAAAGACCCACACAAACGCTGTGCCACATCGCCCTTGCCCACCAAACATGCGGCCACTTTCAACCAACTAGCCGGCACCGGAATCAAACGCTCCGGCCGACCCAAGGCCTGGCCCATGCGGCGCAAAAGCTCGGTGGTGGAAACATCCTCGCCGTCGGATACCAGAAAAGTCTGATTGGCTGCGGCGGGATGGGTGATGCACGTCAAGATCAGATCGACCAGGTTATCGAGTGCCACCAGGCTGCGCTGATTGTGGATGGTGCCCAGCGGCAAGGGTATTCCGCGCCGCAGCCAGCGCATCAGTGAACCAAAATTGCCCGGCGCATTTGGCCCATAGACAAGCGGGGGGCGAATGATCACCACTTCCATGCCTGTTTCAGCGGCCAATGCCTGCAAGCCCAGCTCGGCCTCGTATTTCGATACTGCGTAGGGCGAATGTGGCGCAACTTCATCATGCACGGTAAATGGCCGCTGAAAAGTCTCGGCACCATTGACGCCAACAGAGCTGACGAACACAAAGCGCCGCACACCCGCTGCGGCAGCTTGCCGGGCCAGTTTCAGGGTGCCTTGCACATTTACCCGTCTAAACTCCTCCAGCGGGTCGGTAGCCGTATCCGCCATCACATGCACGCGAGCAGCCGTGTGAACGATGGCCCGTACACCAGCCAAGGCCTCTGACCAATCAGTTTGCGCTGACAGATCGCCCATCGTCACAAGCGGTGCATGAGCATCTGCAACCATCGCCGCACGTCGCACACTGCCTATTGCGGTCACACCGCTCATGCCATTGAGCCGTAGCAACAACGACTGGCCTACAAAACCGTTTGCTCCCGTTACCAATACCTTCATGATTTACCAATCAGTTCTTGGTAAATCTGCAAATGCGCTGCTACCACCTGCCGAATATCAAAAGCCCTCTCGGCCAACGCCCGCCCGGCATCACCCATGACTTTGCAGCGTAGGGGATCATTGATTAGGTTTTCCATAGCATCGGCTAAAGCCACTGCATTACGCACTGGCACCAAAACTCCGGTGACGCCAGGCTCAATGGCATCACGGCAACCGGGATGATCGGTAGTAACCACTACTCGACCGCATGCTGCAGCCTCAATCAGCACTTTCGGTAGGCCTTCGCCGTAATAGGAAGGCAGCACCACTATATGCGCAGCTGCCAGCACTTGCGGCATGTCTCTGCGGCGGCCCCACAACTCGACGATACCTTCCTCGGCCCATTGGGCCAATTCATCTGGACGTATGCTGGCCGGGTTAGCCAGATCGGGCTCGCCCACTAGGACAAACCTCGCACCTTCCGCCGATGACCCACGCTGGCGAAGTAGTTGAGCGGCTTGAACAAATTCACGCACACCCTTGTCAGCCAACAAGCGCGCGGCCAGCATCACCACAGGCACACCGTCCGACAAAGGCACCTGAACATATTGCGCCAAATCTACACCCGAACCACGGATCAACGTCATCTTAGTCTTAGGCAAATGCGTTACCTTAGCCAGACTGCGCAGGTCATCAGTATTCTGGAAAATAACTTTCAGGTTGTGATAGCCAAAAGCCACGCAGTACAGCAACTCCACAATGTAACGGCGTATCACCGCTTTTGCACCTTGCGCCATAAAGACAAAACCAAGCCCCGGCACTGCTGCAACTACAGCTGGCACACCAGCCAACCTAGCAACCAAGCCGCCCAGTAACACCGGCTTAATAGTGACCAGGTGCACTACATCTGGCCGCACGGCCCTGTATATCTGCCACAACTGAACCATAGTGCACCATGCGTTGCCCAAACCCGCACTGTTGCGATCAAGTACCAATGGGTGCACCACTAAACCATTACGTTGCAGTTCATCGAGCTTGTCAGTCAGGCCCGTGGCGATATGCACTCTGTAACCCTGTCGCAGAGCCTCCAGTGCGATCGGCAGGCGGTTATTCAAGAAGGCCCAATCTACATTGACCACAAACAATAGGGTCCGGCTCATCCGCGAATCACCTTCAGCCACGCCTGAAAAATAAGCACATCCAAAAGGTTATTTTGCTTGGTGACCGATCGGTACATAGTCACTGCGTAGTGGTCGGCTGTGCCCACCAGTTGATTTGAAAATATAAGTGCTGGAGTCATTTATTTAACCAAAAGTGGGATGCAGTTAAAAACTATAAAGTTGGATATTGCAACATAACGTAAGGGAATTTGAATGGCAGCACAACAACGGAAATAACGGCAACGTACAAAGAGCCTTTCGATTCAACAGCGCAACCCACGGTTAGAAATGGTATGGTAACGCTTGGTCTCTGAATGCTTGTCCATATCGAGTCATTTTTTTCTTTCATCGTCGCCCCAGGTTCTTGGTTCCGTAGACTTCCCTGTCAAGGCTACAAAGTAAAAGTAGAGGTTTCCGGTTGAAACACCCTGGGTTTGAACATGGCCGGCGGCATGTCTCCCAAGGACTCGTGTGGGCGGTACTCGTTGTAATCTGTCAACCAGATCTCAGCAGCCTCTTGAGCCTCTGACATAGTGTTGAACAAATTGGCATTGAGCACTTCCTCTCTGAAAATCTTGTTGAATCTTTCAATGAATGCGTTTTGATTGGGCTTTCCTGGCTGGATGAAACGAAGCTCGATGCCTTGCTCTTTGGCCCATGCTGTGAACGATTCAGCGGTTAGCTCGGGGCCGTTGTCCAGCCGAATCGCCGTTGGCTTGCCGTAGAACTCAACGAGCTCGCTCATGATGCGCGTTACTCGCAGGCTTGAAATAGAGCGCCCCACCTCAATGCGTAACCCTTCACGAATTCCTTCATCGATCACATTGAATGTCCTGAAGGGTCTCCCGTCATAAAGCGTGTCTCGCATGAAATCGATCGCCCACACGTTATTCACCTCGCTTGGGCAAATCAAAGGCTGCACGGACCTGCTAACCAGCCGCTTCTTGGTTCTTCGAGGCAAGTTCAGCTTCATGTCGCAATAAACCCGATGCACCCTCTTGTGATTATAGGGCAAGCCATCCAAACGCATGCGCTCATAGCATTTCCAAAACCCCCAGCGCGCTCGCTTGGCAATGATGGCACTCAGAGCGTCAATGGCCTCTTTGTCTTTCTCCAACCAGTTCACCTTGGGCCGGTACAACACCGAACGCGACAGGCCAACGATTATGCAGGCCCTGGCCTTAGACAAGTGGTGGTAGGTTGTCATCAACTCCACCGCAGCTTGCTTGACGTACGGTATCGTAACTTTCGAGACAGCACATCCTTAATGGCTGCGTTCCCCAAGACCAGTCCGGAAACATCTTTTTAAGCTTGCTGTTCTCAGCCTCAAGTTAACTAACCCGTTTCAATTCGTTGACCAAAACACCCGAATACTTGATAATCCATTCGTAGTACAGAGCGTTGCTTATGCCGTATTTGCGACAGACATCAGCCACAGGCAACCCAGCGTCGCCCTCAGCCAATATCGCCACAATCTGGTTATCCGTGAACTTCGACTTCCTCATCCTAATCTCCTAAAAGGACGGAAGCCCCTATTTTCATCTTGTTGCTGCTTTGGGTAAGTCTACGGTCTTGCCTTGAATGATTTCCATCACCAACTCCGCTTTGCGTTTAGCTGTCCATCGCTTGATATCGTCTTCCATCGTCATACTCATGGATGATTTCTCCAATAGTATGACCTGTGCAGGATTTCAGTTGGTCATGACAAAGCCTCAGCCACTGGCAACCCAGCGTCGCCCTCAACCAATATCGCTACAATATGGCTATCCGTGAACTTCGACTTCCTCATCCTCATCTCCTAAATGGACGGGAACTCCTATTTTCATCTTGTTGCTGCTTTGACTAAGTCTACGAAATCACACGCGCTCATGCGGATATCAGAGGTTTTGAAGGGCCGGCTAAATAATATCATGCTGAAAAGTAAAATCGACACTGAATTATTGTAAATAATTGCAATATTCGCAGGTATTAAATTTTACATTCAATTACGTATGTTAAGAAGAATAAAAACGACGTTCAATCTTAAAGTAAGAATAATGTGCCAAAACTACTGTAATCACTATGCCGAGGCCAACGAAAAATAAAGCGTCGGCCATATTTTTAAATTGTAAAAACGCAATTTCGCCCTCAAATATAGAAGGGATCTCAAAAACGACTCTCGCAAACTGGGTAATACACCATAACACCGCCGAGTGAACCATGTAAATACCAAATGAAATTTTACCCAAATAAAGAAAATATTTATTTTCAAGAAAAATTGTTACAAAAGAGTAAGACGGAAGCAGGACAGAGGCAAACACAAAAAAAGCGAAGAGGAGAGTAAGGCGTGCATAAGATAAAAACGAGTTGTCATAATAATTTATAAACCAAAGAGTGAGGGCAAGAAGCGAAACCCACAAAATAGACCACAGCTTCATTGGCTTAAAATAGGCAAGTCTGAAACAATACTCAACAAGGCAGCCAAGAAAAAAAGAAAATATACATCTCAAAGGACCACTAACATTATCATCAGAAATACCATATTTAAACAAGCAAATAAAGGATAATAAGACCACTAAAATCAATTTAAAGGAGTAAAATTTACGAGCAAGTATGCAAATTACACCATAAAGAAAATATGTATAAAACTCAGCCGAAATAGACCAACTAGGTTTATTCCAAGATAAAGAAGGGTGGACAAAGTTTTGAACCAGAAATATATTACTTATAAAATTCCAAAGGTTATTATGGATAAAACTAGGAGTATTGACGGGAAGAAGAAAAAAATTTTCAGCAATAAACTTTGCAACTTCAATCACTAAGAATGCGAAAAGCATTAATAGATGAAGTGGGTATACCCTATAAAATCTACGCATCTGAAATTTGATTAGCGTGCCTTTGTCAATTATGAAATAACGGTAGTTGTAAGAAATAACAAAACCCGAAAGCACAAAGAAAAAATCTACCAGTAACCACGTTTGGCTAAAAAAAACAACTCCTGTATGTCCCGCAAGATTAAAATGATAAAGTGCAACTAGTATTGCAGAAAGGCCACGAAGACTGTCTAGAATAAGAAATTTTGGACGCAGCAATTCTTTCGGTGGACACTGCTCTACGGCTTCGATTGACCTCATTCGGCTGTCACCTTATTAATTTATGAATCTTTTAACGTCAAATACAAAACCAAGCGACGTCTGTCGCCAATCAATGTGATGCACGTCTATGCTAGAAATAGGTAAGCATTGCTTTACATGCTCAAGACGAAAAGTATTTAGATTAATTTTTCTTAAAAAAATCCCGTCACCATAGCTTTTTGGTTTTTTTAGTTGCGAGGTAAAATAAATAAAATTATTTATGATTTTTATCGTTCCTGCATTTCTGCTAGAGCGGACATCAGCAGAAATGAGGCGGTCATTATTTACTTGAAATTTTGAGTCAATTGTAGCCATTTTTAAAATACCTCCAGGATCCCCAATATCGCCTACATCTTCATTGTATAATATAAATCCGAGTTTATCTGAAAAAACAACCATCGCATCAACAATGCTCACATCTTTTAAAATTAATGTTTCATCTACAATTTCAATTATACCCGTGGAATTATCTACAGAAAGCTCATAGGCGGAGAGTTTCCTAAGGCGATGTTCCTCTGGCAACATATAAATTTTATTATTTTTTCGAAATAAGAACGGAAACGATACGTGAAAATAATTGTTAAAAAGCTTTCTTCGAACCCCACTAGCCAAGTCAATATACTGTATAGTGCCAATTTTATTTCTATAATCAAAATGCTCAAAGAAAACATACCGATCTTCGAATAAAAAAGGATCGGCTAGATCAGCGAATTTCTCATGAAGATGTATATCTCCATATATTATACTTTTACCCCGTATTTCCCAGTTAAATTTTATCATGATTCTGTAGATATAAATTTACATTACGAAGAATGTGAAAATAAAAAGAATGCGGAAGGCTTTTTCGAACTTCAGTTACTAGTGAACCACCCGAATACATCACTTCCGATCTGATATGTGAATTCTCAAAAGAAGCAACAATCTGTATATCGACATTAATTTTTTGTCCTAAGGTTCCAAGCCTGCACAATCCATCTCTAATATACCCATTTTTCCATGCCACAAAGTAACAAGGTAAAAACCAGAATACTTGCATAATCAAGGGCGCAGACGAGGCTATAGTCAAGTCGCAGTATTTAAAATTTACAGGAAAATTTGAATTAACAATTATCATATCGACATGCCGTGACGTTCAAATTATCAGCTCGGAACTTAAGGGGTTTTTGTACTACTCTATACACAACTAGATCTAATATATCAATTAATGTAGATCGAATAATTTTAGTAGAATTAAAACACCTACCTAGCGATAAATTTAAATAATCAACTTGCTCAGAAGAAAACATCTTTTCCTGGAAATGCCTCCTGATTAAGTCAATACTCCTTTTATCGTCTTGTATTTCGTGATTTACTTTGTATTCAACATGTAGCATAAGTTGTCTACCAAAAACAAACCTAAACTTCTTGATTTTCTTATCAATCATAAAAAAATATTTATGATTATTTTCATCATAAATTAAAAATTTAAGATCCTTAATTAATTCAAGATCTTCTAATGTCGAAAATATTTCTGGTGAAAATTGATAGTATCCAAATCCAGGATGGCCGTTATAAGGAATGAAGTGAAGAACACTACTATCACAATGAGTCAATTGATGCAATTTTAAAATAGCATTCAGGGGATCTATAATATGCTGTAAAGTACCGTGGTCAATAATAATATCAAATTTTTTATCGATTGGATAATCTGATATTGAGCATCTTGTATTATTTTTTTTATTTTGACTGATGTCACAGCTTTCCCACTCCCAATCTCTGAGAAGGAAAGGGAGTTCATTCCCGCCAAAATTCGTAATTGTTGGGTATCCAAGAAAAAAAATACGATCACTGCATGCTATTTTCTTTCTGATGAAATATGAGGATTTATCGTCAATTCCCATTTGATTTATTCCAAAGTTAAAATTGAAATTATTATAAAATTAAATCTATAATTGAAAAAATTTCTTAACAAATAAAAAACTTAAGAAACTAGAGATATAAAAGATAAAAATAGAGCAAATAATTGAAATTTCACTTTCACTTACAAAATATCGAAAGATGATGGCGCCAAATACTCCAATAAAATCTACAACTATGAAAACCCCAAGCATATTATTTGCAAGTAAAAAAGCATTTTCTTTAGAGGTCAAAGCTTGCGCGCTAGCCAAAAGAAAAACCAGGATAAGAAGCGGCGCAGAAATAAAACTCGAAAATTGAGTGAATAGTGTGTATACAGCTAGCCAAAAGACCGAAACAGACAAGAATGACTGAATCAATAAAATCTTCATCTCCAGTATTGATATGTTGAATTTATTATTATTTCGATGTTCGCTCGCGAACATATTTTGATTAATCGCGAATATATGCGATGTAGATATAATTTTTAAAGTTACAGTGACAAATGCAAGCGTTTTTGCATCATAATTCATATAGTATATTGAATTAACACCTATAAAACCCAAGAGATAAAGCATTGAAGCCTTAAGCCCGTAAATAATATCGCTACGATCAATTTTATAAGTTAGAGAGAAATTCTTAATATGGAAACCAGAAACTCCGGTAGCATATGCTTGGATCAGAAGTACCGAAAACACTAATCCAAACTCGGAAGTTATTAAACCAAATGAATATAATATCCAGAGGGATAAGCACAAAAAAGACCCGATTAAACTTGAAATGTAGTAGCGTTTGAAATGTCGTTCATATAAATTTATTGATGAATTAATCGACAATGGGTACGCTAGTGAGTATATTAGCAGTAAAAGCGAGCTATATAGATTAAACTTTTTGTCAAAGATAAAGAAAGCGAGTGATACAAAAAAAAGGATAGTGCAGGGTATAAGTATTTTTATTTTTGTATAATGACCAGAAATGGTTCGGTTCTTGTTTCCAAAATCTGCTATTCCCACTATTTCAGATAAAGCTTGCATTGCTGTAAAAAGTACAATTGTTTCATACATTTCAAAATGCAACAGGGTCTTGATTCCAACAAATCCAACAATTATTGAAAAATAGCGTGAAGCAACCACCAAAAACTTGTCAGTCCATATTTGTTCTAAAAAATAAGTTTTCATATTTCAAAATTTATGAATTTACATACATTGCACTAGACGACGCGCTAATAAGATTTGTGCTCGGACTTTCATTGATTAAAGATGCACTTTCTTTGATAGAAAATCTTACGGAAAAATCCCGAAAATTAATCGGTTTGTTCGTCGATAACAGCAAGATGCAGAGACCTAGTTCAGATCGATATTATACTGAATTAAAGAAAATTTAGTACCCCCAAAATCCCATAGTAATCGCACCAATAAATACCACGAGATTGAGAAATAATATCGGTAGAAGCACCACTCTAATAAAATACTCGCTACTAACTTCAATTATGTAAAAGTAAGCAAATATAAAGAGGCTGGTCACTACCCGATTGAAAAAAGGATTTATAGAATTGATATAAAACGATAAAATAGCTACAAATACCGGCCATAGATATATTTTCCAAGACAACGCCAATATGGTTCTGCAAATTAAAACATAAAGACAGAAAATAATAAAATAGATTCCTCTAAGTGTGCCTCTTTCTTCATCTGCCTCAAGTGCATAGTTAATAAGATCGAGACGAGTTTCGCTGAACATGCCACTAAGCGCTATCCAAGTGGCAACCGTTATACCAATCACACTAATGTAACGAATATAAGATACTTTTCTATAGAAACAAAATCTGGATATAATTGAGGCGGCAGCTCCTAAATTGTGACTACCAAATGCAAAAATTGTAACCAGTGCAGACCATACGCGCGAACGGAAAGACAACGCCAGAATAACAAGTGCTATTCCTAAACAATTTCTAGGACTGAGAAAAATTATAATACTAAAGGGATTAACTACAATACAAAACCAAGATATAAAATTTGATTTACCCAATGAGGAAAGGTATATGAAACAACTAATGCAATAAAATAGCGTACATATAAAGTAAAACGCTTCAAGTCTCCCAATCGTTCCAGATAAACCAAGTGCCAACGCAGAAATTGGTTCAAGGGGAAACCTCTCAAGCGCATCACTGATATCTAAGTATTTTTCATAGCCGGTGTAATCTGGTGAATTCGGCGACTTTACAGCTACTATTCCAGCCAAAATAACAGAAAATATTAATATACGCAATACGGAAATCATTAAATTATATCACTCTTTTATTTAACTATCCAGTCAAAAATATGAGGTCTCTTGAGGTTTGACTATCGGCAAGTTTTTCTGTATCACATGATTAGAAGTTCTTAGGTCTTGTGTAATGTCTGTTTTAAAATGCCTATTGCTTTGAAACAAGATTTCTCAACTACATATCACTTCAAAGTAAACAAATTTTGATATCGATTATTTCATTAATTGACTATTTACGAATTAAAAAATATTGTCCTGCATGATTTTTAAATTCTTGATCATTAGCAACCTGCTTCGATTCTATTGTAAATCCAAAAAATTTCATTATATCTAAGCACTCATCCACCGATTTAGTTAGCTCTATTGAGATATATCGCAGAGAATTGAGTTTAAACAACATTGATGCACCGCGAAGCAACTGTAATTCGTGTCCCTCTACGTCAATTATTAGACCACTTACGGAATTTATATTGTGCTGCTCAATGTATTTGTCAAGAGTTACAGCGGTAACTTGACTACCTGCTTTCTCCGCAGTAGATTGGACAGTAGATACTGAAAATTCAGAGTCTCTTCCTGACATGGGTGCGAATAGATTTATCACCCCATTAAAATCCGAAATAGCAACATTATCGGCATGTACATTTTTTAATGAATTCAATCTTATATTATCGTTTAATTTTTCAAATGTTTCAGTATTCGCCTCAATTGCATATACCTTACCATCTTTGGCCTTAAGTGCGGCGTAGATCGCGAATAAACCAACATTTGAGCCAACATTTATAAGTATGTCATCCACCTTAATATGCTTTGATAGAAAATTTCGAGTATAAGGTTCAAAATCTTCAAAAATCAAGCATTCAGCAATGTGTCCCCACGCATATACTTTTAAGTCATAATCTAAGGAGTATAATTCCCTACCGGATAATAACTTGAAGTATGTCCCACGAAACTTAAAATATACCTTTCTCATTGCCCTACGAATATTCAAGGGGAAAATTTTACCAACTTTAATCAAAAAGAATGAGGTTTGGGCTGTTATTAATTTATTCATTTGTATATTAAATAAAATTAGTTAATTACTTTCAAAAGATCTACTTTTGAATTGATTTCTAAATTCTGGAAATTCCCTAGATATATAATTTTTAATTGGGTATTTGAAGCAAAATATTCCTTTACGGTATTTTTGCCGATTCAAAGTTGCATCCACAAACAACTCATCCGAATCAAATGGACTTAATACACGTGGCGAACATTTATACTTATCAGACTCCCGATTTTTCAGCAGAACATTCTTAAAAATTATCTGCATTATTATCTCGCTGTCGAGGGAACTACGACTGAGTAGCGAATTGATCAATTTTATACTTTTTCTGTTGATTTTTATATTGCACAGATATAAAATTTTGATTGACTTTGAAGAAAGAGCGAAGTAGATGTGTCTTAAGTATTTATTTTTAAGTGTTTGTATCTTTGCGGCTATAGAAATACTTGGTAGAATCGAAAAGAATTTAAACAAGATCCAAAATTTGTTCTGCGGATTGCAGTACATGTTAGTATCTGCATACTGCCCATCAATTATACATTCTGTCTTAAAATTGTACAGTGCATAATCTTTTAGTAGATCAATTATAGGTTGAGCAATATCGTTGGGAGTCCTATCATTTTGTTTTATAAATCTATTGAGATGAACTTCCAGTTCTTTAATTGATGGCTCAATTACATGATGTATTACACCTAAGTTAGTACATATGCTAGATAAAGATTTAACCTCCGGGCTGTTATTTTTTGTTTTCCCAGTTAATACTTTCAATTTATTTGAATCAATGATTTTGCTGAGTTGTAACAAAATATAAGTTGAGTCTACTCCACCACCAGCAAGGATGCAATTTGTTTGTTTTACGTTAGCATGGAGCCAGTCCCTGAGATATGTATTGATATCAAAATTAGTACCGTATAGTGTTTCTTTACTGGCCTTACTCGCAAGTTCGAGAATATCAATTATCTGTGTAATTTTGTCAATCTCTTGATTCAGGGTTTCGAAATCGAAAAGCAGCTCTTTTTTTTCTAGTAAGAATTGTGTAAATTTTATTTGACTCATATACTGTGGATCAGATTTTTTTAAAGAATTAATTATTCCTTGAGCAAATAGATGTATCTATTGACTTCTTTACTAACTTGATCGTGTCCAACCCATGGCAATTTTCAGTATTCTCTTAATTTTTTTTGAAATACCGAGACGAACTAACGGATTGGCAATGCTTATCCAGAGTTTGTACTGTAATTTTATAGTCATTTCTGAGAAAAATAGCTGCCTTGGACGCAAAGATGGTTCAATTTTATATTTATTCCTGTAATATAACTTGTAATCCATTAAATTGGGGAGGTTCGTTGTAAATGGCTTACAAGACTCATAGCTGCCATTTTTGATGGTAAACTCTTCAAACTTTTTATTTATCGTGTCGAATTTTATTCCATAAATTGAAGAATTTTCCCCATGTAAACCCTGTATTTTGCTAAAGTAAAAGTTGCCTAGTCCATAGTGTATAATTCTATTTTTGTACATTTCAATTATACCCTTTGTATGACTGTGAATAAATATAACTCCAATTGCACCAAGATCTACAAGCATCTGAGCAAGATACCTCTGATAAACTGTGGGCTCTCTTCGGTATTCAAGACCACCGTGTATAACCACTAAACTATTTTCTATTTTTTCTTTATTTTTAATAATCGATGATTTATCGAATGCATTAAAACCATATTTTTTGTTTTGGCACTGCTCTCTTTCATCCCCAAAAAATATTATTTTTTGACCGTCAATAATTATTTCATTTCGGTTATTGACCATGTTGATCGCATTTGTACTATTTAATATTTCCACCGTTTCTAGATATCCAGCATACCCGTAATCTCCCGAATGATTGTTTACTAAGTTAAAATAGCATGTTGGTGGGGCATATTTAACTATAGTTTCGCATAGACTGAGGTCGACCTTCTTTAATGATCGTCTTATTTTATTTGACTTAGAGGGAAGAACGCCCTCTAAATTAATTATGATTGAAGAATTTGGTTCTTCCGTGAGTGCAGCTATTAATTCGTAATTAAAGGCAGAATCGAGCTGATCGACGTAAAGATCTCCGAGGAAAAATATTTTCATATTTCGCTTATTTTCTTTTTTTCTGAAATTTATTTTATTATTAAATATTTTTTTGCTTTCTTTGAAGAACAAATTTTCCAATAGGCCAATATAATATTTTTATAAAAATTAATATCTTTCCTGGCTGCCGGTGAAGATGACGTTTGTTTACGTATAACATTAAAACAATACCAGCAATTGCATTCAGCGCGAAGAGAATAGAAGCTACCAGCATCAATATCGCATATTTATACACGAATATGAACCCAACTGGATTATTTTTTAGAATAAATAGGAATGAGTCAACCTCTGCAACAGCCCTTGTACCAAAATATTTTTCTTTAAATGATCGCTTAGATTTTTTATCATTGATATGGTCTCCCATATCAAAGTTGTATTGGATAACTTTTGCTCCTACTTCATATAATCGTGCAAGTAAATGTCTTTCTTCGTCGGCAAACAAGTTTCTGTTCCAACCACCGACGAGTCTATATACGTCACTTTTTATAACAAAATTTCCACCTAAGAAATCAGGTGATCTAATCTCTTTGAGTGATGTGTGATATGAGACTCTCCCTTCAGAGGATAAATCTTTTTTCCAACCGAACCATACTTCTGGCAGTGATTCGTTAATATTTATTAATCGCGATATGAATTCTTCCGAAGGGACAACATCGCCATCTAAAAATACTATCCAGTCTGCCGTTACTTTGGATGCCCCTTCTGCTCGGGCTATTGAAGCATTTCTCCTTTCTGGAAGTACATAATAATCTACTTCATATTCTTTGCAAATTTGAATTGAATTATCTTCACTTTTACTGTCTATAAATATTGTGTTTTCAATCAAACCTCTCGACTTTAGACGCTCGAAAGTTAATTTTAATTTCAAAGCCTCATTTAGGCCGATTATTATAATTCTTATTTTTGTTGTGTTTAAGCTTTTTGGATTTGATGAGTGCGACCCCAAATTAATTTTTGTATTTTTCATTATATTTTGATATTCTTATTTTTTTATTTAATTAAATTATATTTATTATCAATTGGGAAATTTAAATATTGACTGATTATAAATGCTTGGAGCTTTATCAACCTTTAATTACACTTTTCAACTTTGAATAAAGTGCTTTAGCCACAAGATAAATGGCATTCAAGGTTGAAACGTGGTTTTTGTAAATATTCCATAATTCATGCATTATCCGGAATGATATTTTCGACGATACCCCTGCTACCCCATATACCCCTATAGGATATACATGTTCTATTACTGTCGTGTCTACGTGTTTTGCCAGACGAATCATAAAATCTATATCCGATGCAACTCGCCACTTTTCGGAAAAACCGCCAATTTTTTGGTGAATTGCTTTCGATATGACTAACGAAGTTGCGCATCCATCAAAATATGCTCGAGCACCGTCTTTGTTAATTTTTTTAGATTTTTTCCTTGCTCCTTTTGGCTCAATTGAGTTTTCTACCCAAAGCGGGAAAGTGTGTATGTCTATGTGACTATTTACTTCGATATCTTTTAGTGCTTTCTTTAATGAACTTGTTATTAATACATCGTCAGGATTGAAGTTACAGTAGTACTTTGCGTTTGCATTTACTGCAGCAATATTTAATGCATTAAATAAACCTATATCGGTCGACCTATCTATTTTTAAAATTGATTTTGAATGCCAGTTTTTTTCGATGAACTTTAAATACTCCAAACTAGGCCTATTGCTGCTTGCATCTTTGATGTACCAGACAAGTTTTTCGTCATCTATTTCTGCGATAGAAGCAGCTAAGGCTCCCAAACTTTGTGTATTATTTTGCGTCAGAGATATGATTGCCAGCAACATATCTTACCTAATCATTGCGATTATGAGTTTAGCTGCAATCATTCGAACTTTAATCTTATAATTTTTTATTTCTCTTGCTATGTTCACTTGTGAATCAGCCGATGTTATTAGTGACTTTCCAGGGTATTGATCATCATTACATATTATTAAATTCACTTTTTCGTCTTTAAAGTAATTTCCCGTTGAATGTATAAGGGTGCTATTCCTAAATGCCTGATATAGGAGTATTAAAAACTTTTGGTCACTTCCGTATATTGATTTTTTTTCTATTTTTTTCAAAATTAATTTAACCTTTTCCTTATGGAAGAATTCGATTACAGGCACTTTGAAGCCGGTTAGTCCACCCATTAGCGGCATGTCGTGGTTTTGGTGGCTCCGTATTGTGTGGAGTATCGCTTTGCTCGAAATAAATTCTTTCATAAGTTGAATTTCAAAGTCGTCGATTATTGAATCTGTGTCTCGAACAAATACGCATTCTGCGCTCCTTATTGCTGGATGGAGATAGTACCTCTTTAGCATACCGTCCGTCGCTCCTTGATCGGAGTACCTAACAATACTTATACTCTGCCTTTCCAACTCTTCAACTACTTCTAGGTTTACTTTTTCTTCAAGTGCAACAATCGGTATCCAGCCCTCTTTTTTTATTCTCTGTATGCTTGCCAGCATACCCTTTTTGTATTTTTCTGCATCTCCGTATAAAGTATATGAAATTACTATCATTTTTTTATTTTATAATGCTTTATTTTATTTTTATTTAGCTCGTGAATATCATTTTAACTGTTTAAGTACGCTACTAGTTTCTGAGTATATTTTAAATTATTTGATTTGATATAAATTTATTTCGACAGTTATGAAATTCATCCCATACTAAGGTTTATAGAATATCCGTTTGCTTTAAGAAGTGCATTACGCTGAGCTTCTTTTAGGTCACTCATTATCATTTCTTTGCACATCTGGTGCGCAGTTATCTCGGGCACCCAGCCAAGTTTTTCCTTGGCTTTTGTGGGATCACCCAGCAGCGTTTCAACTTCTGTGGGTCGAAAGTAACGGGGGTCAACGCGGACAATGGCCTTGCCGTTGGCGTAGCCAACTTCGTTAACGCCCTGCCCATCCCAGCGCAGTTTCATCCCCAGCTCTGCGGCTGTCCATTCAATGAACTGCCGCACACTGTATTGCTTGCCTGTGGCAATCACAAAGTCTTCCGCTTGGTCTTGCTGCAGCATCATCCATTGCATGCGCACGTAGTCTTTGGCGTGGCCCCAGTCACGCAAGGCGTTCAAGTTGCCCATATAAATGCACTCTTCCAGGCCTTGGCTGATGTTGGCAAGGCCTCGGGTGATCTTGCGGGTGACAAAGGTTTCACCGCGACGTGGGCTCTCGTGATTGAACAAGATGCCGTTGCAGGCGTACATGCCGTAGGCCTCGCGGTAGTTGACCGTGATCCAGTAGGCGTAGAGCTTAGCCACGGCGTAGGGGCTGCGCGGGTAAAAAGGGGTGGTCTCTTTTTGCGGTGTTTCTTGCACCAAGCCATAGAGTTCAGAGGTCGAGGCTTGGTAAAAACGGGTTTTCTTCTCCAGGCCCAAGATGCGAATGGCTTCCAGAATACGCAGCGTACCCATTCCATCCACGTCGGCGGTGTACTCGGGGCTTTCAAAACTGACGGCCACATGGCTTTGTGCGCCTAGGTTGTAAATTTCGTCGGGCTGTGTTTCCCGGATGATTCGTGTCAGATTGCTGCTGTCGCTCAGGTCGCCGTAGTGCAGATTGAATCGGGCGTTGTTAACGTGCGGGTCTTGGTAGATGTGGTCAACGCGCTGAGTGTTGAACGTGCTGGCGCGGCGCTTGATGCCGTGGACGATATAGCCTTTTTCCAGCAGAAATTCAGCCAGGAAGGAGCCGTCTTGGCCCGTGACGCCCGTGATTAAGGCGACTTTTGCAGTTGCTGTCATGTGTGGTTTGTTTAGGAAATCTTGAGGAAATCTTGATAAGCAGCCGCAAGCCCGGCTTCTAACCCAACGTTAGCTTTCCAACCCAGTGCGTTCAGAGTCTTGCTGTCCATCAGCTTGCGGGGAGAGCCATCTGGTTTGCTGGTATCAAATTCAATGAGGCCTTGGAAACCGACTGTCTTGCCCACTGCCAGTGCCAGTTCTTTGATAGTGATGTCGTGACCAAAACCAACGTTGATGTGGCTTTGCATGGGCTGGGTGTGGGCGTCTAGAGTGGCCTTGGGCAAATTCATGACAAACACGCTGGCAGCGGCCATGTCGTCTACGTACAAAAACTCGCGGCGAGGTGTGCCGCTGCCCCAGATGGAAACGGTCGGGGAGTTGGCTAATTTGGCCACGTGAAAACGGCGAATCAAGGCGGGGATGACGTGGCTGTTTTCGGGGTGGTAGTTGTCGCCCGGGCCATACAGGTTGGTGGGCATGACACTACGGTAGTCCACACCGTGGCTTCGACCGTACTGGCGGTTGTAGCTTTCGCAGAGTTTAATACCGGCAATCTTGGCGATGGCATACGGTTCGTTAGTGGGCTCTAGGGTGCCGGTTAGCAAAGCGTCTTCGGCCATGGGTTGCGGGGCGCTCTTGGGGTAAATACAGCTGGAGCCGAGAAACAACAGCTTTTGCACGCCGGTGCGAAAGGCGGCGTCTATCACGTTGGCCTGGATCATCAGGTTTTGATAGATGAACTCGGCGGGATAGGTGTTGTTAGCGTGAATGCCGCCGACCTTGGCTGCGGCCAAGAAGACCTGGTCTGGCTTTTCAGCTTCAAAAAAGGCGCGAACGGCGGCTTGGTCGGTGAGGTCGAGTTCGGCGTGGGTTCTGGTGACGATGTTAGTCGGGCCGTGCTGTCGGAGCTTGCGCAAAATGGCGCTGCCAACCATGCCGCGGTGGCCAGCAACATAGATTTTGGGCGCTGTTAAAGTCATGAGTTGCTTGAATTGAAACTGCTGGCCATAACTGGCGCGCGCCCGTAAGTGTCTTCAAATCGGACGATGTCGTCTTCGCCTAGGTAGCTGCCGGACTGCACTTCGATCAGTTCGAGGTCGGTCTTGCCCGGGTTTTCGAGCCGGTGTTTAACTCCCAAGGGGATGTAGGTGCTCTGGTTTTCTGTGAGCAAGATTTCTTCTTCGCCCCGGGTGACCAAGGCAGTCCCTTTGACGACGATCCAGTGTTCGGCGCGGTGGTGGTGCATTTGCAGGCTCAGCTTGGCGCCCGGACGTACGCTAATGCGCTTGACCTGGTGTCGCTCACCGACGTCAACGCTGTCGTAAGCGCCCCAAGGCCTGGCGACCTTGCGATGCTGAACCGATTGGGGGATGTTGTCTGCGTCTAATCTGGCCACCACTTGCTTGACCTGCTCCGCGTGGCTGCAGGCTGCGACCAGCAAGGCGTCGGGGGTGTCGATGACCAACAAGTCTTGCGTGCCCAAGACCACCACCGGACGGTGCGGCCCGTGCACAAAGGTGTTGCTGGATTCAATGGCAATGCCATGGCCGTGCAAGCGATTGCCGTGCGCATCGGCCGGTGTCAGATCCGCGACAGCGTTCCAGCTACCCACGTCGCTCCAGGCGCTGGCAAAGGGGATCACCGCGACATTGGCGAGGCGCTCCATGACGGCGTAGTCGATGCTTTCTGAACGGCATGCTTCAAACGCTTGGGACTGCGGACGGACGAAGTTGCCGTCTTGCGAGGCCGAGCCCATGGCTGATTGGCAGGCTTGCAGGATGTCGGGTGCGTGTTGCCCCAGCGCACTGAGCAGCGTTCGCGCAGAACATAAAAAGATACCGGCATTCCAAAGCGCACCCCCCGTTAGCAGCAGGGTCTCCGCATTGTCTTGGGTTGGCTTTTCCGTAAACCCTTCGACGTTGAAGGCACCATCTGCGCGAGCGCTGCCCTGGCGGATGTACCCGTAAGCGGTACTGGGAAAAGTGGGGGAAATGCCAAAAGTGACGATGGCGCCGGCTTGCGCTGCATCGACGCCTTGCTGGACCGATTGAGCAAAGGCTGCAATGTCTGGTATGTGATGATCCGAGGGGCAAAAAAGCATCAGATCGGCGGGCTCGGCCACCAGCGCGGCGATGGCCATGGCGGCAGCGGTGTTGCGAGCGATGGGTTCGAGCAAAACAGTGCCTACCACTTTGCTCAATTGCATGGCCTCAGCCACCAAAAAGCGGTGTTCGTCAGAAGCGACGCATATCACGTTTTTACCAAGAGGACTGACTCGCTCAAAGGTCAGTTGCAGCAGACTCTTGTTGCCGATGATCGGCACAAACTGCTTGGGAAAGCTTTTGCGGCTAAGCGGCCAAAGGCGCGTGCCAGAGCCGCCGCAAAGAATTACGGGCGTTATCGCAATCTTCATGAGAGACGTCCGATGTAGCAACGGTACCACTCTGACCAGCGTGCGATACCATCTGGTAGCGTAGTCTTCGGTTCAAAACCAATATCACGCTTCAGATCTTCGATATCAGCACAGGTTGCGACCACATCCCCTTTCTGCATGGGTAGGAAATTTTTTTGCGCCACTTTGCCGAGAGAATTCTCAATAGTTTTAATGAAAGCAATCAACTCCACCGGTTTTTGGTTGCCGATGTTGTAAATTTTGAATGGACAGTGGCTACTACTCGGGTCTGGGATACTGTTGTCGTAGTTCGGGTCCGCTGTCGGGATACGGTCCAGAACCCGAACCGTCCCCTCTGCAATGTCGTCGATGTAGGTGAAGTCGCGCTGCATCTTGCCCATGTTAAAGACGTCAATCGGTCGTTCCTCCATTATGGCAGAGGTAAACAACCAAGGAGACATGTCAGGTCGGCCCCAAGGACCGTAGACGGTAAAATAACGCAGACCAGTAGTAGGTAGGCCATAAAGATGGCTGTAGCTGTGCGCCATTAATTCGTTGGCCTTCTTACTCGCGGCATAAAGTGACACCGGGTGATCGACATTGTCGTGTACCGATAAGGGCATATGGGTATTGGCGCCGTAAACACTTGAAGAACTTGCGTAAACTAGATGCTCTACCCCGTGATGACGGCATACTTCGAGGATATTGCAGAAGCCAACCAGATTGCTCTGAATGTAGGAATGGGGGTTCAGCAACGAAAAGCGCACGCCGGCCTGTGCCGCAAGGTTTACCACACGATCCGGTTTTTCGCTGTTAAACAGGCTTTCCATAACCGTGCGGTCTGCGATGTCACCTTCGATAAACCTAAAGTTAAGATTGGGTTTTAGTTGCTCTAGCCGGGCTAGTTTTAGCTTTGGGTTGTAATAATCATTCAAGTTGTCAATTCCAACGACTTGATCGCCACGCTCAAGGAGAATCTGGGCAACATGCATACCGATGAAGCCAGCACAGCCTGTAATGAGTACCTTCAATTAATCTCTCCCATACAGGTCACGCGTGTAGACCTTATCCAATACATCGGCCAAGGATTTGGTATTTCTGTTGGTAATAATGATATTCGACTCACGCTTGAAGGATTCAAGATCATTAACGACGCGGGAGTTATAGAACTTGCTCTCATTCAGAATCGGCTCATAAATTATGACATCGATTCCCTTTGCCTTAATCCGCTTCATAATTCCTTGAATGCTGGACGCACGGAAATTATCAGTGCCGGATTTCATGATCAGACGGTAAATCCCGACTACTTTGGGGTTGCGGCTGATGATTTCGTCAGCGATGAAGTTTTTGCGTGTGGTGTTGGATTCGACGATGGCTTGGATGAGGTTTTGCGGCACATCACTGTAGTTGGCTAGGAGTTGCTTGGTATCCTTGGGCAGACAGTAGCCGCCGTAGCCGAAGCTTGGGTTGTTGTAATGGGTTCCGATGCGTGGATCGAGGCTAACTCCTTCGATTATCTGTCGAGTGTCTAGGCCATGGGTTGCGGCGTAAGTATCGAGTTCGTTGAAATAAGCCACTCGCATGGCAAGGTAGGTGTTGGCAAATAGCTTAATCGCCTCGGCTTCGGTACTGTCAGTGAACAGAGTAATGATATCCTGCTTGACTGCGCCTTGTTTCAGGAGTAGCGCAAAGGCTTCAGCCCGTTGGGATTTTTCGCCCACAATAATGCGACTGGGATATAGATTATCGTAGAGCGCTCGGCCTTCTCGAAGGAACTCAGGTGAGAAAATAAGGTTTGAGGTATTAAATGCTTTTTTAGTGTTGGCGGTATAGCCAACAGGTACTGTGGACTTGATGACTATAATTGCGTTGGGATTGATCGCGATGACATCCCTGATGACCGATTCGATCGACCGAGTATCGAAGTAATTAGTCTTGTGATCGTAGTCGGTGGGGGTAGCGATGATAACGTAATCAGCCCCCAAATAAGCTTCTATTTTGTTTAATGTGGCTCTAAAATTTAGAATTTTAGAACACATAAAGTTGTCAATTTCGGCGTCCTCAATTGGGGATTTTTTCTGATTTAGTAACTCAACTTTCTCGGGGACGATGTCTAGTGCAACAACTTCATTGTGCTGGGAGAGAAGGATGGCATTGGATAGGCCGACATAGCCAGTACCTGCAATTGCAATTTTCATTTTAAGAATTTCGTAAAATTAATCAATTCGAATTTTCCGATCTATGACTTTAAAATCTGAATTTCAAATTTCAGTGCCTTACCTTCACCCATCTTACATTGCAGAAAACGGTTGATAATGACAGGCTTTTCATTTATGCTACCTGGGGTGATCACAGAGACGTATCCAAACTTATTTTTAAACTCGGCAAAGCTTTTTATCTTCACCAAGCCCTTTCCTATTAAGGCCTTGAGACAATAATTCAATCCGCCTAAGCTGATACCAAGTTACTGGACCAACTTGGACTGCGTGAGGTCCGGGTTTTGCTGCAGGATGCGCATCACTCAGCAATAAGTGTCTTCTTCTATTCTGGTTTGGTGACTTGTCATAAGGTTGATGCTTGTATTTATTTAGCGCGAGATTAAATGTGTTTTGAAAACGCTACCGCCGACGCTTTTCACCGTCAGCAAGCGAAGTCTCGGGGGGGATAAAAGTTAGTAAGAGCTTGAATAGTTTACACATGCTCAGCCATTAAAACCTATTTATTGGTCACACTCACCACCAGAGGCGGGATTTTTGGGTTTTGATCAAAATGCGAAAAGCTTTGAGCTGAAGATCTTCGCAGACCAGCACGTCGGGTGGCTCCTCATCGTCGCTGGAACCTTGGCCACGATGGCTGGTTTTTTCATGATGTTGTCCGCGATCTCCTCAAAGATCTTCAACTTGTGGATAGCGTTGAAGGCTTAAATCCGGATCGATAGAAACGAACGTGACGGTGGGAAAAAATAGCAAATCGAAGTCCCGTCAGCAAGCAGTCCCGCTAAACCCCAATATCGGGACTTGAGCAACTCAACCTGTTGATTTCCCAGCTTGACGTGAGTCATTCACAGGCGTCAAGGGAACATCTTTGGTCAATGTCTCAATCTCAACCTTGATCACTTCATACTCTTGCATTTTTCTCTGCAAGAAACTCGCCGTTAACCTTGCCTTTTCACGTGCCCCTGCGGGAGTAAGCAGATAGACGTAGCCGAACTTGTTTTTGCTTTGCCTAAAGTTGTTTACTTTCACAAAGCCTTTTTGGATCAACGCTTTAAGACAGTAGTTCAGCCCACCTACACTCACCCCCAGGGCATCTGCCAATTGTCGCTGAGTTAGGTCAGGGTTGGCCTCAAGCAGTCGCATTACCCTAAAGTAGGTATCTTCTTGCAGATTTGCTTGTCGACTTGTCACTTGATTTTCTTTGGGCACGCTACCGCCGTATTGAGGTCATTGAAATGACTCAAAACAGCGAAACTGAAACATTGTTCAAGCTTGAACAATTTTAGTGTATCCGACTGTGAAAAAGATCAAATTGACGAGAAACTTTAATGCCTTGCAGATCTAGGCACGGTTGATGCGCCAAGCCTCTTTGAGCTTGGCCATTTGGACGCCACCCTCTGGGGACGAAGCAGCGCTCCTAATCGCCCTTCTCACAAATGCCACCAAAACCCCCAAGAACAACCCAGCAAACGCTGCCACGAGCACAATGATGGCGCGCTTAGGCTTGGATTTGCGCTCGGGCGCTTGCGCAGCATCGACCACTTGAATCAGCGGCCCCTCGCGAGATTCATCTACCCTGGCTGATTCATATTGAGCCACCAACACGCCCATCATGGCTTCACGGGCTTTGATGTCGCGGTAAGACTTCACTGCCAACTGTTGCAAGGGTGATGTTCGCTCATCACCGCCCGAGCCCTGTTCTATTTTTGCAAGCTGCGAGCGCAATGCGCCCAGCTCGCTACCCAAGCGCTGCACATCGGGGTTTTGCGGGGTGGCAAAGCGAGTCATGGCTTGCATTTGCACTTCTTTGGCTGCAATTTGCCCGCGCATTTCTGCGCTGGCACGCACACTGCCCTCAGCAATGACTGCCGTGACTTGCATGCCAGACTTTTCTTTGGCCGCTCTGAAGTTGGCTTCAGCTTGGGCCAATTCTTCTTGCGTTTTGGCAATTTGCTGCTCGAAGAAAACACGGCGCTGCTGAGCATCAGTGACAGCTAGCTTACCCATGAGGTTGCGCAATTCTTCGACATAAGTGTTGGCCAGCTTGGCGGCAAACTCTGGGTCTTTGTCGTCTGCCTCAATGGTGATGAGGCCGGACTTCTTTTCAGCAGTTATTTTGAGCACGCCCTTCATGGCTTCGCGCGTTTCAAAGATGGTTTTCTTTTGGTATCGCTCTTGAAGACCAAGTTTCTCTATAACTGCTCGTTGCAAGCTCTCGCTTTGCATGAAGGCGATATACATCTCGTCGGGACTTTTGACACCTGCAGCTGCGCCAGCCAAACCCGCCAGCGCACCCAAACTTGCCAACGCCGAAGCTGCACCACTTTGCTGTTGTTGAGGAGGCATCATGACAGTTTTCGCCGTGAAGATGGGCGTCATGAGCAAACTCACCACAATAGCGAGCGTGGTGGTGATGGCAGGTATGCCAAAGAGGGTTTTCTTTTCTTCGCCAAGCGCAATGGCTAAATCGAGCAGGCTGATTTCGTCTTCATCAACATCTGCTGCTGATGGGGCGGTTGTTGGGGCTGTGGTTTGATCGTTCATGATTAATAACCCAACGCTTTGATACCAGCTGCGCCCAAGCCCAGTTGGTAGAAAATTTGCGTGATGTCTTTGGCATTGCGAACCACAGCACTCCAGGTGGCTTCGCGGTTTAGCTTGTCGGGCATGACGATGGAGTCGCCCGGCATGACCTTGGCGCTGTTGATCGAGCCAAACCAGCCGCTGTTTCTCGTCAGCGCTGAGCCGTCTGCGCGAATCAGAATGACTGAATCGCGATCAGCACCAGAGCCGACGCCTGCGGCGTTGAGGTAGTCTTTCACGGTTTGGTCGGCTTTGTAGATCAGCGCTGATTCAGTGTTGACCGCGCCATACACATACGCAAAGTCTGGGCGGGTTGGAATGATGAAACGGTCGCCGTT
>JACCDN010581298.1_pt1 | contig 25766 bp, 23 predicted proteins | sample 7441691 | NCBI WGS metagenome assembly JACCDN01 (sample SAMN15323439, study PRJNA562643) | freshwater metagenome | isolation source: river surface water | place: USA:Blue River Watershed | collected 2017-08-16 | reverse complement strand
AATATTATATACCAATTCATTTCGTAGAATCATTTATTATGAGTATAGAAGGTGGAGTAGGTGAGATACCACCAGTTTCATTTTTTGAGGCACCTCCGCTACAAGAAAAAATTAAAATACCTATATATGCTATCGACATAACCCCTATGAGGTACCATATTATGGACTTTCTAGATTTGTATTTCATAATGACTCCATTTAATAAAATTGGAAGTGATTTATTTTAATATAAGTCAGAAAATTATTAATTATAATATCAGAAAATATTATAACATAAAAATAATATTTAGGAATTTTTTAAATTTAGTAAAAACTCTTGCTTAAATATATTTTATTATATTAATATATAGCAGCAATTTTTGCTTTGCCCAAAATATATCCATCCATAGCTTTTAGTAATTCATTTGCATAAAACCCTGCTTCTAAATCTAAATTTTTACTTAAAGCATAAAGTTTAATAGTATATTGATGAGGTTTATCAGGAGGAGCGCAGCCTCCATAGCCAATGGCTTCTTCTTTAGATAATTTCCAGTCATCAGGAAGAAATTTGGAATACCAGCTTGTTAACCCTTGCAATAAATTCATATCTATACTAGCATTTTCTGGTAATTCTTTAATATTTGGATCAATATTTGCCACAGTCCAATGAATCCAAGAAAAACCACATACAGGAATAGCATCATAATCTATAAAAATTAAAGCTAATGATTTAGTGCCTTGAGGCAAATCATCCCATGATAATTGAAACGAACGATTTGCTTTTTTACCATTTAAAAACTGATTACCTCTATTGCCAAACCTATCTTCAAGATGCCCATTAATTATACTACTTGAAAAAATTTTCATAAAAATCCTTTTTAAATACTAAATACCGCAATTGACTCAATATGTGATGTATGTGGAAACATATTTATTACCCCTGCATAAGTTAAAGTATATCCATGTATAGCCGTCAATATTTCAGCATCTCTAGCTAACGTTGCAGTATTGCATGAAACATAAACTATAATTTTAGGCATTATTTCAGGTGTAATACTTTTAATTAGTTCATGTGCACCATCTCGTGATGGATCAAGCAGCCATTTATCAAATTTTCCTAGTTTTATTAACCAATCTTTATCAATTTTAAATAAATTTTGCACCATAAAATTTACTTTATTATCTAAATTATTATGGATAGCATTTTTTCTAGCCCTCATAATCAATTGCTCATTACCCTCAATACCCAATGTATTCTTGGCCATTTTAGCAATAGGTAAGGTAAAGTTACCTATTCCACAAAAAAAATCAATTATAGTATCATTTTCCTGAATATCCAATAAAATAACAGCTTGTTTAACCATTTCATTATTAATTTCTGGATTCACTTGAGTAAATTCTGTAGGGTAATAGGGCATATTAATAGCAAAATCTCTAAGTGAATATGACAATTGTGGCATTTCTTTAGGATAAAACGGCTCATAACTATTTATCCCTGATGATTGCAACCACATTTGTAATTTTGATTTAGAAGTAGTATTTTCATCTATAAAATTTTTTATTAATTCTTCATCAGAAAAATTTAATGCTGACATAATCCGCATTAAAAATACACTAACATCTTCACCTACCGCTACTTCGATTTGTGGAATTTTATCTTTTATTGATAATTTATCTATTAAAATACGTAATTTGGGAATCAAATCTGAGACATTTTTAGGTAAAATTAAGCATGACTCCATATTAACAACGTAGGGCGAAGATTTTTCTCTAAAACCTACCAAAACTCCACCTTTTTTAAAAACATATTTAGCCGATAATCTTGCACGATGTCTATATTCCCAAGGCTTGCCTACTAAAGGCGAAAGTATTTTTTGTGGTTCTATCTTACCAATATGCTTTAAATTATCTAATAAAACTTTTTCTTTACTTACCACTTGCTCATAAAAACTAATATGCTGTAATGAGCATCCTCCACAAACTCCAAAATATTCACATTTTGGAATAACCCTATTTTTACTCGCTTCATTTATTTCTACAATTCTTGCTAAATCAAATTTTGCCATTTTTTTATAAATATTAATAGTCACAATTTCTTCAGGTAATGCATTTTCTACAAAAATAGTTTTGCCATTTAGTCTAGCAATCCCTTTCCCTTCTGCATCAATTGATTCTATCTTAACTTGTATATTTTGCAAATCCATATTATTTATTCTATTATTTCCTTAGCTTGTTCATCAGCATGATAACTAGATCTAACTAGTGCCCCTACTGCTGCATGTTTAAAGCCAATTTCATACGCATAATCTTCCCACTTATTAAACTCATCAGGATGTAAATACCTTAAAACCGGCGCATGATGTTTTGATGGCTGTAAATATTGACCAATTGTTATCATATCTATATTATGACTACGCATATCATCCATTACTTGACGAATTTCTTCATTAGTCTCCCCCAACCCCACCATTATCCCAGACTTAGTTGGTACATTCGGACAAAGCTTTTTAAATTGCTTAAGCAAATTTAAGGAATGGCAATAATCTGAACCTGGACGCATTTGTTTGTAAAGCCTAGGTGCAGTTTCTAAATTGTGATTAAAAACATCAGGAGGATTAGAAGTTAAAATATTTAATGCTTTTTCCAATCTATTTCTAAAATCAGGTACTAAAATTTCAATTTTAGTATTAGGGTTAATATTACGAATCTCTTGAATACATTTAGTAAAATGCTCTGCTCCTCCATCACGTAAATCATCACGATCTACACTTGTTATAACAACATATTTTAATTTAAGAATTTTTACTGAATCTGCTAACTGCTTTGGTTCATTTATATCAAGAGGATTTGGTCTTCCATGACCCACATCACAAAATGGACAACGTCTAGTACAAATATCACCCATTATCATAAAAGTTGCCGTTCCCTTATTGAAACATTCTCCAATATTAGGACAGCTAGCCTCCTCACACACAGTATGTAATTTATGTTCTCTTAATAAATTTTTTACTTCATTAAATTTTTCACCCGTAGGTAACTTTACTCTAATCCATTCAGGTTTTTTTAAAGTCTCTCCTAAAGGAATGATCTTTATAGGAATACGTGATAATTTATTTTCGTTTCTTTGCTTAATACCTTGAATAATTTCTTGTGTCATATTAATTTTTTCCTAAAGATTTAGCTAGTATTTTATACTCGTTAATCGTTAAATTTTCAGCTCGTTTATTTTCATCTATCCCCAACTCATTTAATTTTTTTTTATCAAAAAGTTTTTTTAAACTATTATTAATAGTTTTTCTTCTTTGTTGAAATGCTAAACCTACAACTTTTTCTAATTTTACAATATCAATCCCTTCCCAATCCATAGGTGGTTTAGGTATAATTTTAACAACCGCAGATTCCACTTTAGGCTGAGGTTTAAAACATTCTTTCCCTACATCAAGCACTTTTTCACAACTATATTTATATTGTAACATAATAGTCAATTTTCCATACTCATGGCTATTAGGTTTAGCACAAATTCTTGACACAACTTCTTTTTGCAACATAAAATGCATATCTAATATATTATTAAATTTCATTAAATAAAATAATAATGGAGTAGAAATATTATAAGGTAAATTACCTACCACTCTAATTTTTTCATTATTAAAAGTAAAATCAAATTTTAAAGCATCTGCAGAAAAAATCTCTATTTTATTACTATCAAATTTTTCTTTTAAATAATTAATAATATCACGATCAATTTCTATTACACGTAGTTTTTGAATACGATTTAATAATGGCTTAGTTAATGCTCCTAAACCAGGTCCAATTTCAATTAAAAAATCCTCTTTTTGAGGATTAATTATGTCTATAATTTGCTCAATAACATATTCATTAATTAAAAAATTTTGGCTAAATCGTTTTCTAGCAATATGTCTGGCAATCATAATAAAGATTAAGCCTTTTTTCTATAAATACTTACAACTACTATACAAATTAGAGTAAAAATAAAAGTTAAAGATAAACTACCAAAAACTTTAAATTTTACCCACATATATTCAGAAAAATTAAAGGCTATAAATAAATTTAATATACCTAGAAAAATAAAATAAAAACCCCAAGCAATATTTAAACGACTCCAAATTCTATCTGATAAATTTACCTCTTTATTAAAAGTCAATTTAATCATATTTTTACCAATTGTTTGCCCTATCAACAACGAAATACCAATTAGCCAAAATAACACTGTCGGTTTTAACATAACAAAAGTTTTATTGTGTAAAACAATAGTTAATCCACCAAAAATTGTAATTAAAATAGTACTAATCCAAGTATTTTTACTTATATAATTAAACTTTATTTTATAAAACAAAAGTTGACACCAACTAGCTACTATACAAAACCCTGTTGCGAAAAAAATATCCTTTGTAATGTAATAAATTACAAAAAAAACAATTAACGGAATAAGCTCTAAAAAAAAATTATTTTGCATCATTAATAAACCCATGTAGTAATTATGAGCATTATTATACCATTATTACATTAATCAAATAAATGTGCATATGTATTTACTTAAGACAAATTTATCAATAAAATGAAATTAATAAATTTTGAATAAGTTTATATTATATGATACAATGGTGCTTATCCATTGTTACATTATTAAATAAATAGTTTCTGGAGCAAATTATATTTAACAGAAATAGCAAATTATTTAATGAACTGTCTCATATGTAAGATAAAAAAATAAATCTATGTATTTTAAAAAAGAACATGTCAAAACAGAAAAATCTATATAAATAGGCAAAAGGAAATCTTTCTAAAGCAATTGGATTTAATGTTTTAGCGGGCTTAATTATTTTCTAAATAAATCTTTCATATTTTTTGGGAGTATACCATGACTAAACATAATAAATCATTTGAAGAACTTGCGCACCTTGATGATATAAAAGAAATTATTGAATCAGTTAAAGATAAATCTCAAGATCTTAAAGATAAATCAGTTGAATTTGAAAAATCTATCAGGAAATATACAAAAGAAAATCCTTGGAAAGCAATTGGATTTAGTGTTTTAGCTGGTGCAATAATTTCCAAAATATTTTTTTAAATAAAATATTAAGTTTTTTAAAGTAGACTACATGAATAAAATTATAAAATTTATAACTACTACTTATTTGTTAACAACTATTTATTTAAAATTTTCTTTAAAAACTCGAGAATTTGAGCTTTTACTTAAAAAAAAGCTAAATAATTTTATTGTATGTACACTGATAATTTTTATAATTTCAATTAGCATTTGGTTTTCTACACAAATGCTAATTTTCTTCTTGTTATTATCTCTAAATTTTTCTTATATACACATTTCTTTATTTATACTTTCTCTAAATTTGCTTATTTTATTAATTTTTATTTTATTTTTTAAATTGATTAAACACAGCTCTTCAAAATTAGAAAATAATTATAATTTAAACACCATTTTAAATTACATAATAAAAACCCTAGAAAAATATAAAACCTAATTTCATCTCGTTCTCAATATTGGAGAAAAGATATGAGTAAAACTAAATTTATTATAATAGGCTCAATAATAGCAGCAATAATACTTGCCACTTTAAGTATTACTTATTTTTTACATGATAATAAAATGGCAAAAATTGTTTCCATTAAACCATTTATGATTACTCAAAAAGTTCCATATAGATACTGTTATAATAAGCAATATACTGTTCAAAAAAAACCTGGGGATGAAGATAATATAATCGGTGGAGTAGCAGGTGGTGCTGCAGGTGGTTTAATCGGATATGCAATAGCTCCAAGCCCAGTCGCGGTAGGTGTAGGTGCTGTAGGAGGCACACTCTTAGGACAACAAGTTGAAAAACATGTAAAGAAACCTACAAACGAAACTAAAACATCTAGAAATTGTGTAATTAAATACAAAAAAGAAAAAGTACAAAATGGCTATATTGTAAGCTATACATATAAAGATCAATTTGGAGAACGAATATTAATGACTATGCCTGTTGAAAATAATATTCCTATATCTAGCTTAGAAATAGCACCCACACCTGAACAGGCAAAAGCTCAAATTAACAACGGTTATTCTGATTCAGAATCGGAATAATTTATTATTTATAGGTATCTTACTATAAAAAAATTTATTTTATTTTTAGTTATATGCAACTTTTCATTTGCTGGTAATAAGTTAATAATTGGTATTAATACCTTTAATAATATAGATCCACAAATAGATGTAGCTATAGATGCTAACAACCTATGTTCTATACATACTGAAAATTTAATAAATAAAATAAAAAATAATACCCAATTTAGAAGAAATCTTGTTTCAATTGTTATTGACCCTCTTTATAATAATATCCCTGTAAAATCTTGCCCTCTTATTGTAAAAGTTACAGATAAAATTTCCAATATACAAATTGCTAAATATAATATTACTGCATACCCACATGATGATATATTTTCATGCTTTTCTAAACCTTATGACGATGTATGTTTAAGTCTTGGTTTAATTACTTGGTTCACTAAAATTCTTGTGGTAGATGATGATTTTTCTAGTAATGTTTCTAATCCACCTATAGTTACATCTACTATTATTAATTCTAACTATAGCCAATCATACATAATGTTCCCACAAGTTCCCTATAATTCTACAACTACAACAGCAATGGATCAACATCCTAATGACATTAATTTTGCTATTAAAATAATAACTGCAGCCTTAACTCCATTTATTCCAGAATACATACCACTTATATCAGACCCATTAAAAGAATACAATGGTATCCCTCAAGCTGAAAATATGGGCTACAAATCAGATTATCTAAGAATTAACATTGCAAATAATGTTTCTCATTGGATGAGTGATAATTCTGCATTCATAGAAAATAAACCTTATTATCAACTTTTTTTTCCAAATAGTCATAATGCCGGCACATATGGGATTAATTCTAAATCAGCTCAATGGTATGTATCAGAAAGAATTAAAGAGCTTCATAGAAAAACCAAAATAATTAAAATATATCCTTTAGTAGCTCCATGGTCGATAACTCAACATGATAACATTTTAACTACATTAAATAATGGCATTAGATTACTAGACTTACGCCTATGCTATGACCCCCAAAATCCTTCACCAAGTTTTGAAGATATATATACTTGCCACGCTTTAAGTGGTGCTTCTATGAAAGATATTATTAAAGATATAAAAACCTTTATCAATACACCAGAAAATAAAAAAGAAATAATAACATTAAAACTACGAACTACGGATAATCTTGATGTGGATAATATGGTTATATCAAAAATTGAAGAAATAATAAACGATAAAAAATCTTTTAGTCCAATTGTAAATTTTGAAGGTAAAGTATTTAATAATAGCTCGTCAACATTAAAAGATTTATGGAATGCTAAAAAGCAAATTATAATTTTAGGTATAGGAAAATATAACACTAACAATCATATTTTTAATACATACTATCCGCCCGCAGAATTAGTAAATTGTGCTAATGGCTTAAATGGTCCTGCTGCTATTCCTTGGGGACCAGCTAATATGGCAGATATCTTAACTCAAGCAAAATGTGTAATTAATAACCAAAAAAGCATTGCTTCTTACGGGGGAATTTACCCTTATTATTTTCCAAATATTGTTGATAGTGAAAAACCTGGGGATTATAGTTTATTTGAAAGCGAAGAAAATAGTTCTATTGCTTTTACTGTAGCCGAATTACTCCCGATTCCTACTCCAAAAAACCTCAAAGATTTAGAAAGGCACTATACAGATGCATATCTTGATTTTTTCTTTAATGAAGATGGCAAATTCCCACAAGGTAATGCTAACCAACCAGGCTTTGAGATTGGCGTAAACTTTGTAGGAGTTGATACCACTGAATTAGCTATAAAGGCTAATACTAACAATTAATTTCTTAATTTTTATTAAACAATAACTTTTTCTAATTCGCGAAGAATTGCTGATAACATTGCTAAATCAATTACTTTATATCCTTGCAACTCATCAAACATTTGTTTAATTCGTTGAATCCTCATCTTATCTTTTTCCATCCATACTTGAATAAAGTTTTCTTCTGTAGCACTAGTGCTTAATAAAGCACGACGAACTAAATTACTATATAACCTAAAACCATCCGTTAATAGTGCTGAACGCGATAAGGCTTGCCACTTATTATTCTCCGGTAATGCTATTAAATTTTTTCTTAACCAATCAAAACGTAAAACTTCACCAATACTAAAATAATGTTTTGCCACTGTCTTTAAACTTCTTTTTGTTTCATGAGCCAAAATAATAATATTTAATAACTGTGGTATATCACCACTTCTACCCATTATCTGAGCTAAATTGTGTGGAACCCCTGCATCAAGAAATTTCTTTTCCATATTTGCTACTTCAATAAATTTACTTGAATCACGTAACGTAGGTAATAACTCAAACAGTTGTTTCATATCTTGAAAATATTGTTCAACTAAACTAAAATTATGCCCCTCACGCATGACTAATCTAACCATTCTCTCTAAAGCTTTTTTAAAACGTATTAACATAATAACTTGAATATCAGCTGAAACTTTATTATCTAAATCTTCAATTTGTTTAAAAATATTTTGTGCATCAATTAATTTATATACGGTCCAAAATGATTCTATAATTTTAGCAGCTCCAACATTAAACTCATCTTCAAACCTTGACATAAAAGTTATACCCATTCTATTAACAATTAGATTTGCTAACTGATTGGAAATTATTTGCTTATGTAAATAATGGTTTTTTATATATTCTAGATAATGCTGTTGCAAAAAAGATGGAAAATAATTAATCAACAACTCACTATAAATTTCATTTGATAAATCAATATTTAAGATTTCTTTATCTAAATTAATTTTAGAATAAGCGAGTAAGACTGATAATTCTGGCATAGTCAAACCTATGCCTAACCTTTGCCTTTCAATAATTTCCTGTTGATTAGGTAAAAACTCAATTTTCCTATCTAATATCCCTAATTTCTCAAGTTTATCAATAAAATTAATTTGAATATTAAATAATTCAATACTACGAGCTGACGCATAACGAAGAATTTCTGTTTGCAAATAATTATCGCGTAATACTAAAGCTGCTACTTCATCTGTCATTGATTCTAATATTTTATTTCTTTCTTCTTCATTCATTTTAGTATGTTGCATAATACTAGAAAAGAGGATTTTTATATTTACTTCATGATCCGAGCAGTCAACACCTGCAGAATTATCTATCGCATCGGTGTATATATTTCCGCCACTTTTAGCAAACTCTACTCTACCAAGTTGCGTCGCTCCTAAATTTCCGCCTTCAACTACAACTTTAACTTTTAATTGGTTACCATTAACACGCAATAAATCATTTGCTTTATCTTTTACCATTTCATTAGATTCGCTTTCTGATTTTATATAAGTACCAATACCGCCGTTGTATAATAAATCTGCTTTGGCCTTTAAAATAGAATTAATAAGTTCACTGGGAGTCATAGAATCAACATTTACTTGTAACCAATTTTTTACTTCACTAGATAAAGGGATCGTTTTTAACGAACGCTCATATACTCCTCCACCTGCTGAAATTTCATTAACATTATAATCAGCCCAGCTTGAACGAGGCAATTTAAATAATCTCTGTCTTTCAACAAATGATTTAAAAGCATCTGGATTGGGATCTAAAAAAATATGTTGATGATTAAAAGCTGCTAATAATCTAATATGTTTTGACAATAACATTGCATTACCAAAGACATCTCCTGCCATATCACCAATACCAATAACTGTAAAATCTTGACTTTGACAATCAATTCCTAAATGTCGAAAATGTCTCTTTGTTGATTCCCAAGCTCCTTTAGCAGTAATCCCCATTTTCTTATGGTCATAGCCTGCAGATCCACCTGAGGCAAAAGCATCCCCTAACCAAAAATTATACTGCTTAGACATTTCATTAGCATAATCTGAAAATGTAGCAGTGCCTTTATCAGCTGCCACTACTAAATATGGATCATTTTCATCATAGCAGATTACATCTTTTGGTGAAATTATTTTTTCGGCAACCATGTTATCTGTAATATCTAATAGCCCAGCAATAAAACTTTTATAACAAGCTATTCCTTCGGCCATATATGCTTCACGATCAGAAATATTAGGTAACTTTTTACAAACAAAACCACCTTTAGAACCTGTTGGAACAATAACTGAATTCTTGACAATTTGTGCTTTAACTAAACCTAAAACCTCTGTTCTAAAATCTTCTCTTCTATCTGACCATCTTAACCCGCCTCTTGCAACTCTCCCACCACGCAAATGTATAGCTTCAAAACGCCTTGAATAAACAAATATTTCATATAAAGGTTTTGGTAAAGGTAAAAAAGATAATTTACCTGATTCTAATTTAAAGGATATATAACTTTTTATATTATTGTTTAAATCACGCTGATAATAATTAGTTCTAAGCATTGCATCTATAACCGCTAAATAAGATTTAAGAATTCTATCTTCATTAAGATTATTAACATCTAACAATTCTTTATTAATATCATTCCTAATTTTATCCGCTATTTTTTCATCATGAGCTGATAAATCAAATCTGTATTTAAATAAACCAAATAAATTTTTTGCTATACTAGGGTAGTTTCTTAAACATTCTCCTAAATATTGATATGAAAATGGTAATGAGGTTTGAACTAGATAGTGAGTAATTGCTCTAAGTAAAGTAATTTCATGTGCATTTAGCCCACAATATAAAATCAAATTATTTAATGCATCATTTTCAATTTTACGATTAAATGCCTCTACTATTGCATCCTGAAATGAATTTAATAATTCTTTATCATTAAGTTTATCTATAAGATTAGAAGGAACTTCAACCCCAAAATCACAAACGTGAATTGTATCACCATTTTGTAAATTCATCTTATATGGGTGTTCATCAAAAAGTTTTACTCCAAAATTTTCAATTATAGGTAATCCTCTTGATAAACTGACTGGATCTTTATATTTTAATAATTTAATTTGCCAAATATTAAAATCCTTGCCTTTAGCTAAACTTATGGCATATTGATTAGTTTCTGATAAACTCTCAATTTTTTCTATATCTTCTATTATTTCATTAACTGTATAATCTAACAAATAGTCTTCACTAAATGCATTAGTATATTTATCAAATATTTCTTCTACCTTTTCTTTATTAAATTTTTTTAATAGTTCCTGTTTTAATTGTTCAATATATTCAAAAACTCTTTCTTTAGACATAATTTAAACTCCTAACTTTTTTAATATTTCTGCTACATCCATTGCTGCATAACTCCATATAATATCAGCTCCTGAACGTTTAAAACACAACATTAATTCCATCAATGTTTTTTCATAATCAATAATACCGCTACTACTTGCTAATTTTAACATAGCATATTCACCACTTACGTGATATACCGATACAGGAAAATTAAAAATATTTTTTATGCGATAAACTACATCTAAATATGTTAATGCTGGTTTTATCATTACAATATCTGCACCTTCATCAATATCTAATTTTGCTTCATGAATTGCTTCATCACTATTTGCTGAATTCATCTGATAGTTGAATTTATCACTTTTGCCTAAGAAAGCAGCTGAACCAACAGCTTCACGAAATGGGCTATAAAAATTTGAAGCATATTTTACAGCATAAGCCATTATTCCCGTATTAACAAATCCATTATCTTCCAAAGATTTTCTAATGACACCAATTCTACCATCCATCATATCTGAAGGACACACAAAATCTGCCCCAGCTTCAGCATAGCATAATGCTTGCTTTACTAATATAGAATTAGTTACATCATTTAAAACATACCCTCTTTCATCAATTATTCCATCTTGACCATGTATAGTATAGGGATCTAATGCTATATCAGTAAATATTCCTAATTCAGGAAATCTACTTTTTACTGCTCGAATTGCTTTTGCCATTAAACCTTCTTTATTATAACTTTCGCAAGCACTTTCATCTTTTTTACCCTCAATATATGGAAATAATGCAATTGCTGGTATATTTAAATTAATACACCTTTCTGCTATATACATCAATTTATCAATACTAAGCCGCAATTGACCTGGCATATTTTTTATTGACTCTTCTCTATTTACACCATCTAAAATAAATACGGGATAAACCAAATCTTTAGCAGTTAATCTATTCTCTTGTACTAAATCTCTAATAAATTGGCTTTTACGATTGCGTCTTAAGCGTATATATGGAAACTTTCCCTTACTTGATTCATCTATCACTCATTTATACTCCAAAATTGAATATACCGAAAATCCATTTTTTCTAATCATTTCACTTCCATGTAAATATAATAAATCATTCACTACTGCACACTCAAAAATTTTACCTCCGAGTTTCTCAATTAATTTACAGGCAGCTAGCATGGTACCACCTGTAGCAATTAAATCATCTATTATTAAAACGTTTTCATTTTTATTTACTGCATCTATATGTATTTCCACTGAAGTGGCTTCACCATACTCCAAAGTATAGCTTTCCGAATGTGTAGAATAAGGAAGTTTCCCCTTTTTCCTTATAGGTACAAAACCAATACCTAATTCATAAGCAACTACTGGCCCAAAAATAAAACCCCGAGCATCTAGTCCAGCTATAACATCTATTTCTTTATTTTTATATCTCTTTACAAATATTTTTATAACTTTTTTAAAAGCTTCTGGATTTAAAAGAAGGGTAGTAATATCTCTAAATGCTATACCTGGTTCTGGCCAGTTATGAATAACTCGAATTGCGTCACGAATTATTGCTAAATCTTTATCATTTGCCATTTTATGATCTTTCTTAATCCAAATTTCCATTTTAAATATCTTTGTTTAATGCTCGGGATTATAGCACACTTAGTAACACTATTATTAATACCCTTATTATAATTAAAAAATTTAAATAAAATTTGTAAAACAATAGGTAAAGGAAAAAATAATTTCCAAAAATTTCATAAGAATTATTTAATTTAAAGACCTCGAATTTCATTGACAACAGAATAAGCCATAGACAATTCTTTTAAATCATGTAATCTTAAATAATCAACTTGATTAATTACTCTAGTTGCTGCTATTGCAGTAATTAAATCTCTTTCCATAGGTTTAGTATTAGAAATATGGTTAAAAAGTGATTTTCGTGAAAACCCTAATAAAAGTTCTACTCCTAAAGGATAAAACCTATGTAAATTATTAATAATAAACCATCCCTGAATTGCATTATTACCAAAACCAATCCCTGGATCTAAAATCACTTGATCTAATGGGATATTAAAATTTTGTAAATCATTTAATTTTTGGTGCATCCATTTATAAATATAGTTAATTGGATCAGTTTTAGTATCTATTAAAACATCTTTTTTAGCAGGGATAGATAAACTATGCATAGCTACATACTTTTTTTTATTATCTATAATACACTTTTTTACTAAATCTATTGGTAGATTTCCTGAAACATCATTAATTATATCTATATCCCACTCACAAAATTTAGAAATCGTATTTATATGATAACTATCAAGGCTAATTAAAAATTTATATTGTGACTTTAAAGCTATAACCTCTTTAAGAACTTCTTCTAATTTCTTAATTTCTCCATCATCTTCAATCAAAGTTGCTCCTGGACGAGTTGACTCTGCACCTATATCAATAATTGTAGCCCCATTATTGATATGTTGGATAATTAGTGCCAAAGCTTTATCTGTTTGATTATATTTGCCTCCATCTGAAAAAGAATCTGGCGTCATATTAACAATACCAAAAATATCCGCTAAATAATCAAAAGAACGAATAATAGTTTTATTATATTTTATCAATGATCTGCCATTTTTTACTTGAAAAGATTCCATTTCATAACCAATAAAATCTAACGATTGCTCTATTTCACTTTCACCCCAAGCAAATAATATTTTTTCCAAAACGCTTAATTCTAAATTACTAGCAGATTTTACAAATATTTTTATATTATGAGATTTAGTTTTAATAGAAAGGTTGGTTTTAATCACTAGATATAAATAATCTTCTAAAATATATAAAGAAGATTTCTTAATCATTTCAGGCAAATTACGTAATAAAAATCTAAAATCTTTCTTTTTTTTAGATTTAATTAAATAACACTTATTAATACTATACTCTTCTTTTATAAATTAATCCAATTATCTTAAAATTTGTATCATTCGATTTCTAAACTTACTTTTTGAAATATTTATTTCAGCAATTTGACTTATTTTATTAATTTTTCTTAAGGCTCAAATTTTAACATATTTCTTGTTAACTTTTTTTCATATTCGGGCATAGAAGTGCGTATAAAAGTTCAAATAGATATTGGAAAATTGATCCTTAAAATAATGTATTTTAATGGAGATATAAATGTATAGAATAATGCATCAATCAATAAATAACAAGTAGATCTAGTATGGAAGCCTTAAAGGTAAGCAAGCCTAGTTATTATAATTAAAAAAACTTGTATACTAAATCCTGCGAAACAAATACATTAATAAAGCTAAAGTCCAAACGTCCTTTAAATGTGCGTAAGGCAAATTGGAATAAAAGAATTGTAAAATTTATACTAAAAATAAGATCAGAGCATGTAAATATAAAATTAAATATTATCTTGATAAATATTGCCTTAATAAATATATAAAACCTATATCTTCAAGTACAATCGGTCGTATTAAAAACAGCTTAAGATCTTATACAAAAACTTAAAAGTTTTTTAATATATGTTATAATGCAGAATATATTTTTTTTATTATAGAATTGAAATCTCATATTATACCCTTACTTACTTTTAATTAGAATCTAAGTTTAGGAGTGGTTAAAATGTTAAAAGTTTTTATAAAAACAATGAAAATATCATATATTATTTTAATAATTTTCACAATGTTTTTATTAAATGGTTGCTCCAAAGGTATTAAATATTCGATCAATTCTAATAATAATATTGTAGCAATTACAAATTTTTCATTAAATGGTTCACTCGGCTTAATAACTGGACAGAGCATTGTAGTAATAGTACCAAACGGAACTAATGTTACAAATTTATTAGCTACCTATACAACAACTGGAACAAGTGTAACTGTTAATGGTATAACTCAAACAAGCGGTATATCAACAAATGATTTTACTAACCCTGTGAAATATACTGTTAATTCTTCAAATGGTGGCACTTCTGTAACTTATACTGTAACCGTTACGCCAGCCTCCATATCATCTAATGCCCTACTACAGTTTTCTTTAAATTTTAGTTCATCATTAACAAATCAATATAAAAACTTTGGCCTTTCTGCTACCAATAATATTAATAATGTAACAGGCGTGATCAATGGCAGAAATATTTATGTAAAAATACCTTATGGAACTGACCCTAGTAAATTAATCTCCTCATTTATTTTCAGCGGGAAAAGCATAACAGTAAAGGGGATTGCTCAAATAAGTGGCGTAACAGTAAATGATTTCACTAACCCAGTTTCTTATGTAGTTACTGCAGCTAATAATATTCCTGCGACGTATATAGTTACAGTAATTATAGCTGAACCTTCAGAAAAATCAATTACAGCATTTTCATTAAATGGTACATCTGGTGTTATAAATGAGAAAACTATTTCAGTAGTTATGCCATATGGAACCAATATTACTTCATTAATTGCAACTTATGTAACATCTGGAGTAAATGTAACAGTTAACAGCGTAGCTCAACAAACCGGTGTTACAGCTAATAATTTTTCAAATTCTGTAGTCTATACAGTGTTTGCAGCCGATAAAAGTTCAATAAATTACACCATAAATGTAAGCATAGCTTCTCAAACAGCTCAAGCTATCAGCTTATTTACATTAAATGGAAATATTGCTTCTAGTACAAGTTTAATAGTTGGCAATACTATAAGTGCAATAATGCCCTTTGGTACCGATCTTACTAACTTAGTTGCAATTTTTAATACAGATGGACAAATTGTATCAATTAATGGAACACCCCAAACAAGTTCTCTTACCTTAAATGATTTTACAAGCCCTGTAACATATACGGTTACAGCTGCTGATGAAACAACAACAACTTATACAGTTAATGTAACTGTAGCAAGTAATATAAATAAAGCAATCACTTCTTATTCATTAAATGGCATATCTGGAGTAATAACTGGTTCAAATATTAATGTATTAATGCCATATGGAACCGATGTTACTTCACTAGTTGCTACTTATATTACGACCGGAATTGGCGTAACAGTTAATAATTTAACTCAAACAAGCGGTATATCAACAAATGATTTTACTTATCCGATTCAATATATAGTCACTGCCAGTGACGGTAGTATTTCAGGTTATACTGTTTCTGTTAGCAATGCAGTATTACAATCTATAAATATATCCCCTGATTTAATAAATGGCACTGGTAGTACACAACAATTAACAGCAACTGGTATTTTTTCAGATGGCTTACAACAAAATCTTACAAACTCTGTAGTATGGAGTGAATCAAATACTAATATTATTACAATAAGTAACACCACAGGCAGTCAAGGTTTAGCAACAGCTATTAATTTAGGTTCTACTATAATTACTGCAATGTTAGGCACAATATCAGGAAATACATCAGTGTCAGTTATTCCGAATGCTTATATTATAAATGATGGAGGCAGCACCCCACCTACAATCTGTTCACTCAATACTATTACAGGAGGTTTATTTAGTTGTGCTAGTTCTGGAGGTAGTGGATTTAACCAAGGCTGGGCTATAGCAATAAATAATGATTTTGCATATATTACAAATGCACCTATTGGTGGTTTAGTTAATGTTTGCAATATTAGTAATAGAATTTTATCAAATTGTGGTTTGACTGGTAGTAGTTTAAGTTCTCCAAGAGGTATTGCAATAAGTAACGGTTATGCATATATTGCAAATAGTAATAATAATACAGTAACATCGTGTGCTGTAAATGCAAAAGTTCTATCTGGATGTGCTCTTACTGGCTCTGGTTTTAATGCTCCATATGGAATTACAATTAATAATGGATATGCTTACATAACAAATTTTGGTAGTAATACAGTTTCTTATTGTGTTGTAAATAGTGGAACTTTATCTTCATGCGCTACTACAGGTAGTGGCTTCGTTTCACCAAGTGCCATTGCAATAAATAATGGATTTGCTTATGTTACAAATCCAAGTCCTAATAATAGGGTTTTTGTTTGTACCGTAAACCAAGATGGAACTCTAACAGGATGTGTAGATAGTGGCGTAGGTGCAACATTTAATAATCCTTATGGCATTGCAATAAATAATGGTATAGCTTATATCGTTAACTCTAATGCTGGCGGTTCTGTTTCACAATGTACAATAAATACTACTACAGGAGCCTTTTTTAGTTGTGCAAATAGCGGAGCAACTGTATTTTCTTCCCCAACAGGAATAGCCTTCTATTAATTTATTTATGCACCCACCTTATGCACTAATGATAAATTGAGCTAAATAGTACTTTAATTTTTAGCCGAAAAAATATGTATACTATGAAGATTAGATATTTATTTATTAGCTTTTTAGTTTGTAATATGGGATTAGCCTCAGCTACGGGTAATCAAATACTTGAGGAAATAATATTATATAGAATAAATAATACGTCGAATTATAAACCTATCTGTATGAGAAATTTTTTCAATAAGTTGGCTAATATTCATATTTAATACAGGATGCATTAATTTAGGTTCAATATCAATTAAAGGTTGAAGTACAAAATCGCGTAAATGTGCTCCAATATGAGGTATTTTTAAAAAATGCTCTACATACTTTATATTTTCATAAAATATTATATCAATATCAATTATCCTTGCTCCATTTTCAATATTTTTATTCTTTCCCATTAGTTTTTCTATTTTTATAATTTTAGCTAATAACTCTTGCAAAGTTAATGTAGTATAACCAATAATCGCTGTATTATAAAAATTATTTTGTTGTATATTACCATAGGGCTTAGTTTCATAAAAACCTCCTATTTTTATTTTAGTAATCCATTCATTTAAAAGTTCAATAGCACAAATTAATTGCTTATAAGGCAAGTTAAGATTAGACCCCAAAGCTAATGCTACTTTAAATTGCCTCTTACTAAAATAACTTACTTTTATTTCTCGAGCTTTTATTCCACAGATTGCTGGTTTTACAATATTAATCTCTATACTTTTAATAATTTCATACTTAGTCAATAATTTATTAGCAATAAATTGAGCTAAACTTTCAAGTAATTTATATTGAGTTTCTGCTACAATAGATTTTACAAATTCAATTAAATCATCATAGTTAACAGTTTCTGTTAATTGATCTTGAATTACCCAATCATGGTCATTCAATTGTGCAATAATATCAATTATTAAGTCTTGAAAAACATTACGTTCATATTCATAACAACCAATTATAGTTTTACAAACTATTCCTTCAATCTTAATTTGCATTATATATTTTCTATAGTATTCATCGCTAATTGTAAATCTACCCATGCATCTTTTTTAGCTTCTGGATTACGTAATAAATATGACGGATGATAAGTAACTATCACAGGAATATCATTAAATTTATAAACTTTACCTCTTAATTTACCTGTAGCTAAATCAGTATTTAATAAAGTTTGACTAGCAAATCTACCTAACGTTACTATTATTTTAGGCTTTATTAAATCAATTTGACTAAATAAAAAATTTTGACATGCACTAATTTCTGCCTTCTCGGGATTACGATTATAAGGAGGACGACATTTTACAACATTACAGATATACGCGTCATTTTGAGAAGATAGTTTCATAGCCGCAATCATCTTGTCCAATAGCTGCCCAGAAACACCTACAAAAGGAACTCCTTGCTTATCCTCTTCTACCCCCGGACCTTCGCCAATAAACATCCATTTTGCAGCTCTATTTCCACGTTCAATTACTACATTTTTACGACCATAACATAAGTCACATTTATTACAATTAGTTATTGTTTCTTGTAACTCTTCCCAATTATTAATTAATTTTTCTAAGGTTTTAATTTGAATATTAGTAGGTTTTTCTTTAGTAGATAAAAAATCTGGCTTATTCAACAACGCAGCCATATTTTTTTTTGATTCAAAATTACCTAAAGTATCTTCTATTTGATAATTTTCAGGTAACGATTCTTGTGGAATAGATAGTAATGCAGCTCTTTCTATAGCTATACTCATTTTTTTATTATTCCCTAATATATAACCAATTTTTAATGCTGGATTTAGTTTTTTGATTTTTTCCGGTTCAGCAAGCCATAAATTATTAAATAATAATTTATAACTACTTTTATTTATCATTATTCAACTCCAAACGCATTAGCAAAGCATCAAAATAATCGTTGCCAACTTTATAGTAGTTTTTCCGTGTTCCTATCAATTCAAACTTAAATTTAGTATAAAAAATAATGGCGCTTCTATTATTTTCTCTTACTTCCAGAAACACAGACTTTATCAAACTCTTTTCTAATAGATTTAGAGTGTGCTTAAGAATTATTTTACCATAACCTTGATTTTGATAATCACGTTTTACCCATATTTGTAAAATATCTGCTTCCATCATAGCTATACTAAAAGCAATAGCCCCTATTATTCCTATATCTTTAATTTCAAGAACATATAAATATTGTGACTCATCATTAAAACACGATAAATATTGAATTTCATTCCAACTAGTTAGGTTAACTTTAGAATCCATTTCAGCAATTAGCTTTAGCTCTTCAAACTCTGCCAATCTAAATTTTAGGTCATTTTTTGTTATCATTTTTTTAATTTTTGCTGTTCTTTTAAATCAAGTGCCACTTTATTACGTAAATAAAGGAGATCTGCCTCATGTGGTTTCAATTCTAAATATTTTTTACTTAATACTAAATTTAATATATTTTTTGCATCAGGATACTCAATATCTAGGTATTTCAATGATTTAACTTCAGATGGTAATAACTCAAAATATTTTTTAAAACCATTTCCTATCAAAATGGAATTTTCTACATAAAAAACTTTACTTGGATCAACAACTATCGGCTCTAAAAAATAATCCATAGTTTGAATATCTAATCCTGCAAAATATATCTGATTTAAGCGAGCATCTATTGCCACTAATATTTTATTATAAACATTATTTAATTTTGATTTAGCATTGTAAGCGTAAATAGCAAATGCAGGAACAGGGACTATATTAATATTTAAGCCTAAAGCAATTCCCATAGCAACCGATAAACCGATCCTTAAACCGGTAAATGAACCAGGTCCTTGATTATAAGCAATAAGATTAATATCAGAAATTTTAATATTATTCTGCCTAAGTAAATCATTAATTTGCGGCAAAATTAGCTCTGATTGTTTATTACCAACTTTTTCTAAAATATGACACTGCTTTGAACCACTTTGTAATCCTAATGATAAATAATCTGAAGAAGTATCAATTGCTAAAATATTCATATAACTCAACTTAATAACCTAATTTGATAAAACTAAAATTCCCTCAATCTCAATCAAAGCTCCCTTAGGTAACTCATTAACTCCAATTACTGCACGTGCAGGGCAAGGCTCACTAAAATACTCTAACATTATTTTATTAACTAGGGAAAAATTATTCATGTCTGTCAAATATATAGTTAGTTTTACAAAATCTATAAAACTCCCACCAGCTGCCATAGTAACTGCCTGTATATTTTTAAAAACTTGATGAATTTGTTTTTCCACACCTTCAACCATTTGCATAGTATTGGGATCTAATGCAATTTGTCCCGATAAATAAACTGTTCTACCAACTTTAATTGCTTGAGAATAACAACCGATAGCCTTAGGTGCATTCTCAGTATAAATTATTTGTTTTGTCATAATCAATTTTCCTATAAAAAAAGCATCAGCAATTCATTTTGAAAATCTTGACCAAGTTTAGTGGGTTTGACTTTATTCCCCTTAAATTCAATAAACCCCTTAATTTCTGCTTCGTTTAATTTAGGCAATATTATATTAAGAGGTAACCCTGTGTTATAAACAAATGATTGTATTTGAAATCCATCAACCAATCTTAAACTATTTAAAGCAAATTCAAAAGGTAATTCATTAATAGAAACAACCTTATCTTCAATAATATGCTTATTATCAATTACTGATTTCATATATTGCTGCGGTTGTTTTTGTCTTATTTGTCTCAATATTTTATCATAAAAACTTAATTTAGAATGCGCCCCAGCCCCAATTCCTAAATAATCTCCAAACTGCCAATAATTAAGATTATGTAAACAATACTTACCCGCCTTAGCAAAAGCAGAAATCTCGTATCTTAAATAATTAAACTCTTTAAGCTTATTAATTATAACATCTTGCATCTCATAACATATATCATTATTAGGTAAGCCAGCAGGTATTTGGTTATAAAAAGCCGTATTTGGCTCTATAGTTAAATTATAACAAGAAATATGAGTTGGATTATAACTAATTGCTAATTCCACATCATTTAAAGCTTCTTCTAGTGACTGTTTAGGTAATCCATACATTAAATCTAAATTAAAATTTAAAAAATGTTTTTTTACTATTTCAATAGCTTCAATTGCTTTTTCGCTATCATGTATGCGACCAATCCTTTGCAAATGATTATTATTAAATGATTGTATGCCTAATGATATCCGGTTTACTCCTGCAATTTTATAATCTTTAATATGTTCATTATCTACCATACCCGGATTGGCTTCAATAGTTATTTCTGCATAGGGCGAAAGTCTTAAATATTTTCTCACAATAGTAATAATCTTATCTATACTATCTCCACTAAATAAACTGGGAGTACCACCTCCTATAAAAATAGTATTAACAGTTCTACCCCAAACTAATGGTAGCGCTTGTTCTAAATCAGCGACTAAACTATTAATGTATTGGGTCTCAGGCAAACTACCCACAAGATTATGTGAATTAAAATCACAATAAGGACATTTTTTAACACACCAAGGAATGTGAATATATAAACTTAGAGGGGGTAATTGCTTAAAGAAAACTTTATTTTCAACCATTGCTATTGTTTAATTAAATTAATAACTAGACGAACTATTAAATCTTTTTGAAAAGGATTAGATTCAGCAATCAATAAAGCTAATGCAATCATACCATTGTCATCTAGTATTAATGGTAATTGATTTATTTTTAAATAAAGCAAAAATAAAAAACTGCCTATTCTTTTATTACCGTCGCTAAAAGGATGATCCTTAATTATCATATAAAGTAAATTTGCTGCTTTTTCTTCAGTACTCTTATATAATTCTTCATTAAACATTGTTTGTTCTAAGGTTAATAGTATAGATTCTAAATGTTTTTCACGTTCTAGCCCAAATAAACGTCCTGATTCATCATTTTCAAATAAAAATTTTTTTAGCTGATTTATTGCCTTTTTTGCAATATCATAATCAAACAATTTACTTGACACTTGCAAATTATGAGGAATCTCTAATTTATCTTCATCGTATTCTAATAAACTAGTCCAAGTTTTTGCATAATTATCAATAATATTTGATATAAGGTGCATATTTTTAGTATTTAATTGATTTTCTTCTTTTTCAAAATCCTGATCTTTTTCTATCATATTAAAAAATTCTTTATAAATATTTTCTTTAACTACTAATTATACCAAAATTATCTAAACAGCTATTGTATAATACTATTTTTTAATTTTATGAAATAAAAAACAATTATATAAAAGGGATAAATACCATGGCGGAAATTAGCATTAGAATAGCCAAAGATAATGATTTTGAATCTATATACAATATATTTCATGCGGTTGTAAAACTAGGAGATACTCACACATATTTTCCTGATACTAACAAAGAAGATGCATATCAATTATGGATGCCTCCACACAAAGAAACTTTTGTAGCAATAGTAAATAATAATATTGTCGGAACTTATTTTCTAAGAGCAAATCAAATAGGATTAGGATCACATATAGCAAATGCTGCATATATGGTTTATCCTTCTGAACATGGTAAAGGAATAGGTACATTTATGGCAAAACATTCTATTAATAGAGCTACTGAGTTTGGCTATCATGCTATGCAATTTAATATTGTAGTTAGTACTAACGAAAAAGCAGTTAACTTATGGAAAAAATGTGGCTTCAAAATTATAGGTACTACCCCGAATGGATTTAATCATTCAACATTCGGGTATGTAGATACTTATATTATGTATAAACCTCTTAAATAAAATTTTTAACGTATGTTAATTGGTCCACCAACTCTTAGTATTGGCGTTTTAGATTTTAAGATTTTTATATCTGCCTCTAGATGTGATTTTTGCTGATTTAGTTTTTTTTGCGGAGTAAATAATTGATTTTTATAACCTTGAAAATAACTAAATTCTGGTTTTACATTTTCTTTAATATTTCTATATTCTGGTAGCTTTTGCCCCCCCTCATATTCATTATTACTATCCCTTTTTTCAGGAGTTTTCAATAAATTATTACAAGGTTTTATAGGTTTGTGATCACAATTATCTTTAATAATTATATCTAATTTATCCTTTAATGTTGGACTATCAACATTTTTTAGTTTTTGAATTTGTTGCTCAAATTTATTACTCTCAGGAAATGGTATCTCTTTAATTTCATTTATATTATATTGAGGTTCTTGAGTTTGTTTTTCTAAATTAGTACTTGCTAATTTATCATTATATCCTTTAAAATAATTATAGTTTTTTTTAATAATTTTTTTTTGCCAAGGATCATAATTTAAAATATAATCAGCTGGTGGTTTAAAAATATAATTAATTTTTCTTTCCAGTATCTTTACCTTATTATAAGCCTTTTCAAAGTCACAGTAAACATCATAAAGCCCTAAATCTGGGAAGCTATTAACAAATGTATATAAAAAAGATTTTAATGTTTCTGTATCTTTTTTGTTAATAAGAGCTGTAATGTATTTTGTAAGTTCAAATTTTAACCCCTCTAATATCTCAATTTTATTTGGGTAATAATCATCCAAAGGTAAAGAAAAATTAAAATTTTCTTCCTCACATAATACATTTAATGATTCATTATAAAAATTTTTAAAAATTTCTTCTTCATTTTCGCATAATAATTTATTATAAAAAGCTAAAATAAAATCTTGAGCATTTTCAAACAAATATTTACGAAGGATGTGTTCTTGAGTGGGTACAAACAATTTATTAGTAATAATTTCATCATTATCAGTTTCTTTTATCACTTCTAAAATTTTCTCATGGAAAATATTATCTTTATAAACCAACTTATTATCTTTAAAGCTTGAATTCATAACTTTATTATAATACTCCTTCCAGATATAATCTAATTCAATAGTAGTTTTTTCATTTTTTACTTTTTCCGAATATACTTCCATTAAGTTAAATTCTATTAAATCATTTATTAATTCAATTATTTCACTTTTAAAATTGTCTCCAATATCACTTGTAGTAATATTTTTCAATTTTATAATTAAATTATTATTAAATTCTAATTTATTAGTTTTTAATATACAAAGCAAATCATTATTTATAGCTATTTTTTTATCTTCTTTAAAAAAATCTCTATAATTATCATAATTAAGTGAATAAATTGAATCACATAATTTAATATATTGGTAATTTAAATCTTCAATTGATTGATTGGTTTCAGCTATTTCTTCTTCAATTTTAAGATTAGTATCATTTATTTCTAATATTTGTATCCTTTTAATTTTTATTTCTTTAAAAATAGATATGATTGATTCAGTATTTTTTTCAGATATGTTTTTAATATCATTTGTTATATTATTAAATTCAAAATTTGAAAAGCAATCTTTTATTCTAGGATATATAAGTTCTAATTGCTTCAAAACCTCTAAATCACCTTTACTATAATATAGGCTAACAAATTCATGCCAATTTATTTCAAAATTTTTATATAAATCTTCAAGCCCCTTATTATAAGAAGCTATAATATTTTTATTATTTTCGATTTTAATTTTACATTTAGAAATATAATCATTGTATTCATTTAAATTATATTTATAATACATGTTAATATCACTAATATTTTTTGCTTTTAATGATTCTAGCTGCTCATTAATATTTTTATTACATACTTCAATTAAATAGCTAATTTTTTTATCTACTCCTATTTTGAGCAATGAATATTTTTCTAAATTTATACATTTTTTACTATAGGTATATATTCTCTCTAAGGAAAATAACGTAGACTTTTTATGATTTATATTAAGTGATTTTTCTTCATTGTCTAATATGTCAATATTTTCTGCTTTATTTAATAACTTTTTATTAGGCAATCTTTCTACATCTTCTAATTTATCAACTCTAGGTAATATTTCTGTATCTTCTTTTAAAGATGATAATTCAGAACTAAGTAATGAATCTAGATCATATTCTAAAATTCCTAATTTTATTTCTGTATCTTCTTTTAAAGATAATAGTTCTAAATCTTTTTCCGAAAATTCTAATTGTAGTTCTGGGTCTATTTCTTGAAATCCTAATTTTAGCTCTTGGTCATTTTTTTCTGTTAGAGATATTTCTTCTTCATCTTCACTAACACAAATGTCTTTTGATAAATTTTTAACTTCTTTTAAATAAATATTCTCAGTTTGTACAGCAAATTCATTCTTTTCAAACATTATAGTACTTTTTGCAAAACTCTCACTAAACCATTCTAATTTTTTAATTATTCCTTCACGTAGTTCCTCTATATCATTGAATAAATCAATATTTTCATGAGTATAGTTTT